>VFQQ010000206.1_pt1 | contig 146320 bp, 127 predicted proteins | sample 3512341 | NCBI WGS metagenome assembly VFQQ01 (sample SAMN10412373, study PRJNA504923) | tailings metagenome | isolation source: Relicate 2 Philex TSF1 revegetated site | place: Philippines: Tuba, Benguet | collected 2017-08-29 | reverse complement strand
TTCCAGACCCTGCTGGGCGTGACCGGCTCGGGCAAGACCTTCACCATGGCCAATGTGATCGCCCGCCTGGGGCGGCCGGCCATCGTGTTCGCGCCCAACAAGACGCTGGCGGCCCAGCTCTACAGCGAGTTCCGTGAATTCTTCCCGCGCAATGCGGTGGAGTATTTCGTCAGCTACTACGACTACTACCAGCCCGAGGCCTACGTCCCGCAGCGCGACCTCTTCATCGAGAAGGACAGCTCGATCAACGAGCACATCGAGCAGATGCGCCTGTCGGCCACCAAGAGCCTGCTCGAGCGTCGGGACGTGGTCATCGTGGCCACCGTCTCGGCCATCTACGGCATCGGCAACCCCAGCGACTACCACCAGATGGTGATGACGCTGCGCGTGCACGACAAGATGGGCCAGCGCGACGTGATCGCCCAGCTCATCCGCATGCAGTACCAGCGCAACGAGACCGACTTCTCGCGCGGGACCTTCCGCGTGCGTGGCGACACCATCGACGTCTTCCCGGCCGAACACTCCGAGCTGGCCATCCGCATCGAGCTCTTCGACGACGAGGTCGAGTCGCTGCAGCTCTTCGACCCGCTGACCGGCCGCATCCGCCAGAAGATCCCGCGCTTCACCGTCTATCCGAGCAGTCATTACGTGACGCCGCGCGAGCGTGTGCTGGCGGCCATCGAGACCATCAAGGACGAACTGCGCCAGCGGCTCGACGAACTGGTCAAGGCTGGCAAGCTGGTGGAGGCCCAGCGCCTGGAGCAGCGCACCCGCTTCGACCTGGAGATGCTCCAGGAGGTGGGCCACTGCAAGGGCATCGAGAACTACACCCGGCATCTCTCCGGCGCCCGCCCCGGCGACCCGCCGCCCACGCTGGTGGACTACCTGCCGCCCGATTCGCTCATGTTCCTGGACGAGAGCCACGTGCTCATCGGCCAGCTGGGCGGCATGTACAACGGCGACCGCGCCCGCAAGACCACGCTCGTCGAATACGGCTTCCGGCTGCCTTCGGCGCTGGACAACCGGCCGCTGAAGTTCGAGGAGTTCGAGACCAAGATGCGCCAGGTCGTGTTCGTGTCGGCCACCCCCGCCGACTACGAACAGCGCACTTCGGGCCAGGTGGTCGAGCAGGTGGTGCGCCCCACCGGCCTGATCGACCCGGTGGTGGAGGTGCGCCCGGCCACCCACCAGGTGGACGACGTGCTGGGCGAGATCCGTCTGCGGGTGCAAGCCGGTCAGCGCGTGCTGATCACCACGCTCACAAAGCGCATGGCCGAGCAGCTCACCGACTACCTGGCCGACAACGGCGTCAAGGTGCGCTACCTGCATTCCGACGTCGACACCGTCGAGCGTGTCGAGATCATCCGCGACCTGCGCCTGGGCGCCTTCGACGTGCTGGTGGGCATCAACCTGCTGCGCGAGGGCCTGGACATCCCCGAGGTGTCGCTGGTGGCCATCCTCGATGCCGACAAGGAGGGCTTCCTGCGCTCGGAACGCTCGCTCATCCAGACCATCGGCCGGGCGGCGCGCAACCTCGACGGCAAGGCCATCCTCTATGCCGACCAGATCACTGACTCGATGAAGCGCGCCATCGGCGAGACCGAGCGGCGTCGCGCCAAGCAGCTGGCCCATAACGAAGCCCAGGGCATCACGCCGCGCAGCGTGGTCAAGCAGGTCAAGGAGCTGATCGACGGCGTCTACTCCGAGAAATCCGGCAAGGACGACCTCAAGGCCGCCCAGGCCGCGGCCGAAGTCGAGACCCTGTCCGAAAAGGACCTGGGCAAGCGCATCAAGCAGCTGGAAAAACAGATGCTCGAGCACGCGCGCAATCTCGAATTCGAGAAGGCCGCCCGGGTGCGCGACCAGCTGGCCCTGCTCAAGGAACAGGCCTTCGGCGCTGCCGGCGGCGACCACATCGTGCCGCTGCGGTCGTGACCGCCAGGGGGGGGCGGATCGGTGGGCGCTGCCCGCACCGACCCTAGGGAACTTCCGGACCCAAACTTGACCAAAAAACTAGGCTTCAGGCATAATCGAGTAAATCACTCGGATTCATCCGAGGGTTAACCCGGGCCACAAGCCTTGTTTGGGTTCAACCGATCACCCCCCACGGGTGGACAGTACAAGGAGTTCGACATGCGTCTTACCACCAAAGGCCGCTTTGCCGTCACCGCCATGATTGACCTCGCCCTGCGCGAGCATCAGGGCCCGGTGGCCCTGGCCGCCATCAGCCAGCGTCAGCAGATCTCCTTGTCGTACCTGGAGCAGCTGTTCGGCAAGCTGCGCCGCCACGAACTGGTCGAAAGCACCCGCGGCCCCGGCGGCGGTTATTCGCTGGGCCGCAAGGCCGAGGACATCACCGTGGCCGACATCATCGTGGCCGTGGACGAACCCATCGACGCCACCGGCTGCGGTGGCAAGGAAAACTGCATGGGTGACGACCAGGGCCGCTGCATGACGCACGACCTGTGGGCGAGCCTGAACGCCAAGATGATCGAGTACCTCGACTCCATCACCCTGCGCAAGCTGGTGGAAGACCAGCTCGCCCGCGGCGTGTCGATCGAGGAGCAGCCGGTCAAGCGCGCCATCTCCAGCCAGCCGGTCGTCAAGCCGATCAAGGTGAACGCGCCGAATTCGGTGTTTGCCCTGGGCAACTCCTTCTCGAAGTAAGCCTTTTCCTGCCGACAGGGGCCGCAGAGCCCCGGGTTTCGAGCACACACGATGGACATGACCCCGCACTTCCCGATCTACATGGACTACGGCGCCACGACGCCGGTGGACCCTCGCGTGGTGGACGCGATGATCCCCTGGCTGCGTGAGCATTTCGGCAACCCGGCCTCGCGCAGTCACGCCTGGGGCTGGGAGGCCGAGGAAGCCGTCGAGAAGGCCCGTGCCCAGGTGGCCGAGCTGATCGGCGCCGACCCGCGCGAGATCGTCTGGACCTCCGGGGCCACCGAGTCCAACAACCTGGCGATCAAGGGCGCCGCCCAGTTCTACAAGGGCAAGGGCAAGCACCTGATCACGGTGAAGACCGAGCACAAGGCCGTGCTCGACACCATGCGCGAGCTCGAGCGCCAGGGCTTCGAGGTGACCTACCTCGATGTGCAGGAAGACGGCCTGCTCGACCTCGACCGCTTCAAGGATGCGCTGCGCCCGGACACCATCCTGGCGTCGGTGATGTTCGTGAACAACGAGATCGGCGTGATCCAGGACATCACGGCCATCGGTACGCTTTGCCGCGAGCGCGGCATCATCTTTCACGTCGATGCGGCCCAGGCCACGGGCAAGGTCGCGATCGACCTGGCCAGCCTGCCGGTCGACCTGATGAGCCTGGCCTCACACAAGACCTACGGCCCCAAAGGCATCGGTGCCCTGTACGTGCGCCGCAAGCCGCGTGTGCGCCTGGAAGCCCAGATGCACGGCGGCGGTCATGAGCGCGGCATGCGCTCGGGCACGCTGCCCACGCACCAGATCGTCGGCATGGGCGAGGCCTTCCGCATCGCCCGCGAAGAGATGGGCACCGAACTCGAACGCATCCGCATGCTCCAGCAGCGCCTGCTCAACGGCATCCAGGACATCGACCAGGTCTTCATCAACGGCCACCTCGAAAAGCGCGTGCCGCACAACATCAATGCCTCGTTCAACTTCGTCGAGGGCGAGTCGCTGATCATGGGTGTCAAGGGCATTGCGGTGTCCTCGGGCTCGGCCTGCACCTCGGCCAGTCTGGAGCCCAGCTATGTGCTGCGCGCCCTGGGTCGCAGCGACGAGCTGGCCCATTCGAGCCTGCGCATGACCATCGGCCGTTTCACGACCGAGGAAGAGATCGATTACGCGGTGGCCACGCTGAAGGACCGGGTGGCCAAGCTGCGTGAACTGTCCCCGCTGTGGGAGATGTACCAGGACGGCGTGGATCTCAGCACGATCCAGTGGACCGCCCATTGATTCAGTGCATTGATCGAGCGCATTGAGCGAACAAGAGCAGTAGGAGAGCGACCATGGCATACAGCGACAAAGTCATCGACCATTATGAGAATCCGCGCAACGTGGGTTCCTTCGAAAAGGGCGATTCCAACGTGGGCACCGGCATGGTGGGCGCTCCCGCCTGCGGCGATGTGATGAAGCTGCAGATCAAGGTGAACCCGACCACCGGCGTGATCGAGGATGCCCGCTTCAAGACCTATGGCTGTGGTTCGGCCATCGCATCGAGCTCGCTCGTGACCGAATGGGTCAAGGGCAAGACGCTCGACGAGGCGATGAACCTGAAGAACACGCAGATCGCCGAGGAACTGGCGCTGCCGCCGGTCAAGATCCATTGCTCCATCCTCGCCGAGGATGCGATCAAGGCCGCCGTGAGCGACTACAAGGCCAAGACGGGCGTTTCGACCGCTGCGCAGCAGACGCATTGACGCCATGGCCGTGACCCTGACCGAGGCGGCAGCCCGCCACGTGACCCGTTACCTGAGCCGTCGCGGCAAGGGGGTGGGGGTGCGCCTGGGCGTGAAGACCACCGGCTGCTCGGGCCTGGCCTACAAGCTCGAGTACGCCGACGAGGTGGCGCCCGAGGACTACATCTTCGAGGGCCACGGGGTCAAGATCCTGATCGACCCGAAGAGCCTTCCCTACCTGGAAGGTACCGAGCTCGATTTCGTGCGCGAGGGGCTGAACGAGGGCTTCAAGTTCAACAACCCGAACGAGAAGGACCGTTGCGGCTGCGGGGAATCCTTCCGCATCTGAGTCTGCCGCCGATCTCGACCCTCGGGCCGCGTCCCGCCAATGGCGGCGCGGCCCTTGTCTCGTTCCCATGGATGGTTCATGAATCTCCAGGCCAATGATTTCGATCTGTTCGAGCTGCCGCAGCGCCATGCGCTCGACCGTGCAGAACTGGACGCGCGCTGGAAATCGCTGCAGGGCCGCGTGCACCCCGACCGTTTTGCGGCCGAAGGTGCCGCTGCCCAGCGGGTGGCCATGCAGTGGGCGGTGCGTGTCAACGAGGCCTATCACCGCCTCAAGGACCCGCTGCGCCGGGGCGCCTACCTGTGCGAGCTGCGCGGGGCACCGATCGACGCCCACCACAACACGGCGATGCCGGCCGACTTCCTGATGCAGCAGATGGCCTGGCGCGAGGCGCTGGACGACGCGCACGACGAGGCCGCTCTGCAGGCGCTGTCCGACGAGGTGCAGGCCGAGCGTGAACAGCGGCTCGCTGCGCTGCAGGCCCTGCTGGACGAGCGGGGCGATGCCGCCGCCGCTGCCGGCCAGGTCAGAGCCCTCATGTTCATCGAGCGCTTTGCCGAGGAGGTGGAGCGGCGTTTCGACACCCTGGGACAATAGGTCGCATGGCACTCCTGCAGATTTCCGAACCCGGCCAATCGCCCGATCCGCACCAGCGGCGCCTGGCGGTGGGCATTGACCTGGGCACCACCCACTCCCTCGTGGCGGCAGTTCGCCACGGCTTGCCCGAATGCCTGCCCGACGCGCAGGGCCGGGCCATCCTGCCCTCGGCGGTGCGCTACCTGGGCGACGGGCGTCGCGCCATCGGCCACGAGGCCCTCGCCACCCAGGCCGAGGACCCCGAGAACACCCTCGTCTCGGTCAAGCGCTTCATGGGCCGGCGTCTGGCCGACATCGAAGGGCGCGAGAAGCTGCCCTACCACTTCATCGACCAGCCCGGCATGGTGGCCATCGCCACGCGCGATGGCGAGAAGTCGCCGGTGGAGGTGTCGGCCGAGATCCTCGCCACGCTGCGCTACCGCGCCGAAGACAGCTTCAACGACGACGTCTTCGGGGCCGTGATCACCGTGCCGGCCTACTTCGACGATGCGCAGCGCCAGGCCACCAAGGACGCGGCGCGGCTGGCGGGCCTGAACGTGCTGCGCCTGATCAACGAACCCACGGCCGCGGCCATCGCCTACGGCCTGGAGCATGGCTCGGAGGGCCTGTACGCGGTCTATGACCTGGGGGGTGGCACCTTCGACATCTCGCTGCTGCGTCTGTCGCAGGGGGTGTTCGAGGTGGTGGCTACCGCCGGCGACACGGCCCTGGGTGGCGACGACATCGACCATGCCCTGGCCGACTGGGCGTTGGCCCAGGCCGGCCTCGCGGCCCGTTCGGCGCAGGACAAGCGTTCGGTGCTGGTGGCGGCGCGCCGTGCCAAGGAAGCCTTGTCGGCGACCGATCGCACGGTGATGCAATGCCCGGTGGGCGACCGGGATCTGGCGGTCCCTGTGTCCCGGGCGCAGCTCGACGCCCTGGCACAGCCCTTTGTCGATCGCACCCTGGCCACGGTGCGCAAGGTGCTGCGCGATGCCAAGGCCAAGGTCGAGGATGTTCAAGGGGTGGTGATGGTGGGTGGCTCCACCCGCATGCCCCTGGTGCGCGAGGCCGTGGGCCGCCATTTCGGCCGCGAGCCGCTCACGAACCTCAACCCCGACGAGGTGGTGGCTCTGGGGGCCGCCATCCAGGCGCATGCCCTGGCCGGCAATGCGGGTGCCGAGGAGCTGCTGCTGCTCGACGTGATCCCGCTGTCGCTGGGGCTGGAGACCATGGGCGGTCTGGTGGAGCGCATCATCCCGCGCAACAGCACCATCCCCACCGCGCGGGCCCAGGATTTTACCACCTTCAAGGACGGCCAGACGGCGATGGCCATCCATGTGGTGCAGGGCGAGCGCGAGCAGGTGGAGCACTGCCGGTCGCTGGCGCGCTTCGAGCTGCGAGGCATCCCGCCCATGGTGGCCGGGGCGGCGCGCATCCGGGTGAGCTTCGCGGTGGATGCCGACGGCCTGTTGCAGGTGTCGGCCCGGGAAGAGACCTCGGGTGTGGAAGCGACGGTGAGCGTCAAGCCCAGCTACGGCCTGGGTGATGACCAGATCGCCCGCATGCTGCAGGAAGGCTTTGCCACGGCCGAGGCGGACATGAAGGACCGGGCGCTGCGCGAGGCGCGTGTCGAGGCCGAGCGCATGCTGCTGGCCACCGCTTCGGCGCTGGGCAAGGATGGCGACCTGCTGTCGCCGGCCGAACTGCAGGACATCGACGCCCAGATGCAGCGCCTGCGCGAAGCCGCCGCCGGCGACGATCATCACGCCATCGAGGCAGCCACCAAGGCGCTGGCAGAGGGCACCGAAGCCTTTGCCGCCGAACGAATGAACCGCAGCATTCGAGAGGCCCTCTCGGGCCGCAAGCTCGAAGAGCTCTGAAGAAGACCCACGAGACCCCCATGCCTGTCATCAAGATCCTGCCGCACAGCGAGTACTGCCCCGAGGGCGCCGAGATCGAGGCGCCCGCCGGCACCTCGATCTGCGAGGCCCTGCTCGACCACGACATCGAGATCGAGCACGCCTGCGAGATGAGCTGCGCCTGCACCACCTGCCATGTGATCGTTCGCCAGGGCTATGAATCGCTCAACGAGCCCGACGAGAGCGAGGAGGACATGCTCGACCGCGCCTGGGGCCTGGAGCCTCAGTCGCGCCTGTCCTGCCAGGCCATCCTTGCGCAGAAGGACGTGACGATCGAGATCCCGAAGTACTCGATCAACCACGCCAAGGAAAACCACTGAGCGCGGCGCAGCTGATAATCGTGGCATGACCCGCCAGATCTTCTTTGACACCGAAACCACCGGCCTGAACCCCGAGGCGGGCGACCGCATCATCGAGATCGGCTGCGTGGAGTTCGTGAACCGAAGGCCCACGGGGAACAACAAGCACTTCTACATCAACCCCGAGCGCGCCAACCATGAGGACGCCGTGAAGATCCACGGCCTGACCGACGAATTCCTGGCCGACAAGCCGGTGTTCGCCGCGATCGCGCAGGAGCTGATGGACTACCTGGAAGGGGCCGAGATCCTCATCCACAACGCGAGCTTCGACCTGGGCTTCATGGACGCCGAACTGCGCCGCCTGGGCCGCCCGCGCTTCACCGAGCACCGCGTGACGGTGACCGACACCCTGCTGATGGCCCGCGAAATGTTCCCGGGCAAGTCCAACTCGCTCGACGCGCTGTGCCGCAGGCTGGAGGTGGACAACTCCAACCGCAGCCTGCACGGCGCCCTGCTCGATGCGGGCCTGCTGGCCGAGGTCTACATCCAGATGACCCGCGGCCAGGAGTCGCTGGTGATCGAGGCCGAAGAGGGCGGCACGGCCGAGGTGCAGGTGTCGCGCATCGACCTGCGCCAGTTCGCACTGCCCGTGCTGGCCGCCAACGAGGCCGAAGCCGCTGCGCACGAGAAGCTGCTCGAAGACCTCGACAAATCTTCCAAGGGGAAGACACTCTGGCGAAAACTTATGGCATAATCGCGGTCTTTCGGGAGAACTGCCTCGCAGCCTCCCGAACCGGATTCCCGGGTGGTTAGCTCAGCGGTAGAGCACTGCCTTCACACGGCAGGGGTCACAGGTTCAATCCCTGTACCACCCACCAAACTCTCCAGGGCCTGGCCTCGCGCCAGGCCTTTGGTCTTTCTGGATCCCTCGCAAGCCGCGACCGCGTAGTTGCCACAGGGCCATCGGCAGCGCAACCGGGCCACAATCAGGCCATGCGTTACGTCACCAGCCGACCCGGCACCACCGCGGTGGTGCTCGACTCCCCGCACAGCGGCACCTGGTACCCCGACGACTTCGGCCACGTTTGCGATCTGACGGTGCTGCGCCGCGCCGAGGACACCCACGTCGAGAAGCTTTACGACTTTGCGCCCGGGCTGGGCGTGGGATGGGTGGAGGCCCATTTCCCGCGCAGCTACCTCGACGTCAACCGCAACCTCACGGAGCTGGACGAGACCCTGCTCGATGCGCCCTGGCCGGGGCCTCTGGAGGGGGGCTCGAAGGTGCGGCTGGGCAAGGGCCTGGTCTGGCGACTGACCGATGACGGCGTTCCGCTTTACGATCGCAAGTTGAGCGTTGAGGAGGTTCAGCGCCGCATCGAGTGCTGCTGGCGTCCCTATCATGAGGCTGTCGCGCAGCAGGTGCAGGCGGCCCAGCAACGGCATGGCTACTGCATCCACATCAACTGCCACTCCATGCCTGCGGTCGCGGCCTCCCATGCGACCGAGTTCCCTGGCATGGAGCATCCGGACTTCGTGATCGGCGACCGCGACGGCACGACGGCCCACCCGGCCCTCACGCGCTGGATGGCGGACTACCTGCAGGCCCAGGGGCACAGCGTCCACATCAACCATCCCTACAAGGGTGTGGAGATCGTGCGGCGCCATGGCCTGCCGTCACAGCATCGGCACTCCATCCAGCTGGAGGTGAATCGCCGGCTCTACATGGACGAGGTGACGCTCGAGCCTCACGAAGGCTTCGGCCCCCTCAAGCTGTTGCTGCTGGACTTCGTGCGCGAACTGCTGTCGCTCGACCCGCGCCGCCTCTAGAGGCGTTCGAGAGGGAGTCAGCGCGACTTGAGTGCCAATGCCGCCTCACGCACCAGCGCCGAGCCGCGGTAGATGAGGCCGGTGTAGATCTGCACGAGGTCGGCGCCCGCCGCGAGCTTGGCACGCGCATCCTCGCCGCTCATCACGCCGCCCACGCCGATGATGGGGTAGCCCGGGCCCAGGGCGGCACGCAGGGCCGCGATGACGCGGTTGCTGGCCTCGAACACCGGCCGCCCGCTCAGGCCGCCTGCTTCCTGGCCATGCGGCAGATGGGCCACGGCCTCGCGGGCGATGGTGGTGTTGGTGGCGATCACGCCGTCGATGCCGTGGCGCTGCAAGGTCGCGGCGATCACGCCGATCTGGGCCTCGTCCAGGTCGGGGGCGATCTTCACGAACATCGGCACCGAGCGGCCCTGGGCCTGCACCAGGGCCTGGCGGCGCGCCTGCAGGGCCCCCAGCAGCTCGTCCAGGGCCTGGTCCGACTGCAGTGCACGCAGGTTCTGGGTATTGGGCGAGGAGATGTTCACCGTCACATAGTCGGCATGCGGGAACACGCCCTCCAGGCCGATGAGGTAATCGTCCACGGCGCGCTCGATGGGCGTGCTGGCGTTCTTGCCGATGTTCAGGCCCAGGATGCCGCCGCTGCTGCGAAAGCGGGCCTGGCGGACGTTGGCGATGAAGGCGTCCAGCCCGTCGTTGTTGAAGCCCAGCCGGTTGATCAGCGCATCGGCCTGCGGCAGGCGGAACATGCGCGGCTTCGGGTTGCCAGGCTGCGGCTTGGGCGTGACAGTACCCACCTCGATGAATCCAAAGCCCAGGGCCGCCAGGCCATCGATGCAGCGGCCGTTCTTGTCCAGCCCGGCGGCCAGGCCCACGCGGTTGGGAAAACGCAGCCCCGCCACGGTGACCGGGTCCTCCACGCGCGATTCGCCGTAGACGCAGGACAGCGGCGTGCGCTGCGTGCGCGCCAGCGCGGCCAGGGTCAGCTCATGGGCGTGCTCGGGGTCCAGGCCGAAGAGGAAAGGGCGGGCGAGGGCGTAGGGCAAGAGAGACATGGGCGGGCGGTCCGGGATAATCGCAGGATTGTCTCAAACACGCGGGCACTGCGGCCCTTCGATTCCATGACGCAAGACGAACTCAAGGCCCTCGTGGGTCGCGCGGCCATCGACCACGTGGTGCCCGGCAGCATCGTGGGCGTGGGCACGGGCTCGACGGTGAACTGCTTCATCGACGAGCTGGCGAAGATCAAGGACCGCATCGCCGGAGCGGTGTCGAGTTCGGTCAAGAGCACGGAGCGGCTCGTGGCGCACGGCATCTCCGTCTTTGACGCGAACGAGGTCGAATCGGTGCCGGTCTACATCGACGGCGCGGACGAGATCGACCACCGCGGCCACATGATCAAGGGCGGTGGTGCCGCACTCACGCGCGAGAAGATCGTGGCCGACCTGGCGCAGCGCTTCGTGTGCATTGCCGATGCATCCAAGCTGGTGCAGACCCTGGGCGCCTATCCGCTGCCCGTGGAGGTGATCCCGATGGCACGCGCCCAGGTGATGCGCCGCCTGGCCTCGCTGGGGGGCACCCCCCGCCTGCGCGAAGGGGTGATCACCGACAACGGCAACCTGATCGTGGACGTGAGCGGCCTGCGCATCACCGAGCCGCTGGCGATGGAGGCCGACATCAACCAATGGCCGGGCGTGGTCACGGTGGGCATTTTTGCGCGTCACCGCGCCAGCCTGTGTCTGCTGGGCACCCCCGAAGGCGTGCGCCAGCTCAACTTCTGAGGGCCGGCCTCAGAACCGGAAGCCGGGGGGCGCGTTCCCGGCGGGCGGCGGCGGCGCCGCGGGACTGTCGGCCGCTGCCGCAGGCGCCGCAGCAGCGGGCGCCGGTCGGGCTGTGGCCGTGGTTTCAACCAGCGGCGTGGCCGCCGGGAAGCTGTACGTCGCTGGCAACTGCGATTGCTTGGGGTAACCCGCAGCGTCGAGGTAGCCGTTCCACTCGCTGGGCGAGTAGCCGCGCAGGGTCTGGCGACCCACCGTGAGGACGGGGACTTCGCTGCCGCCGGCCAGCCGGGTCAGCGCTTCGGTGTCGGCGTTGGACGCGATGGTGCGCTCGGCATGCGGAATGCCGCGCTGGCGCAGCAGGTTGCGCCCAGCTTCACAGGGCTGGCATCCGGACGACGTGTACAGCACCACCGGGAAGCGCGAGGCCACCTGGCGCAGCTCGAAGGGCAAGGCGGCCTGGTCGCCGGACGGGCCCGGGCCTGCGCCCCGGTTCCCCACCGAACGCACATCGTTGGATTGCACCGGCGGCCGGTCGGTGTAGGTGACCTTGCCGTCGGGGCCGACGACCTTGTACTGTGCGAACGCCGCCGTGGTGGCCAGCAGCCCCAGCATCCATCCCCCAACCAGCCGTTGAACGGGTCGCTTCATGCGTCCTCCTTGTCCATCAACAGACCATGCTAGCTCAGGCCATGCCCTGGTGGCGTAACAAAGCGTCGATGCTGGGTTCGCGCCCACGGAAGGCCGTGAAACTTTCCTCGGCCGGGCGGCTGCCACCGGCCTCGAGGATCTCCCGCCGGTAGCGTCGACCGGTCTCGACGTCGAGCACGCCGGCCTCCTCGAAGGCGCTGTAGGCGTCGGCACTGAGCACCTCGGCCCACTTGTAGCTGTAGTAGCCAGCCGCGTAACCGCCCGCAAAGATGTGCGAGAAGCTGTGTTGCATGCGGTTGAAGGCCGGCGGAGGGAAGACGGCCACCTCGGCGCGCACTTCATCGATGACCTCCTGGATCTTCGCCTCGCTGCCCGGCTCGGCATGCAGGCGCATGTCGAACAGCGAGAACTCGATCTGTCGCAGCGTCTGCAGGCCGCTCTGGAAGTTCTTGGCCGCCACCATCTTGTCGTACAGGGCGCGCGGCAGCGCCTCGCCGGTGTCCACGTGGGCGGTCATGTGCTTGAGCACGTCCCACTCCCAGCAGAAGTTTTCCATGAACTGGCTGGGCAGTTCCACCGCGTCCCATTCCACGCCGGAGATACCGGCCACGCCGATGTCGTCGACCTGGGTGAGCATGTGGTGCAGGCCGTGGCCGAACTCGTGGAAGAGGGTGAGCACGCTGTCGTGGGTGAGCAAGGCTGGCTTGCCGCCCACACCTTCGGCGAAGTTGCATACCAGGTGGGCGACCGGGGTCTGCAGGCCGCCGTCCGGGCGCGCCCAGCGGCCGCGCACGTCGTCCATCCAGGCGCCGGAGCGCTTGCCCTGGCGGGCATAGGGGTCGAGGTAGAACTGCCCCACGAGCTGGCCACCGCGCTCGATGCGGAAGAAGCGCACGCTGGGGTGCCACACTGGGGCGGTGTCGGGGCGGATGGCCACCTCGAACAGGGTCTCGACGATCTTGAACAGGCCTTCGAGCACCTTGGGTTCGGTGAAGTACTGCTTCACCTCCTGGTCACTGAAGGCGTAGCGCTTTTCCTTGAGCTTTTCCGACACGAAGGCCAGGTCCCAGGCGGCCAGCTCGCCCATGCCCAGCTCGGCGCGGGCGAAGTCACGCAGCTCGGCCAGGTCCTTCTCGGCATAGGGCCGCGCGCGGCGGGCCAGGTCGCGCAGGAACTCGGTCACCTGCTCGGGTGACTCGGCCATCTTGGGCACGAGAGACACCTCGGCGAAGTTGCGGTAGCCCAGCAACTGCGCCTCTTCCTGGCGCAGAGCGAGCAGCTCGGCCATCAGGGCGGTGTTGTCGTGTTCGGCGTCGCCCAGCTCGGAGGCGCGGGTGACATAGGCGGTGTAGAGCCGCTCGCGCAGGGCCCGGTGTTCGCCGTACTGCATGACCGGGAAGTAGCTGGGGAACTGCAGCGTCAGCTTGTGGCCGTCCTTGCCCTCGGCCTGGGCGGCCTGGCGCGCGGCCTGCCGGGCGTCCGCCGGCACGCCCGCCATTTCTTCCTCGTTGGCGTAATAGGCGTAGCCGTCGGTGGCATCGAGCACATGCTCGGAGAACTTCTGCGACAACTCGGCCTGGCGCTCCTGGATCTGTGCAAAACGGGTCTTGGCCTCGCCCTGCAGTTCGGCGCCCGACAGCACGAAGTCGCGCATCGCGTTCGACAGGGCCTTGCGACGCGAGGGTCGCAACTGCTGCGCGGCCGGGCTGGCGGCCACCGCCTTGTACTTGGCGTACAGGCGCTCGTCGGCGCCCAGCCGGGTGTAGAACTCGGTGATGCGCGGAAGGTTCTCGTTGTAGGCGGCTCGCAAGGCAGGGCTGTCAGCCACGGCATTGAGGTGCCCCACGGCCCCCCACGCCCGGCCCAGACGCTCGGTGGCCACGTCGAGCACGGCCGACAAGGCGTCATAGTCGGCCGGCACGGCCTGGCTGACGGCACGCTCCAGGGCCTCGTTCGCGGCAGCCAGCAGGTCGGTCACCGCCGGGGTCACGTGCTCGGGCCGGATGGCGTCGAAGCGGGGCAGGTCGGAGAAGTCGAGCAGGGGGTTGTTCATCGCACAGCCTTCGTCAAGCCTGGGCCGCGCGCTCCGCGGCCTCCAGGGTGTTCACCAGCAACATTGTGATGGTCATCGGGCCGACCCCACCGGGCACGGGGGTGATGGCCGAGGCCACTTTGGAGACCCCCTCGAAGTCCACGTCGCCGCACAGCTTGCCTTCGTCATTGCGGTTCATGCCCACGTCGATGACCACGGCGCCGGGCTTGACCATGTCGGCCGTGAGCACGTTGCGCTTGCCCACGGCCGCCACGACGATGTCGGCCTGACGGGTGTGGTGGGCCAGGTCGGGGGTCGCACTGTGGCAGATGGTGACGGTGGCGCTGGCTTGCAAGAGCAGCATGGCCATGGGCTTGCCCACGATGTTGGAGCGGCCGATCACCACCGCATGCTTGCCTTTCGGGTTGCAGCCGATGGACTCGAGCATCTTCATGCAGCCGTAAGGCGTGCAGGGCTTGAAGCCGGGCTGGCCCACCAGCAGGGCGCCGGCGCTGGCCACGTGGAAGCCGTCGACGTCCTTGAGCGGCGAGATGGTCTCGATGACCTTGTGGGCGTCGATGTGGGCCGGCAGGGGCAGCTGCACCAGAATGCCGTGGATGGCCGGGTCGTTGTTGAGCGCTTGCACGCGGGCCAGCAGGTCGGCCTCGGACAGCGTGGCGGGGTACTGCTCGAGCACCGAGTGCAGGCCGTTGTCCTGGCAGGCCTTGACCTTGTTGCGCACGTACACCTGGGAGGCCGGGTTGTCGCCCACCAGGACCACCGCGAGGCCGGGTGTCACGCCCCGGGCGCCCAGGGCGGCAGCCCGGCGGGCCACGTCGGCGCGGATCTGTTTCGAGAGTGCGTTGCCGTCGATCAATTGGGCGGTCATGAGGGGTCCCCTTGCTGTGGTGCCAGAAACGAAAAAGGCCGCTGTGCAAGCGGCCTTGGGATGTTGGGTGGCGTCAGGCCTTGGCCTGCGCACCGAGGGCGATCTTGAGCAGGTCGGCCACGGTGTTGGCGTTGAGCTTTTCCATGATGTTGGCGCGGTGGGCCTCCACCGTCTTGATGCTGATGCCCAGGTCGTCAGCGATCTGCTTGTTCAGGCGGCCGGCGACGATGCGATCGAGCACCTGGGCCTCGCGGGTGGTCAGGCGCGAGAGCAGGGCGTCGCGGCTGGCGGCTTCCTGCTGCTGGGCGAACAGCGAGCGGGCCTGCTCGAGCATGCGCTCCACCAGCGAGACGAGTTCCTCTTCCTTGAAGGGTTTCTCGATGAAGTCCATCGCGCCCTTCTTCATCGTGTTCACCGCCATGGGCACGTCGCCGTGACCGGTGATGAAGACGATGGGCAGCGGGGAGCGGCGCTCCAGCAGGCGGTCCTGAAGTTCCAGCCCGCTCATGCCGTCCATGCGGATGTCGGCGATCAGGCAGGCGACCTCGCGGGGGTCGAAGCGGGAAAGGAAGGATTCAGCGGAGTCGAAGCACTTGACGCGGTAGTCCTTGCCCTCGAGCAACCATTGCAGCGAGTCGCGCACGGCCTCGTCGTCATCGACGACATAGACAGTGCCTTTCTTGGGGATCAGGCTCATGGAGGCAATCAGCTAGGGTTGGAGATGTCTACCGGCAAGGTGAAGCTGAACCGGCAGCCGACAACGCTCGGTCCATTGTATAAGTTCTCGGCCCGGATCCGGCCATGATGCGACTCAATGATCGATCGGCACAGGGACAGGCCGATGCCCAGGCCATCCGACTTGGTGGAGAAGAAGGCTTCGTACATGCGGCCCAGCACCTCTTCCTTCAGGCCCGGGCCGGAATCGGTCACGCTGAACTCGATCACGCCGCCTTCGTCGGGCGTGTGGCGGGGCACGACCCGCAGTTCGATGTTGCGCCGGGCAGGCGGCAGCTTCGCGTTGTCGATGGCTTCGGCTGCGTTCTTCAGCAGGTTGAGCAGCACCTGCTCGATCAGGATGGGGTCCACCATCAACTGGGGCAGGCGCTGGGCCACGTAGGTGTGGATGCTCACGTTGCGGCGGCGCAGTTCGATCATGGCCAGCTCCACGGCGTCGTCCACGATCTCGCGGGCCTGCGAGGGCTGGCGCTGGGGCTCGCTGCGTTTCACGAAAGCCCGGATGCGATGGATGATCTGGCCGGCCCGCTGGGCCTGCCTGGCGGTTTTCTCCAGCGCGGCAAGCAGATCGGCCTCCTGCATTCCGCCACCCTTGACGCGCGAGATGATGCCGTTGCAATAGTTGCTGATGGCCGTGAGCGGCTGGTTGAGTTCATGGGCCACTGAAGAGGCCATCTCGCCCATCGTGACCAGACGGCTGGTGATCTGGGCCTGGTCGGCCTGGCGGGCGGCCTGTTCCTCGGCGCGCACCCGGGCCGTGACGTCGGTGGCGATGAGCATCTGGGCCAGGCGGCCGTCGGTCCATTGCAGGTAGCGTGAACGCACGTCGAACCAGCGGCCCAGCGTCTCGACGTAGACCTCGCGCGGGTCGGATCCTGTTTCCGTGAGTTCCTGCGTGGGCAAGCCGCCGAAGTGGTCGACGGACTCATCGGCCTCCGCGGGCATCGCAGCGGCCTGATCAGAGGCCTTCGCCCCGGCCAGCAGGCCGTGGCCCTTGGCATCGGTGCCGAACCACAACCGGTAGGAACGGTTGGCGAACAGCAGTTCGCCTTGCTGGACCGAGACCACCGACACGGCCGCGTCCAGGCCCTCCAGCACGGTGGTGAAGCGTTCGTGCGAGGCCGAGAGCTGGTCGCGGATGCGTTTGGCCTCGGTGATGTTGGTCATCGACGTCATCCAGCCGGTCTGGTTGCCCTTGGCGTCGATCAGCGGCGACACGTACATGCGCGCATCGAATTGCGTCCCGTCCTTGCGCAGCACCTTGACCTCGATGCCGCCGGCCGGGCTGCGGCCTTGCAGTTCCTGCTCGAACAGGCGCCGGCTCTCTTCCATGCGGTCGGGGGGCCAATGGGGGAAGGGCGGCATGCGGCCGATCAACTCGGCTTCGGAGAAGCCGGTCATGGAGCAGTAGGCCGCGTTCACGTAGGTGATGCGGCCTTCCAGGTCCATGGCTCGCATGCCCGTGAGCATCGAGTTCTCCATGGCGCGGCGGAAATTGGTTTCGGCCACCAGGGCTTGCTGCACCTGCAGGCGCCGGCGCATGTGGCGCCAGGTGCCCCAGAGCATCCACACCGTCAGCGCGCTGAGCGCAGCCACCATCCAGAACAGCGTGTTGCTGATCAGGCCCACCGAGGTTCGGTAGCCCACGCCGCGCAGGATGAGGCCGTTGCCCACGGGGGACACGGGAATGTCGTGGTAAAGCTCGGAGCGCTGAAGGTCGCGCGAGGGCATGCGCGAGACTGTGCTGGCCAGCACGCGGCCCTCAGCGTCCATCAGCATCATGCCGTGGCGGTTGGCCACCTCGGTGGGCACGAAATAGCGCAGCAAGGCCTCCACCGAGTACTCGGCCACCACGGTGCCGGCGAATACCGCCCGGTCCACCAGCGGCACCTGGACCTGCACGACATGCACCCCGGCCTCCGTGGCGTACGGGCGCGAATAGACCGGCAAGCGCAACTCCCGTGCGGTCTCGAAGGCCCATTCCGGCTCGTTGCGCCTGGGAGCTGCCGGGGCCGAGGCGCCTGGGGCGGGCATGTCGGCGTAGCGGCTGCCCATGAAGCTGTGGCTTGGCGAGAGGTGCCCTGCCGTGCGCTGGCGATCCGGGTTCAGCCAACTCAGGCTCACCAGCTCCGGACGCTCTCGCGCCATCGTGGTGGCTTGCCCGACGAACTCATCGGGGTCCACCGCGCCGGTGGTGACCTCCCGGGCCAGCCGCACCAACTGTTCCTGGTTCTCGATCAGGCGCAGCCGGATTTGTTGCTGGGCCACTTCGGTATCGCGTTTGATCGATTCCTGTTCCCGTTCGACTTCCTCCAGGCGCAGGTACCAGAAGGCCGCAATGATGGCTGCCATGAAGAGCAGCACCGACACCAGCGGACCCAGGGTGGCGAAGCGGTCCTGCCGGGCGGGCGACTGCCGGCGCCACCACGCCCGGAAGAGTCGGCGCTTCGGGGGCGGACTGCCCGGCTCATGGGTGCTGAGACGGAATTCGGAGTGGGGCGAAGGCATGCCCTGGATTATCGAATGCGTCCGCGACAGGCATGCGGGACAAGCCTCTTGTGAGGTGACCCAGGCTGCGCAACAGTGGGAGCGCGGGCCCCTCGCGTGGGCCGAAAAAAGGAACGACCGTTCGACTAGATTTTGTATAGTGAAAATAGCTCGCACTATTTGAAAACAACCCCGAGTTGTGCAACACTTGCGCCGTCAATCGATAAGCCGGAGACAAGCATGTCAGCGATGCCCCAATTCCCCGCCGGTGTGGCGGCCCAGGACGCCGATGCCCAGGAAACCCGCGAATGGCTCGACGCCCTGACGGCCGTGATCGAGCGTGAAGGTCCGGACCGCGCGCACTACCTGCTCGAGCAACTGCTCGAGGAAGCCCGCCAGCACAGCGTGGACATGCCGTTTTCGGCCACCACAGGCTATGTGAACACCATCGAGCCCTCGGAGGAGGCCCACAACCCGGGCAACCTGGAGCTGGAAGGGCGCCTGCGCGCCTACATGCGCTGGAACGCAATGGCCATGGTCGTGAAGGCCAACCGCCTGAATCCGGCCGACGGCGGCGACCTGGGGGGGCACATCAGCTCCTTCCAGTCGCTGGCGCACATGTTCGCGGTGGGCTTCAACCACTTCTGGCACGCCGACGACACCGATGCCGGCGGCACGCACGGCGGTGACCTGCTCTACATCCAGGGCCACAGCGCGCCAGGCATCTACGCCCGCGCCTTCATGGAAGGCCGTCTCACCGAGGATCAGTTGCTGAGCTTCCGTCAGGAGGTCGACGGCAAGGGCATCTCCAGCTACCCGCACCCCAAGCTCATGCCGGAGTTCTGGCAGTTCCCCACGGTGTCCATGGGCCTGGGGCCGCTGATGGCCATCTACCAGGCCCGCTTCCTGAAGTACCTGCATGCCCGAGGCATTGCCGACACGGCGCAGCGCAAGGTCTGGGTGTTCTGCGGTGACGGCGAGATGGACGAGCCCGAGAGCCTGGGTGCCATCGGTATGGCCGCGCGCGAAAAGCTCGACAACCTGGTCTTCGTGGTGAACTGCAACCTGCAGCGGCTGGACGGCCCGGTGCGCGGCAACGGCAAGATCATCCAGGAGCTCGAAGGCGAGTTCCGTGGTTCGGGCTGGAACGTGATCAAGCTGCTGTGGGGCCGCGAGTGGGATGCCCTGCTGGCGCGCGACAAGGACGGTGCCCTGCGCAAGATCATGATGGACACGCTCGACGGTGACTACCAGGCGATGAAAGCCAACGACGGGGCCTTCGTGCGCAAGAATTTCTTCGGCCGTGATCCGCGCACGCTGGAACTGGTGGCCAAGATGAGCGACGACGACATCTGGGCGCTGCGCCGCGGCGGGCATGACGCCCAGAAGGTCTATGCGGCTTTCCACCGCGCCTACCACCACGAGGGCCAGCCCACGGTGCTGCTGGTCAAGACGGTCAAGGGCTACGGCATGGGCAAGGCCGGCGAAGGCAAGAACACGGCCCACCAGACCAAGAAGCTCTCGGATGACGACATCCGCTATTTCCGCGACCGCTTCAACATCCCCATCCCCGACAGCGAACTGGCGAAGATCCCCTTCTACAAGCCGGCCGACGACACGCCGGAGATGAAGTACCTGCACGATCGGCGCAAGGCCCTGGGGGGCTATCTGCCGAAGCGCCGCCCGAAGAGCAGCGAGAGCTTCACCGTGCCCTCGCTGGACACCTTCAAGGCCGTTCTGGAGCCCACCGCGGAAGGGCGCGAGATCAGCACCACGCAGGCCTACGTGCGCTTCCTCACGCAACTGCTGCGCGACCAGGCGCTGGGCCCGCGCGTGGTGCCCATCCTGGTGGACGAGGCGCGCACCTTCGGCATGGAGGGCCTGTTCCGCCAGATCGGCATCTACAACCCCGAAGGCCAGAAGTACACCCCGGTCGACAAGGACCAGGTCATGTACTACAAGGAGGACAAGGCTGGCCAGATCCTGCAGGAGGGCATCAACGAGGCGGGCGGCATGGCCAGCTGGATCGCTGCGGCAACGTCGTACTCGACGAACAACCGCATCATGATCCCCTTCTACATCTACTACTCGATGTTCGGGTTCCAGCGCATTGGCGACCTGGCCTGGGCGGCAGGGGACATGCAGGCGCGCGGCTTCCTGCTCGGCGGCACTTCGGGGCGCACCACGCTCAACGGCGAGGGCCTGCAGCACGAGGACGGCCACAGCCACATCCTGGCCGGCACCATCCCCAACTGCGTGAGCTACGACCCCACCTTCGCGCACGAGGTGGCCGTCATCATGCAGCACGGGCTCAAGCGCATGGTGGAGCGTCAGGAGAACGTCTTCTACTACATCACCCTGCTCAACGAGAACTACGCGATGCCCGGCCTGAAGCCCGGCACGGAAGAGCAGATCATCAAGGGCATGTACCTGCTGCAGGAAGGCAACCGCATGCCGCCACAGGTGAACCTGCTGGGCAGCGGCACCATCCTGCGCGAGTCCATCGCCGCCAAGGAGCTGCTGGAACGCGACTGGGGCGTGTCGGCCAACGTCTGGAGCTGCCCGAGCTTCAACGAACTGGCGCGCGACGGCCAGGACTGCGAGCGCTGGAACCTGCTGCATCCCACGCAGACGCCCCGGGTGCCCTTCGTGGCCCAGCAGCTCGAACCCTATGCCGGCCCGGTGGTCGCCTCGACCGACTACATGAAGAGCTACGCCGACCAGATCCGTGCCTTCCTGCCGCGCGGGCGCATCTACAAGGTGCTGGGCACCGATGGCTTTGGCCGCAGCGACTTCCGCAGCAAGCTGCGTGAGCACTTCGAGGTCAACCGGCACTACATCGTCGTGGCGGCGCTCAAGGCGCTGGCCGAGGAGGGCACGTTGCCCCTGTCGCGCGTGTCGGAAGCCCTCCAGAAGTACGGCATCCACACCGACAAGATCAACCCGCTGTACGCCTGAGCAGCAAGAACGGGGACAAGAACATGGCATTGGTCGAAGTGAAGGTGCCCGACATCGGGGACTTCAAGGACGTCGAGATCATCGAGCTGCTGGTCAAGCCCGGCGACACCATCGCGGTGGAGCAGAGTCTGGTCACCGTCGAGTCCGACAAGGCCTCGATGGAGATCCCGGCCACGCACGCCGGCGTCGTCAAGGAGCTCAAGGTCACTCTGGGTGACAAGGTGAGTGAAGGCAGCGTGCTGCTGGTGGTGGAGGCCGAGGGGGCTGCGGCTGCACCCGCACCCGCACCCGCACCGGTGGCTGCTTCCCCCGCGCCCACGCCGACTCCAGCGCCGGCCCCCGCACCGTCGCCCGCCGCGTCGGGCGGTGTGGTCGAGGTGGTCGTGCCCGACATCGGCGACTTTGCCGACGTGGCCGTGATCGAACTGCTGGTCAAGCCCGGCGACACCATCGCCCCCGAGCAGAGCCTGATCACGGTCGAGTCTGACAAGGCCTCGATGGAGATCCCGTCGTCGCATGGCGGTGTGCTCAAGGCGCTGACGGTGGCCGTGGGCGACAAGGTGTCCAAGGGCACGCCGATCGCGCGGGTCGAGGTCGCGGCAGGCGCTGCGGCGCCGGCCCCGGCGCCGGCCCCTGCCGTGGCGGCTACGGCATCCGCTCCCGCCCCGGCAGCCTCGAGCACCCCTGTGGCGGCACCGGCTTTGCCCGTGCACCAGCCCACCGCCTCGCAGGGCGTGCTGCCGCATGCCTCGCCGAGCATCCGGCGCCTGGCGCGTGAACTCGGGGTGCCACTGGGCGAGGTGAGCGGCTCCGGCCCGAAGGGCCGCATCACCGAAGCCGACCTGCAGGCCTTCGTGAAGGGCGTGATGAGCGGCTCGGTGCAGACCCAGGCCCAGAAGGCCAAGGCACCGGCCCCGGCTGCGGCCTCGGGGGGCGGCGCCTTCCCCGGCCTGCTGCCCTGGCCGCAGGTCGATTTCACCAAGTTCGGCCCGGTCGAGCGCAAGGACCTGTCTCGCATCAAGAAGATCAGCGGTGCCAACCTGCACCGCAACTGGGTGGTGATCCCGCACGTCACCAACCACGACGATGCCGACATCACCGAGCTCGAAGCTTTCCGCGTGCAGCTCAACAAGGAAAACGAGAAGAGCGGCATCAAGGTGACGATGCTGGCCTTCCTGATCAAGGCCTCGGTGGCTGCGCTGAAGAAGTTCCCCGAGTTCAACGCCAGCCTCGACGGCGAGCAGCTCGTGCTCAAGCAGTACTACCACATCGGTTTTGCGGCCGACACGCCCAACGGCCTGGTGGTGCCGGTGATCAAGGATGCCGACAAGAAGGGCATCCTGCAGATCAGCAAGGAGATGAGCGAACTGGCGGCCAAGGCGCGCGACGGCAAGCTCGGGCCCGCCGAGATGAGCGGCGGCTGTTTCTCGATCTCGTCGCTGGGCGGTATCGGGGGGCGCTACTTCACGCCCATCATCAACGCCCCCGAGGTGGCCATCCTGGGCGTGTGCAAGTCCAGTACCGAGCCCAAGTGGGACGGCAAGGCCTTCCAGCCGCGCCTGATGCTGCCGCTGTCGCTGAGTTGGGACCACCGCGTCATCGACGGCGCGGCCGCGGCCCGCTTCAATGCCTACCTGGGCGCCGTCCTGGCGGACTTCCGCCGCGTGATGCTGTAAGGAGCGCGGCATGTCTGTCATCGAGATCAAGGTTCCCGACATCGGCGACTTCAAGGACGTCGGCGTCATCGAGGTGCTGGTGAAGGCCGGCGATGTGGTGAAGGCCGAGCAGAGCCTCATCACCGTGGAGTCGGACAAGGCGTCGATGGAGATCCCGTCGTCGCACGCCGGCGTGGTGAAGGAACTCAAGGTGAAGGTGGGCGACACCGTCAACGAGGGCTCCGTCATCCTGCTGATGGAAGCGGAAGCTGCGGGCGCTGCTGCGCCAGCGCCCGTTTCCGCACCCGCTCCCGCGCCGGCTCCCGCAGCGCCGCCTGCACCCGCTCCCGCTGCGGCCCCTGTGGCGTCGAGGGACGCCGGTGGTGCCGACCTCGAATGCGACATGCTCGTGCTGGGCGCCGGCCCCGGCGGCTACTCGGCCGCCTTCCGCGCGGCCGACCTCGGCATGAAGGTGGTGCTGGTGGAACGCTATGCCACCCTGGGTGGCGTGTGCCTGAACGTGGGTTGCATCCCGTCCAAGGCGCTGCTGCACGTGGCGGCGGTGATGGACGAGGTGAAGCACTTCGCCGACCTGGGCGTGAGCTTCAGCGACCCCACCGTGGATCGCAGCAAGCTGCTGGCCCACAAGAACAAGGTGGTGGGCAAGCTCACCGGGGGCCTGGCCGCCATGGCCAAGATGCGCAAGGTCACCACCGTGCGCGGCTACGGCAGCTTCGTCGACCCGCACCATGTGCAGGTCGAAGAGACCACTGGCGATGGCCAGGAGAAGACCGGCAAGACGCAGACCATCCGCTTCAAGCAGGCCATCATCGCGGCCGGTTCGCAGGCGGTGCGCCTGCCCTTCCTGCCCGAGGATCCCCGCATCGTCGATTCCACCGGCGCGCTGCAGCTGCAGCATGCCCCGAAGCGCATGCTCATCGTGGGCGGCGGCATCATCGGCCTGGAAATGGGCACGGTGTACTCGTCCCTGGGCGCGCGCCTGGACGTGGTGGAGATGCTCGATGGCCTGATGCAAGGCGCTGATCGCGACCTGGTGCGCGTGTGGCAGAAGATGAATGCACCGCGCTTCGATCACATCCTGCTCAAGACGAAGACGGTGGGCGCCCAGGCGACAGCCGACGGCATCCTGGTGAGCTTTGAGGGCGAAGGCGCGCCGAAGGAGCCGCAGCTCTACGACCTGGTGTTGCAGGCGGTGGGCCGCAGCCCCAATGGCAGGAAGATTGGCGCCGAGAAGGCGGGCGTGGCGGTGACCGACCGCGGCTTCATCCCGGTGGACATCCAGATGCGCACCAACGTGCCGCACATCTTTGCGATCGGCGACATCGTCGGCCAGCCCATGCTCGCGCACAAGGCGGTGCACGAAGCCCACGTGGCGGCCGAGGTGGCGGCAGGCCAGAAGGCCGCCTTCGACGCCCGGGTCATTCCCAGTGTGGCCTACACCGACCCCGAGGTGGCCTGGGTGGGCCTGACCGAAGACCAGGCCAAGGCCGAGGGCCGCAAGGTCAAGAAGGGCCTCTTCCCCTGGACGGCCTCGGGCCGTGCCATCGCCAACGGGCGCGACGAGGGCTTCACCAAGCTGCTCTTCGATGCCGACACGCATCGCATCGTGGGCGGCGGCATCGTGGGCACCCATGCCGGCGACATGATCGGCGAGATCGCGCTGGCCATCGAGATGGGAGCCGACGAGGTGGACATCGGCAAGACCATCCATCCGCATCCCACGCTGGGCGAAAGCATCGGCATGGCGGCCGAGGTGGCGCACGGCACCTGCACCGACGTGCCGCCGGCACGTCGCTGACACCACACCGGCATTCCGCCGGGTGGCTTCAGAACTTGAGCTTGACGCCGACCGTCAGCCCCGGCTCCGGGGTGCGGTCGCCGTCATCCACCATGCGGGCGTCCACCCACCAGCGGTCGGACACCGGGGCGCGCAGGTCCAGGCCGGTGGCCGGACGCACTGCGCCGGGCATGGCCATCGGCGCCGAGCGCGCCGCCCCCATCGGCTTCGGCGTGGGAGACGCGCCAGCGAGTTGCAGGTTGAGCGCCGGCGCGGCGGCGGGCGCAGGCCGGGCCACAGGGGACTTCTTCGACGTCTTGGCCGACGGCGACGCCCGCTTCGTGACTGGTGGATGCGAAGGCTGAACCGTCACGGGAGTGGGGGCCGGGGCGACCAGCGCGGGCGGCCGCGTCAAGGCGGGAGCCGCCAGCGCCACGGTGGTGTCGCGTGTCTGGGCAAGTGCAGACGAACAGGCACAGGCCAATGCCAGCATCGGCCAGATCCCAGGTCTGCTCAAGCCTTGCGTTCCCACGACATTCCTTGTTGGCCCCATTGAACCATGAGGCGCCGGGCTCCGGAGTGGCCGCACCGGGCGGCCGCGTGACGCAATACCGAAAACGCCCGCGCGGGGCGGGCGTTCATCGGGAGGCGGGGCTTCAGCGAGCGGACGGCAGTGCCGGAGCCGGCGTGGCCGATGCCGCCACCACCTGAACCAACGGCGGTCCTTCAGGCGCGGACTCGGCCTTCGTGGCCGTGCCCACCGGCAGCAACGGCACGATCAGCAAGGCGACGATGTTGATGATCTTGATCAAGGGGTTGACGGCCGGGCCGGCGGTGTCCTTGTACGGGTCGCCCACGGTGTCGCCGGTGACAGCCGCCTTGTGGGCCTCGCTGCCCTTGCCGCCGTAGTTGCCTTCCTCGATGTACTTCTTGGCGTTGTCCCAGGCGCCGCCGCCGGTGCACATCGAGATCGCCACGAACAGGCCCGTCACGATGGTGCCCATCAGCAGCCCACCCAGCGCCTCGGGGCCCAGCAGCAGGCCCACCGCGATGGGCACGACCACCGGCAGCAGCGAGGGGATGATCATCTCCTTGATGGCCGCGCTGGTCAGCATGTCCACCGCCACGCCGTACTCCGGCTTGCCGGTGCCGTCCATGATCCCCGGGATGGTCTTGAACTGGCGGCGCACTTCCTCGACCACGCTGCCCGCCGCACGGCCCACCGCCTCCATCGCCATCGCGCCGAAGAGGTAGGGAATCAGGCCGCCGATGAACAGGCCCACGATCACCATGTGGTTCGACAAGTCGAAGCTCACATGGTGCCCGGCGGCCTCCAGGCCATGGGTGTAGTCGGCAAACAGCACCAGGGCAGCCAGGCCGGCCGAGCCGATGGCGTAGCCCTTGGTCACGGCCTTGGTGGTGTTGCCTACGGCGTCCAGCGGGTCGGTGATGTCGCGCACCGACTGGGGCAGCTCGGCCATCTCCGCAATGCCGCCGGCGTTGTCGGTGATGGGACCATAGGCGTCCAGCGCCACGATGATGCCGGCCAGGCTCAGCATGGAGGTGGCGGCAATCGCGATGCCGTACAGACCGGCGAGCATGTAGCTGGCGATGATGGCCGCGCACACGAAGATCACCGGCCAGGCGGTGGACTTCATGCTCACGCCCAGGCCGGCGATGATGTTGGTGCCGTGCCCGGTGGTGGAGGCCTTGGCCACGTGCTTCACCGGCGAGTAGTCGGTGCCGGTGTAGTACTCGGTGATCCACACCATCAGCGCCGTGAGCACCAGGCCCACCGCGGCGGCGCCGAACAGGCGCAGCTGGGTGCCGCTGGCGTAGATGGCGTCGTCCGGCATCACCCACTTCACGATGAAGAAGAAGCCCACCAGCGCGATCACGCCCGAGACGATCAGGCCCTTGTAGAGGGCCGGCATCACGTTCTTCATGCCGGGCGTCGCCTTCACCGCGCCGCAGCCGATGATGGAGGCGATGATCGAGAACCCGCCCAGGGCCAGCGGCAGCACGGCTGCCTCCATCGGGAAGGCCGTGATCATCAGGGCGCCCAGCACCATGGTCGCGATCAGCGTCACGGCATAGGTCTCGAAGAGGTCAGCCGCCATGCCCGCGCAGTCGCCCACGTTGTCGCCCACGTTGTCGGCGATCACCGCGGGGTTGCGCGGGTCGTCTTCAGGGATGCCGGCTTCCACCTTGCCCACCAGGTCGGCGCCCACGTCGGCGCCCTTGGTGAAGATGCCGCCGCCCAGGCGCGCGAAGATGGAGATGAGCGAAGAGCCGAAGGCCAGGCCGATCAGGGGCTTGAGCACGGTGGACAGCGGTGTCACCGGGTTGACCTGCCCGTTCATGATCAGGAACCAGAACAGTCCGCCCACGCCCAGCAGGCCCAGACCCACCACCAGCAGGCCGGTGATGGCGCCGCCGCGGAAGGCCACCGCCAGGGCCGCGTCGATGCCCTTGGTGGCCGCTTGCGCGGTGCGCACGTTGGCGCGGACCGACACATTCATGCCAATGAAGCCGCAGGCCCCCGACAGCACGGCCCCGATGGCGAAGGCCACGGCCGTGGCGCCATCGATGAAGATGCCGATGAGCACCGCCAGCACGACGCCCACGATGGCAATCGTCTTGTACTGCCGCGCCAGATAGGCCGCAGCGCCGGTCTGGATCGCCGCGGCGATCTCCTGCATGCGGGCGTTCCCCGCTTCCTGCTTGAGGATCCAGGTGCGTGACACGAAGCCGTAGATGACGGCGGCCACGCCACACACGAGCGCAAAATACAGCGCCAAATCGGTGGACATGAAAGGGCTCCTTCCTCTGGTGATCCGATGGTGATCGAAGGCCCGTGGTCTTTGCTTGCCACGTTGGCCGGCCCATGCTACGCAAAGGCATGCGGCGCCGCAATGACGGGCCGCCCCGTGTTTACCATCGGACACGACACCAATCGCACCGCGACCGGGCGTCAGGACTGCGCAAGCCCCCCCGGTAGAATCCGGGTTTTCCCTCGCGATTCACAACACCAGCCATGAGCCTGCACAACGTGACCCCCGGCGCCAAGGCGCCCGAAGAGTTCAACGTGATCATCGAGATCCCGATGAACGCCGACCCGATCAAGTACGAGGTCGACAAGGAAACCGGCGCCATCTTCGTCGACCGGTTCATGACCACGGCCATGCACTACCCGTGCAACTACGGCTATGTGCCCCAGACCCTGTCGGACGATGGCGACCCGGTCGACGTGCTGGTGATCACGCCGTTTCCGCTCACCCCTGGCGTGGTGGTGACCTGCCGCCCCATCGGCGTGCTCAAGATGGAAGACGAGGCCGGTGGTGACGCCAAGCTGCTGGCGGTGCCCACCACCAAGATCCTGCCGATCTACGACCACTGGAAGAAGCCCGAGGACATCAACCCGATGCGCCTGAAGGCCATCCAGCACTTCTTCGAGCACTACAAGGATCTGGAAGCGGGCAAGTGGGTCAAGGTCCAGGGCTGGGATGGCCCGGAGGCTGCCAAGGCCGAGATCACCAGCGGCATTGCCAACTACGGAAAGACCGAGCAGAAGTGAGCCGCCCCCGGGGCGCAGCCCCGAGGCGGCGATGGAAGGCCGGCCCTGTGCCGGCCTTTGTGCATTCAGAGGACACGGCGGTGGGAACCGCGGGGCCGTTGTGCTGGTCTCAGCTCCTCGTGTCCGACTTGGTGGTGGAGTGTGTCATGCGCGTTGTGGTCTGGGCTGCGTGGGCCGTGATCGCAGGGATGTGGACCCTGGGCGCCTGGGTGATGGCGGAACTGGCGCAGTGGTCCGTGCAAGTGATGAGCTCGGCCGAGGCCGGACGTGCGGCCCAGGCTGTCATGCAGGCACCGCTGCCCCCGTGGCTGGGCGTGTGGATCGACCCGGCCTGGCTGGAGTTGCTGCGCTCGCAGCTGCAATGGCTGATCGAGGCGGGGCAGGCCGTCCTGCCGGCTGTGGGAGCCGTGGCCGGCTGGATCGTGCCGCTGGTGTGGGTGGGCTGGGGGCTGGGCATGCTGACGCTGCTCGCCCTCGCCGTCGGTGCCCACTGGCTGATCGGGCGTCTGGGCCGCAGCAATCTGTCGGGCGCCACGCCCAGCTGAAGCGCGAAAGACAAAGGCCCTGCACGTGCGTGCAGGGCCCTTCCTTTTTTTGGCTCCCCGACCTGGGCTCGAACCAGGGACCTACGGATTAACAGTCCGGCGCTCTACCGACTGAGCTATCGGGGAACAGAGCCTTGAATTATAGCCAGAAAATCTCCGGGCTTACAAGTCGGCCTGCAAGGACACGCGGAAGGTACGCGGTGCCAGCGGATAGAGGTAGGCGTGGCCGAACTGGAAGGGCGATTCGCGCCACGCGCGCTTGTCGGTGAGGTTGTCGATGCCGGCGCGCCAGGTGAGTGCCGTGCCGCCCATGCGCTGCTGGTGCACCAGGCCCAGGTCGAAGCGGGTCCAGGAGGGGATGTGCACGCTGTTGTCGGCCAGCACCATGCGGTCGCCTTCGTGCACCATGGCGCCGGCCAGGCGCAGGCCGGGCAGGGCGGTCACGCGGTACTCCACGCCGGCTTTCACGGTGTGGGCGGGCACGTTGGTGGGGCGCTTCCCATTCAGGCTGGCATCGGCCGCGCCTTCGCGGCGGGCGTGCAGCCACATGGCGCTGCCGCTCAGGCGCCAGGCGCCGATGTCCCAGCTGGCCCCGCCCTCCAGGCCGCGGTGATGGGCGTCGCCGTCGAACTGGCGCGTGCAGGTGTCGCCGGTGGTGTCGTCGAAACAGTCCGTGCCCAGGTCGGAGGTCACCGGCCGCTTGATGTCGAAGTAGGCCACGCCCCAGCGCAGGCTGTCGGACTGTCCCTTGAGGCCCAGTTCCATCTGCCGGCTCTTCAGGCTGGGCAGGGGCTGCCCGGCATTGGTGTAGCGGGCGCGGTTGGGCGCCACGTCCGACTCGACCCCCTGGCCCCAACTGGCGTACACCACGTGGCGCGGCATGAACTCGTGGCTCAGCGCCAGCCAGGGCGTGCTGACCGACTGGCCGTAGCGGGTGGCTTCGGGGTCGCCGCTGGTGCGTTCGGTACGGCGGTGCAAGCGCGTGTGGCGCAGGCCCGCCCAGGCGGTCCAGCGCGGCGCCAGTTCGATGGCGTCGCGCACGTAGAACTCGGTGGAACGCTCGGTGCGGTTCGTGTTGGGATCGGTCTGCTGATCCGAGGGCGGCACCTGGGTTTCGCCGTCGATCGTGCCGGTGCCGGCCCAGCGGTAGATCTGATCCTCCAGGCGTGCCTTGTAGCGGCTGAACAGCACGCCGGCGGTGAGGGTGTGTTGCATCCCGCCCAACCGGAAGTTGCCGTCGGCATACAGGTTGAGCGCGTGTGTGCGGCGGCGCTCGTTGTCGCTGACGTACTCGTAGAAGTCGAAGCTGCCGTCGCTGCAGTAGCGGTCGTAGTTGCCTTCGGCATCGCAGCCGTAGGGGAAGGCCAGGCGGTCGTCCATTGCCAGACGCTGCGTGCCCAGATGGGCCGTCAGGCGCCAGTCGGCGTCGAGCTGGTGGCGCACGCGCAGCGAGGCGGTGAGTGCCTCCATCACCACCGGCTGGCTCCAGGCCTGGTTGTTGAGGTTGATGCGCGGGTTGGTGGGCGCGGGCAGGGTGTCGCCCAGCAGACTGAACGCGGGTTGGCTCGGTTGGCTGCGGCGGCTGGTTTCGACCTCGGCTTCCACGGTGGTGGCCGGGGCGAGGCGCCAGTCGCCGGCCACGGCCAGCAGGCGTCGGTGGCCGGTGTCGCTGCGCAGGGGCGAGTCGAGGTGTTCGTAGGCGGCGTTCACGCGCAGGCCGAAGCGTTCATCCATGCCGAAGCGCTCGCCGATGTCGGCGGCCACGCCCACCGTGTTGCGGCTGCGCCAACCCAGTTCGACGCTGCGCACGCTGCCCTCGGGGCGTTTGACGACGAGGTTGACCAGGCCACCCGGTGCGCTGGTGCCGGCCTGGATGCCGCTGGTGCCCTTCAGCACTTCCAGCGCGGCCTTGTTGTCCAGCGGGATGGAGGTCTCGGCATTGATGGGCAGGCCATCGCGGCGGTAGTTGAAGCGGTTGTCGAGCACGAAGCCGCGCACCGACAGGAAGTCCCAGTAGCCCTGGGAGTTGTAGCTGTCGCTCACGGCAGCATCGAGGCTCACGACGTCGGCGATGCGGGCGGCCCCGCGGTCCTTGAGCTCGCCCTCCGGGATCACCGTGGCCGACAGTGGCGTGCGTGCGAGCGGCACGGTGCCGAAGCCACCCACCTCGGCGCGGGCTGTGGGGGCCTGGCCGGTGACGGTGATGGCGGGAAGGGCCTCGGCAGCCTCCTGCGCCCCGGCGATGGGGGTGAGAAGGGCGAGACAGGCCAGCGCCACGGGGCGCAGGGCGGGGCGGATGAGGGAGGAAGAACGACGTACTGCGGCGGCCATCTGCGAACTCTTCTGGCAAGACGCAGGGGATCGGCCGAAGGAGGATGGGCCCGCAAGTGCGGGAGGGCCAGCCGTTCAGACGCTTCCCTGCGCGAGGATTACCTCAATCAGGTTCAAAGGGACTTTCTCAGTCGGGCCCTGGCAGGCCCAACACCCCTAGCGGAGCGTTGCGCGGCAGGCCGCGCAACGTAGCGGATTATGACCCAGGCGCGTGTTGCGCGTCAGTCGTCGAAGGTGGGCGTCTCGACGCCCAGCACCTTGTGCAGCTTCGGGCTGGTGGTCGTGTACTGCAGATGGATGCGCTTGTCGGGGAAGATGTATGGCGCCGCACCGAAGGCAGCCAGTGCCGCTTCATGGAAGCCCGAGAGGATGAGCTTCTTCTTGCCCGGGTAGGTGTTGATGTCGCCCACGGCAAAGATGCCAGGGATGCTGGTCTCGAACTTCTCGGTGTCGACCACCACCTGCTTGCGCTCCAGTGCCAGGCCCCATTCGGCGATGGGACCGAGTTTGGGGCTCAGGCCGAAGAAAACGAGCAGCGCGTCGAGCGGCACCACGCGCGTCACGCCGTCGCTGCCAGTGACCTTCACGCCGGTCAGGCGGTCGCCCTGTTCCTCGATGCCGGTGATCTGGCCGATCACGAACTGCATCTCCATCGCGTCGCACAGCTCCTTCATGCGTGCGACCGAGGCGGGCGCGGCACGGAAGCCGTCGCGGCGGTGGATAAGGATGACGCTCTCGGCCTTGTGCGGGCCGTCCTGGGCGAAATTGAGCGTCCAGTCGAGGGCCGAGTCGCCGCCGCCGACGATGACGAGGTTCCGGCCGGCAAACTGCGCCGGGTTCTTCACACGGTAGAAGACCTGATGGTCCTGGTACTTGTCCAGGCCATCAACCTTGAGCAGCCGCGGCTGGAAGGCGCCCACGCCCGCGGCGATGAAGATGGTCTTCGTGACGAAACGGGTGCCCTTGGCGGTGGCCAGGTCGAAGCGGCCGTCCGCGCGGCGTTGAACCTCGGTGACCTCCTGGCCCAGGTGGAAGGTCGCACCGAAGGGCTCGATCTGCTTGAGCAGGCTGTCGGTGAGTTCCTTGCCCGTGCACACGGGCACCGCCGGGATGTCGTAGATGGGCTTGTCGGGGTAGAGCTCGATGCACTGGCCGCCGGGGTAGGGCAGCGAATCGATGATGTGCGCCTTGACTTCGAGCAGGCCGAGCTCGAACACCTGGAACAGCCCCACCGGGCCGGCGCCGACGATGACGGCGTCGGTCTCGATGGGTGCAGCGGGTGGGACGGCCTCCATCACGGCGGGCTCAGCGCTTCAGCTCGTCAAGCTTGCCGGTGCGGTCTTTCCACTCGTCGGCATCAGGCAGCGCGGGCTTGCGCTTGGTGATGCTGGGCCAGCCCTTGGCCAGCTCGGCATTGAGCGCGATGAAATGCTGCTGGTCGCCCGGTACGTCTTCTTCCGGCAGGATGGCATTGACCGGGCACTCAGGGATGCACACCGCGCAATCGATGCACTCGTCGGGATCGATGGCAAGGAAGTTCGGGCCCTCGCGGAAGCAATCCACCGGGCACACGTCCACGCAGTCGGTGTACTTGCACCGGATGCAGGCTTCGGTCACGACGTGGGTCATAGGGAGTCTCGGGAAAGGAAGGGAACAGTGGCCGGCGCCCGGCGCAGCCGCCGGGACGCCCGAGCATTTGGGTCGGAATTCTAAGGCCGAGGGCCCAGGGTGTCTTGACCGGGGGCAACAACCTCGCTGGCGTCCTCCGGCGCGGCCCGCACGACCCCGCCCGGCGCAGGATGGCCCGGGCGAATCGGGCGAGCGCCGCAGCCCACGATCACCACGGCCGGACGGCCGGCATGCAGCACACTGGCCTGGGCCAGGCTGGCCACGGTGTGGTCGCTGTGCAGTTCGTCGGGCCAGCCGGCGCGCGACACGACGGTGGCGGGCGTGTCCTCGGGCCAGCCGGCTTCGCGCAGACGGCGCGACAGGGCGCCGAGCTGACGGCCGGCCATGTAGAAGACCTCGGTGTCGGCGGTGCGGCTCGCGCAAAGGTCCCCCGCGCGGGTCATGGCGGTGGTCAGGCTCACGCTGCGGCCGGCGCCGCGTCGCGTGAGCGGGCGCTGGCTGCCCGCTGCGGCGGCCAGCGCCGCCGTGACGCCGGGCACCACCTCGGTGGTCAGCCCCGCGGCCGCGGCAGCTTCCAGCTCTTCTTCCAGGCGGCCGAACACGCTGGGGTCGCCGCCCTTGAGCCGCACCACCAGGCCCACCTCGCGCGCATGGCGCACCAGCAGGGCGTTGATGGTGGCCTGGCCGGTGGAATCGCAGAAGCCGCGCTTGCCCACGTCGATCCAGCGCGCCTGGGGCGCCAGCTCACGCAGGGCCGGGTCGGTGAGGGCGTCGTGGAGCACCACGTCGGCGCGCGCCAGCAGGCGGGCGCCGCGCAGGGTGATGAGGTCGGCCGCGCCGGGGCCGGCTCCAATGAAGGCGATCGTGCCCATGGCGGCCACCAGCGTCAGCCGACCGCCTTCACCAGCAGCGCACCACTGGTGCGGTTGCTGGTGGGGTCGACCACGATGAGTGCGCCGCCCACGCGGTTGTCGGCATAGGGCTCGACCGGCAGCGGCTGCTGGGTTTCGATGGTGACATGGCCGATCTCGTTGACGGCCAGTTCCTGGGCCTGCGTGGCCTGCAGGCTGTGGATGTCCAGGCGGCTGTCGATGGCACTGATGCGCGCCTGCACCCAGCGGTTGCCGTGGCGCACCCAGTACTTGCGGCCCACCACGGCGGGTTCGGTGTCCAGCCAGGCCAGGGTGGCGATGAAGCGCTGCGTGGTGCGCGCGGTGCCGGGCGTGGCGATCCAGTCGCCGCGCGAGACGTCGAGCTGGCGGTCGAGCACCACGCCGGCCGACTCGCCGGCTTCGCAGGCGTCGACCACGCTGCCGGCGCGGCGCACCTCGGCCACCACGGCGGTCTCGCCGCTGGGCAGGATCTGCACGGCATCCCCCGCCTTCACCCGGCCGTGGGCGATGCGCCCCCACAGCGTGCGCGGCTGGTTGCCGGTGCCTTCGCCCTCGCGGGCGACGTACTGCACGGGGATGAGCAGATGCCCGGCGGTGCGCTCCTGGGCTGTCGGCAGGGCTTCGAGCAACTGCAGCAGCGAGGGGCCGTCGTACCAGTTGGCGTCGAGCGGCTGGGTCACGTTGTCGCCGCGCAGGGCCGAGACAGGCACGATGCCGGCGACCTGGATGCCGGCCTGTTCGGCGAAGTCGAGCAGGGCGTTGCGCACGGCGGTGTAGGCCTGGGCGGGGTCGTTCACTGCGTCGAGCTTGTTGACGGCAAACACGATGCTGGGCACACGCAGCAGATGGGCCAGCAGGGCGTGGCGACGCGTCTGGGGCAGCAGGGCAAGCGGCCGGGCCGTCACGTCGAGCTTGGTGATGTCCACCAGCACCACGGCGGCGTCGCTGCCGGCAGCAGCCGTCACCATGTTGCGGGTGTACTGCTCGTGGCCGGGTGCGTCGGCGATGATGAACTTGCGTTGCTTGGTGGCGAAGTAGCGGTAGGCCACGTCGATGGTGATGCCCTGCTCGCGTTCGGCCTCCAGGCCGTCGGTGAGCAGCGACAGGTCGATGGGCTGACCGGCAGCCTTCTTTTCCAGCGTGTCGAGCTGGTCGGCCAGGATGGCGCGGCTGTCGTAGAGCAGGCGGCCGATCAGCGTGCTCTTGCCATCATCCACGCTGCCGGCCGTGAGGAAGCGCAAGGCGCGGTGGTCGACCGCGTTCAAGGTTGCAGTACTCATCAGAAATAGCCTTCCTTCTTGCGGCGCTCCATCGAGGCGTCGGAGGTGCGGTCGTCCATGCGGGTGGCGCCGCGTTCGCTCACGGTGACCTTCAGCGTTTCGGCCACGATCTCGACGGCATTGACCGCCGGGCTTTCCACCGGGCAGGTGCAGGTCATGTCGCCCACGGTGCGGAAACGCACCTGTGCGGTCTCGATGCTTTCGCCGTCCTGGGGCGGAGTGACCTCGGTCACCGGCACCAGCAGGCCCTTGCGGCGCACCACCTCCCGGTCGTGGGCGTAGTACAGGTTGGGCAGCGGGATGTTCTCGCGGGCGATGTAGAGCCACACGTCGAGTTCGGTCCAGTTGCTGATCGGGAAGGCGCGCATGTGCTCGCCCGGACGGATGCGCGTGTTGAACAGCGTCCACAACTCGGGGCGTTGTTCCTTGGGCTGCCACTGGCCGAAGCTGTCGCGGTGGCTGAAGATGCGCTCCTTGGCGCGCGCCTTCTCCTCGTCGCGCCGGGCGCCGCCGATCAGCAGGTCGAATCGGTGCTCCTCGATGGTCTCGAGCAGGGTCACGGTCTGATGCCCGTTGCGCGACTCCAGCGGATGCGACAGGCGGATGGTGCCGCGCTTCATCGAGTCTTCCAGGTGACCCACGACCAGGCGCTCACCCATCTCGGCCACGCGGCGGTCGCGGAACTCGATCACCTCGGGGAAGTTGTGGCCGGTGTCCACGTGCACCAGCGGGAAGGGCAGGCGGCCCTTGAAGACGCCGTTGCCCAGGTGGTTCTTGAAGGCCTTCTCGGCCAGACGCAGCACCACGCAGGAGTCCTTGCCGCCCGAAAAGAGCAGGGCAGGGCGCTCGAAGGCGGCCACGGCCTCGCGCAGGATGAAGATGGCTTCTTCCTCGAGCCAGTCGAGGTGCCGGTGGTCGAGTGCCGGCAGGAGTTGGTCGATGCTTGCGGGCGCGTTCACGGGCGGGCTCCGATCAGGGAAACGGCAGGGGACGTGTCGGGTTGGACGTGCAGGCCGCACTCCTTGGCCTTCTCGTCTTCCCACCACCAGCGGCCGGCGCGGAAGTCCTCGCCCACCGCGATCGCGCGCGTGCAGGGTGCGCAGCCGATGCTGGGGTAGAACTGGTCGTGCAGCGGGTTGTAGGGCACGTCGTTCGTGGCGATGTAGTGCCACACGTCGTTCCAGCTCCAGTCGGCCAGCGGGTTGAGCTTGATGCGACGCTGGTCGTCGAGGTCGCGGAAGGGCACGTCGGCACGGTTGTTCGACTGCTCGCGGCGCAAGCCGGTGATCCAGGCTTCGCGGCCGTCCAGCATGCGGGACAGGGGCTCGAGCTTGCGGATGGCGCAGCAGCGCTTGCGCAGCTCGATGCTCTCGTACATGGCCTTCTCGCCGTGCCGGCCCACGAAATGCACCACGGCTTCGTGCTCGGGCTCGTAGACCTCCACGCGCAGCCCGTAGCGTTCCTCGATGCGCGGGATGAGGGCCAGCGTCTCGGCGTGCAGCGCACCGGTCTGCAGCGTGCCGATCGCGATACCGAAGGTGTGGCGCGCGATCAAGTCGGTGAGCACCATGTCCTCGGCGCCCAGGCTGGTGGCCTGCACGATGCGGCCGCGGTGCTCGCTGGCGGCCGACTGCAGCACGGCCACGGCATGGGCGTGGCGCGCGGCAAAGTCCGCAGACGGCCGGGCATAGAGTTCGATGGCCGTCATGACACCGCCTCCTTGTGCGCGTTCCTGCGAACGAAGAGGGGGCGGTTGTCGTGTACGTCGCCCTGGTAGTAGCCGTTGAAGAAGTCGAGGGCGCGGCGGGCGGCCGCCTCGTCCTGGTCGGCGCGCAGCTGCACGGCATCGACACCGCTGCGGTCGAGCAGCGGCAGCATGTCGACCAGGACCTCGCCCACGGCACGTACCTCACCACCGAAGCGGTAGCGGCTGCGCAGCAGGCGGGCCTGGCTGTAGGCGCGCCCGTCGGTCCACTTCGGGAAGTGCAGCACCACCAGGCCCAGGCGAGGCAGGTCGGCTTCGAGGCTTTCGATGTCGGTGTCGTTGGCCACTTGCACGCCCACGGGCACACCGGCCGGCCAGGTGGTGCGCACAGCCTGCCATTGCGCCCAGCTCAGCAGGCGATGGGCAGCAGGCAAAGGTGCGACTTCATCGTCGGCCGCGCGCTGCCAGGGGTCGTTGGGTGCGTGGATGAACTTCATCGTGGGATCCTTCTTCAGGCAGCGAGGGCCTTGCCGGTGGTGCGGCGCACCGCGTTGGCAGCGCTCTTGAAGGGCTCCAGGCCCACGCGCTTGACCGTGTCGACAAAGCGCTCGTTGGCGGCGCGCTGGTCGCGGTAGGTCTCGACCACGGCGTCGATCACGTCCACCACCTCGTCGGCGGCGAAGGAGGGGCCGATCACCTTGCCGGGGGCCGAAGGGCCGCTCTGGGTGGAGCCATCCGAGCCGCCGAGGGTGATCTGGTACCACTCGGCACCATCCTTGTCGACACCCAGAATGCCGATATGGCCGGTGTGGTGGTGACCGCAGGAGTTCATGCAGCCGCTCATGTGCACGTCGATGTCGCCGATGTCGTAGAGTTCGTCGAGGTCCTGGTAGCGCTGCGCCACCTGCTCGGCAATGGGGATGGAGCGGGCATTGGCCAGGCCGCAGAAATCGCCGCCGGGGCAGGCGATCATGTCGGTCAGCAGGCCGATGTTGGGCGTGGCGAAGCTCGCGGCCTTCGCTTCCTGCCACAGCGCGTAGAGCTCGGACTCGTGCACCCAGGGCAGCACCAGGTTCTGATCGTGGGTGACGCGAGCCTCGCCGGCGCTGTAGCGCTCGGCCAGGTCGGCGGCGCGTTCGAGCTGCACGTCGGTCACGTCGCCAGGTGCCTGGCCCACGCGCTTGAGCGACAGCGTCACGGCGCGGTAGCCGGGGAAGCGGTGGCCGTGCACATTGCGCTCCAGCCAGCGACGGTAGGCCTGCGGGGCATCGGTCGGCGCGGCGGCCAGTGCGTCGTTGGCGGCCTGGGGGTCGTAGCGCACGCCAGCGGGCGCATCGAAGTGCTGGGCCACGCGGTCGAGCTCCTCCTGCGGGAGGATGTGGGCGGCGCCGTCGGCATCGCGCTCCAGGATCTGCCGGAACTCGGCCTCGACAGCGTCGATGAACTTCTGGCCCTCGGCCTTCACGAGGATCTTGATGCGCGCCTTGTACATGTTGTCGCGCCGGCCATAGCGGTTGTAGACGCGCACGATGGCCTCGAGGTAGACGAGGATCTGCTGCCAGGGCAGGAAATCGCGCACCACCGTGGCGATGAGGGGGGTGCGGCCCATGCCGCCGCCCACCAGCACCAGGAAGCCCACGTCGCCGGCCTCGTTGCGCCGCAGCTGCAGGCCCACGTCATGCCAGCCGATGGCGGCGCGGTCTTCCGTCGCGCCACTCACGGCGATCTTGAACTTGCGGGGCAGGAAGGCGAACTCGGGATGCAGCGTCGACCACTGGCGCATCAGCTCGCAATAGGGGCGCGGGTCGATGATCTCGTCGGGGGCGATGCCGGCAAAGGCGTCGCTGGTGATGTTGCGGATGCAGTTGCCCGAGGTCTGGATGCCATGCATGTTCACGGCCGCCAACTCGTCCATCACGTCGGCGGCGCGCTCCAGCGGGATCCAGTTGAACTGGATGTTCTGCCGCGTGGTGAAGTGGCCGTAGCCGCGGTCGTACTCGCGGGCGATGCGCCCGAGCGTGCGCAGCTGGGCGCTGCTCACTTCGCCGTAGGGGATGGCGATGCGCAGCATGGGCGCATGGCGCTGGATGTACCAGCCGTTCTGCAGCCGCAGGGCCTTGAATTCCTCGTCGCCCAACTGCCCGGCCAGATGGCGCTGCAGCTGGTCGCGGAACTGGGCCGCGCGCTGGTGAACGAAGTGGCGGTCGAACTCGGTGTATTGATACATCTCGGGGCTCGCGTGAAAACTCAGTGGATGACCTTGAGGCCGGCGGTGACCAAGGCGGCGCACAGCAGGCCGCGCACGAGGCGGTCGGGCAGGTTGCGGGTGAGGCGCGCGCCGATCCAGATGCCTGGGATGGAGCCCACCAGCAGGGCACCCAGCAGCGTCCAGTCGACATGGCCCAGGCTGGCATGGCCGATGCCGGCCACCAGCGTGAGCGGCACGGCATGGGCGATGTCGGTGCCCACCAGACGGCGCGCCTCGATGTGCGGATACAGGAAGAGGATGAGGGTGGCGCCGATGGCCCCGGCACCGATGGAACTGAGCGAGACCAGCACGCCGAGCACGACACCGGCTGCGACCGTGAGCACGGGCTTGCGGTGCTCGGGGAGCCAGCGTTGCAGCTTCAGGGCGACGCGGTGCCAGGCCTGGCGGTAGGCCACCGTGATGGCGGTGAGCAGCAGGGCGATGCCCAGCGAAAAGGTGAGGGCGCTGGCCCAGCCCTTGGTGACGCCGGTGTAGTGCATCAGCCCGATCATCACGACCGAGGCGGGGACGCTGCCGGCCAGCAGCAGGCCGGTGATGCGGTAATCGACATGGCCCTGGCGGTGATGGGCCACCGAGCCTGAGACCTTGGTGAGGCCGGCGAACCACAGGTCGGTGCCGATGGCCACGGCCGGGTTGAGCTTGAACACGGACAGCAGCAGCGGAGTCATGAGCGAACCACCGCCCACGCCGGTCAGGCCGACGATGACGCCGACCCCGAAACCGCTGACCACCGCTATCCAGTCCATGTCGCTCCCTGTGCAACCCGGCTGGGAAAGGGGGCGCTGCGCGCGGATCCAGCACGGGAACCTGGACTGTAGAGACCCCTTATATAAATGAGAACTACAAATTCATTTGATGATTATGCTTATGGGTTATTTAAAGGACGCCCTTTGTCACTGGACGGGTGCCCGGGCCCGCTAAGATCGCGCTCCATGTCTGTGACCGATCCTGTTTCTCCCCCCTTTCACCTGCCGCCCTCCGGCTCGCTGCGTCGGCGCAGCCTCCTGCTCGCCCCCCTGGCCCTGGCCGCCTGCCAGACGGCGCCGCCAGTGGTGGTGGCTCCCCCGCCACCGCCCGCACCTGCCCCCACCCCCGAGCCGCGGCCCCCGCGCATCGGTCTGGCCCTCGGTGGCGGTGCCGCCCGAGGCTTTGCCCATATCGGGGTCATCCAGGTGCTGGAAGAACACGGGATCCGGCCCGACCTCGTGGTGGGCACCTCCGCGGGCAGCCTGGTGGCTGCCCTCTATGCCTCCGGCAAGTCACGCAGCGAACTGCGTGCCCTGGCCGAAACCATGGACGAGACGGCCATCACCGACTGGTCCTTCCCCCTGCGCGGGGTGATTCGCGGCGAAGCCCTGGCGCGCTACGTGAACCAGCAGACCGGCGGGCTGACCATCGAGCGCATGAAGCTGCCGCTGGGCATCGTCGCCACCGACTTGGCCACCGGCGAGGCGGTGCTCTTCCAGCGCGGTGACACGGGCATGGCCGTGCGGGCGTCGAGCGCGGTGCCGGCGGTGTTCCAGCCGGTGCGCATTGGCGACAAGGAGTATGTGGACGGGGGCTTGGTGTCGCCGGTGCCCGTGCGCTTTGCGCGCCAGATGGGGGCGGACCTCGTGATCGCAGTGGACATCTCCACGCCGCCCCAGGGCGGGGCGCTGGGCGACGCCATGCGCATGTTGCTGCAGACCTTCGCGATCATGGGCCGCAGCATCAACCACTTCGAGTTGCGCGAGGCCGACGTGGTGGTGCGCCCGCCGCTCTCCGGCCTGGCGGGCACCGACTTCCGCTCGCGCCGCCTGGCCATGGATGCCGGGCGTGAGGCTGCGCTGGCCTTGCTGCCCCAGATCCGCGAGCGCATCGCCGCCAAGACACGCTGACGATGGCGTGAGCCAAAGAAAAAAGCCCGGTGGCAAGCCACCGGGCTGAAGGTACCTGGAGAGGTACCGAGGAGACAACCTTTCAGGGAGACCGTGGAGCCACGCTGCACGGTATTCCTCAGAATCGGGGCGAACCCCAAAAGTTCAACCCCGCTTCTCCAGTACTTGCAAGTCCTTGTATCAGGCGCTGCGCTTGGCGCGAGGCGTCTGGGTGGCCTTGACGGCCGAGCTGGTCACGGCCTGGAAGTTGGCTTCGGCCACGTCGGCAGCCTGCTTGGCTGCCTTGTGCACGCTTTCGAAGGCGTTGTTGGCGGCGGCGACGGCCGACTTCACCAGGGCCACGGCGTTCTCCGTACCGGCCGGGGCGTTCTTGACGGCGGTGTCGACCACGGCCAGGAACTTCTTCTGGGCGTCGGCGATCTGGGCTTCAGCGACCTTGCTCACTTCGGCATTGGTGGCCGAGGCGATGTCGTAGACGTGGCGGCTGTAGGCGGCGGCCTTTTCGGCGCTGGGCTGCAGCAGGGTGGCTTGCAGCGCCATCAGTTCCTGGGCGTCCTTGACGGACAGGGTGGCCTGGGCGTGCTCGGCGGCTTCGGTCAGGGACGCCTTGGCGACCTGCAGGTTCAGTTCGACAAGTTTTTCGACGCCTTCAAAGGCCTTCTGCGTGAGCCCGAAAAGGGTCTCGACATTGGCTTTGTGGGCGGCAACCAGTTGTTCAGCGGTCATCATGATCGAGGGCTCCTCGGGTGGGTGGATAACAATTGTTGCAGTGCAACATAACTCGAAGTATAGGACGCTGCGCAGACATTGCAAGCGTTTTTTGTTGCGCCGCAGCAAACTTTAGAGGCCTTCCCCTAGCGAGGGCAAGTCCTCAGTGTCGGCCGGGGCCATGTCACGGGTGTGACGAGCGGGCCCTTGGCACTCACCCGACAATGCCGCCAGCACATGATCGGCGCCATGCTGGCCTATTACTCTGACCGCTACGTCCTGCCGCTGCCGCCCGGGCATCGCTTCCCGATGGCCAAGTACCGGCTGCTGCGCGACCGGGTGGCGGCTGAGCTCCCTCGCATCCGGCTGGTGGAGTCCCCCGCGGCCAGTGAAGGGGAGCTCGCACTGGCGCATGCGCCGGGCTACATCGAGGCCGTCCTCAACGGCACGATGAGCGCGGCCCAGCAGCGCGAGATCGGCTTTCCGTGGTCGCCGGTGATGGCCGAACGTGCCAGGCGCTCGGTGGGGGCCACAGTGGCCGCGGCCCGCGCGGCGCTGGCCGAGGGCGTGGCGGCCAACCTGGCCGGAGGCACCCACCATGCCTACGCCGACAAGGGCAGCGGCTACTGTGTCTTCAACGACGTGGCCGTGGCCGCCCGGCTGATGCAGGCGGAATGGCATCGCCACCACCGCCGCCTGCTGCGTGTGGCCGTGATCGACCTCGACGTGCACCAGGGCAATGGCACGGCGGCCATCTTCCGCGACGACCCGACCGTCTTCACCCTGTCGCTTCACGGGGCGCGCAATTTCCCCTTCCGCAAGGAACCCAGCGACCTGGACGTGGAACTGCCCGATGGCTGCACCGACGGCCCGTACCTGGAGGCCTTGGACCAGGCATTGGCGGCCTTGTGGACCCATCATGACGCGGCCCCGCCAGGCCTGGTCTTCTACCTCGCCGGTGCCGACCCGCACGAGGGCGACCGCCTGGGCCGGCTCAAGCTCACGGCCGCCGGTCTGGCCGAGCGCGATGCGCGCGTGCTGGGCGCGGTGCGCGAACGGGGCATCCCGGTGGTGGTGACCATGGCCGGGGGCTATGGCCACGACATCGAACAGACCGTCGCGCTGCAATGGCGCACCCTGCAACTGGCCTGCGAGCACTGGCAGACCTGGCCGCGCGCCCAGGCCCCCCACGAGGAGACCCGGCATGAGCCGACCCCAGGCTGAAGCCCGTGAGGCCTACCGCCACTTCCTGCCCATCACCACACGCTGGATGGACAACGACGTCTATGGCCACGTCAACAATGTCGTGTACTACAGCTACTTCGACACGGTGGTGAACGAGTACCTGATCTCGAAGGGGGCCCTGGATATCCATGCCGGCGACGTGATCGGGCTGGTGGTGGAAACCCACTGCAACTACTTCGCGCCGCTGGCCTTCCCGCACACGGTCGAGGCCGGGCTGCGGGTGGCGCACCTGGGATCGTCGAGCGTGCGCTACGAGGTGGGGCTGTTTGCGCAAGGCGAGCCGCTGACGGCGGCACGGGGCCATTTCGTGCATGTGTATGTGGACCGTTACACACGCAAGCCCGTGTCGCTGCCGGCGCCCCTGGTGGCTGCGCTGGAGGTGCTGCGATGACACTGGGCACACCGCAAGCCATCGCCTGCGTGGACGAGGCCATCACCTCGCGTCGTTCCATGCGCGCCTACCTGCCCACGCCAGTGCCGCGCGAAACGATCGAGGACATCCTGCGCGTGGCCTCGCGTGCGCCCTCGGGAACCAACACCCAGCCCTGGAAGGTGCACGTGCTCACCGGCGAGCCGCTGCGCGGCCTCATCGAGCGGCTGCGGGCTGCGTATGACGACCCGGCCGAGGCGCAGCTGCACGAGCAGGAGTACGCCTACTACCCGCATGAGTGGGTCTCTCCCTACATCGACCGGCGCCGCAAGGTGGGCTGGGACCTCTACGGCCTGCTGGGCATCGCCAAGGGCGACAAGCTGCGCATGCACGAGCAGCACGGGCGCAACTACGAGTTCTTCGACGCGCCGGTGGGCCTGATGTTCACCATCGACCGGGTGATGGAGCGCGGCAGCTGGCTGGACTACGGCATGTTCCTGCAGAACGTCATGGTTGCCGCGCGAGCCCGGGGGCTGGATACCTGTCCGCAGGCCGCCTTCACCCAGTTCCACCGGATCATCCTGGATCACCTCGGTGCGCCACCGCAGGAAATGCTGGTGTGCGGCATGTCGCTGGGCCAGGCCGACCCGCAGGCCGTCGAGAACACCCTGGTGACCGAGCGCGCGCCAGTGCACGAGTTCACCCGCTTCCACGGCTGAGGGCGTTCAGCCCACGCTCAGCATCGGGCTTCAGCGGTCTTCCTACAATGGTCCGAACCATCACAGAGGAGACTGCCGTGCAGAAGGTGCTTGTGGCGCGCGCCGCCTTTCCCGACATCGTCGACCGCCTGCGGGCCCACTTCGAGGTGCAGGACAACCCCGACGATGAGGTGTGGAGTCCCGAGGGGCTGAGGAACGCGTTGCAGGGCAAGGTCGGCCTGGTGGCCACCGGCAGCGAACGCATCGACGAGGCCCTGCTGGCGGCCAACCCCCAGCTCAAGGCCGTGTGCAACATGGCGGTGGGCTACAACAACGTCGACGTGGCAGCCTGCACGGCGCGCGGCATCGTCGTCACCAACACGCCGGATGTGCTGACCGAGACCACGGCCGATTTCGGCTTCGCGCTGATGATGGCCACGGCACGGCGCATTGCCGAATCGGAGCACTACCTGCGTGCCGGGAAATGGACGAAGTGGCGCTACGACATGTTCGTGGGCCCCGACGTTCACGGCGCCACGCTGGGCATCCTGGGCATGGGCCGCATCGGACAGGCCATCGCCCGGCGCGGCGCCCACGGCTTTGGCATGAAGGTGATCTATCACAACCGCTCGCGCCTGCCCGAGGCCACCGAAGCCCAGTGCGGGGCCCGCTACGTGGACAAGGCCACCTTGCTGCGCGAGGCCGATCACCTGGTGATCGTGGTGCCGTATTCGCCCAGTTCGCACCACGCCATCGGCGCGGTGGAGCTGGCGCAGATGAAGCGCACCGCCACGCTCACCAACATCGCCCGCGGTGGGGTGGTCGACGATGCGGCGCTGGCGCAGGCCCTGCGCGACGGCCTGATCGCGGCCGCCGGCCTGGACGTGTTCGAAGGCGAGCCCCAGGTGCACCCGCACCTGCTGACCGTGCCCAACGTGGTGCTCACGCCCCACATCGCCAGCGCCTCGGTGGCCACACGTCGGGCCATGGCGAGCCTGGCGGTGGACAACCTCATCGCCGCCCTGGGGTGCGGGCCGGATGCGGGACGCCCGCCCACGCCGGTGAATCCCGAGGTACTGAAGCGCTGAGCCGTGCCGGCCTGACACAATCGGCGCATGGAACTGAATCTGTGGTGGCTGGCCGCGCTGGGCGCGGCCAATTTCGTGGTGCTCGCTGTGGTGGCCTGGCGGGTGTTCGGGCAGGCGCAGGGCCTTCCCGCGAGTCGTGAGGACCTGCTTGCGCAGACGCGCCTGCAGGGCGAGGCCGTGGCCCGCGTTGAACGGGAACTGCGCGACGAACTGGGCCGCAGCGCCCAGGGCACGCGCCAGGAACTGGGCGGCACGCTGGCCCTCTTCCAGCAGACCTTGCTCACGCAACAGGGTGACGTGGCACGCACGCAGAACGAACAGATCGACAGCTTCCGCACCCAGCTCGCGGCGATGCAGCAGCAGGTGGCCGACAGCCTGCGGTCCACCTCGTCGGCGCTGACCGCGCAGGCTCAGATGGCGCGCGAGGCCCAGGATGTGGCGCTCAAGCGCTTTGCAGAAGGACTGCATGAACAACTGCGCGCCTTGTCCGACGCAAACGAGCGGCGCCTTATGGAGGTGCGCAACACGGTCGAGGCGCGTCTCACCGCGCTGGCGGCCGACAACGAGAAGAAGCTCGAGCAGATGCGCCAGACGGTGGACGAGAAGCTGCACGCCACGCTGGAACAGCGCCTGGGTGAAAGCTTCAAGCAGGTGGCCGACCGCCTGGAGCAGGTGCACCGTGGTCTGGGCGAGATGCAGACCCTGGCCCAGGGCGTGGGCGACCTCAAGCGCGTGCTGACCAACGTGAAGACCCGCGGCGTGTTCGGCGAGACACAACTGGCTGCGCTGCTCGAGCAGGTCTTCACCCCCGAGCAATACGACGTGAACGTGGCCACCGTGCCGGGCAGCCGCGAGCGGGTGGAATTTGCGATCCGCCTGCCGGGCAAGGGCGATGACGGCGCGCCGGTGTGGCTGCCGCTGGACGCCAAGTTCCCGCGCGAGGACTACGAGCGCTTGCTGGCCGCCCAGGACGATGCCGACCGCGAGGCGGCCGAGGCGGCCGCCAAGGCCCTGGAACTGCGCATCCGCGACGAGGCCCGCACGATTGCGGCGAAGTACGTGGCGCCGCCGCACACCACCGACTTCGCCGTGCTGTTCGTGCCCACCGAAGGCCTCTACGCCGAACTGCTGCGCCGCCCCGGCCTCACGGAAGGCCTGCAGCGCGACCACCGCGTCATCCTGGCCGGGCCCACCACGCTCCTGGCCATGCTCAACAGCCTGCAGATGGGCTTCCGCACGTTGGCACTGGAAAAACGCTCGTCCGAGGTCTGGAAGGTGCTGGGCGCGGTGAAGACCGAGTTCGGCAAGTTCGGCGAGGTGCTGGCCCGCGTGAAGGACCAGACGCAGACGGTGCTCAACACCCTGGACAAGGCCGAGACTCGCACCCGCCAGATGAGCCGCGCGCTCAAGACCGTGGAAGCCCTGCCCGAGGCCCAGGCCGGCGACCTGTTGCCCGACGACAGCCCGGAGGAGCGCGAGTAAGCGCATGGGCCCAGGCCCCGCCGGCTCCCCCCTCGTCCCCCTGATCGGGGCGCAGATCTGCCTGCATGCCTGCATGGCGGGCACCCGCATGGCCGCACCCTTGCTGGCGCTGCAGCAGGGGCGTTCGGCCTGGGCAGTGGGCGTGCTGCTGGCACTGTTTGCCGTGGCGCCGGTGGTGCTGTCCTTGGTGGCGGGGCGCATGGCCGATCGTCATGGCTTCCACCGTCCGGCCACCATCGGGGTGGTGATGGCCGTCACCGGGGCGGGCACCGCCTGGGTTTCGCAGACCTTCCTCTCGTTGTGTTTCGCCGCCTTGCTGACGGGTGGCGGCACCTGCTTTGCCTTGGTGGCCATCCAGCGCACGGCGGGACGATCGGTGCAGGGCAGCGATGCGCTGCGGCGCGTGTTCAGCTGGCTCGCCATCGGGCCGGCGGTGTCCAATTTCATCGGGCCCTTCTTTGCCGGCGTGCTGATCGATCTGGCCGGATTTCGCGCGGCCTTCGCCTTCCTGACCCTGCTGCCGCTGGCCACGCTGTGGTGGGCGCGGCGCGTGCCGCGTGAGGTGCCGCCGGCCGAAGGCAGCGGCACGGCCTCGGGCGGCACGGCCTGGGACCTCTTGCGCCTGCCTGCCATGCGCCGCCTGCTGCTGGTGAACTGGACGCTCTCGGCCTGCTGGGACGTGCACACCTTCCTCGTGCCCGTGCTGGGTCATGAAAGGGGGCTGAGCGCTTCGGCGATCGGCTCCATCCTGGGGGGCTTTTCGATCGCCGCCACCGCGGTGCGTGTGCTCATCCCAGTGCTGGCCCATCGCATCCGCGAGTGGCAGGTGCTGGTGGGGGCGATGGTGTCCACGGGGGTGCTCTTTGCGGTCTACCCCTTCATGCAGCAGGCCTGGGCCATGGGCCTGTGCTCGCTGCTTCTGGGGCTGGCGCTGGGCTCGGTGCAACCCATGGTGATGTCGGCCCTGCACCAGATCACGCCTTCGCACCGCCACGGCGCGGCGCTGGGCCTGCGCATGATGGCGATCAACCTGTCGAGCATGGCCATGCCCTTGCTGTTCGGTGCGGCGGGTTCCGTCATCGGTGCGGCCTTCCTGTTCTGGGCCGTGGGTGGCTTCGTCAGCGCCGGGGCCTGGGTGGCACGAGGTGTGCGACGGGATCTTGAAGCCCTGGCGCCGCCCCACTGATCAGGCGGAGCGACCGTGGCGTGCGGCGCGGCTGAGGAAGCGCCCCACGTCCACGGCATCGCGCAAGCCCCCTTCCACCGGGCAGGCCTGTCCCGCAATCCAGGCAGCGGTGATCTCGCCGGCCAGCACCGACCAGGTGATCCCCCTTGAGCCGAGGCCGGTGCACACATGCAGGCCTGGCAGACGGGGCAGATGACGTGGCTGGGTGATGCGGCGGCCCAGCACCGGCAGGGCGCCCGTGTCGGGCACCGGGCCGATCAAGGGCAGCCGGTCTGGTGTCACGGCGCGCCAGCCGACACGGCCGTCCAGGGTGGACGGATCGACAGCGGGTGACGACACGCCGAGCCTTGCGAGCTGGGCCAGGTTGTGCCCATGGTCACTCGCTCGCAGTGTCGGATCCTCATCGCCGGGTTGGCTGGTGGCGCCGCACAGGGACATCCCCTCGTGCGCGGGCAGTAGGTAGCCCCCGGCCGCCACGGGCAGGCGGGGCAGCGCCAGGCCCGGCAGCGTGGCGGGCAACCGGGTGATCTGGCCGCGCACCCGTTGGAGGGGCCAGGGCCCCTGCGGCAGCAGCGCGTGGGCATCGAATGCGTTGGCCAGCACGACCACCTCGGCCCGGGCCGCCACGGCGCCGTTGGCCGTCATCAGCACCCATTCGTCGGCCACTCGCACCAGGCTGCGGATGTCCAGCCCGCCCCGCCAGCGCACGGCGTCGCCGGCATCCGTGAGCAGGGCCTGTACCAGATCGCTGGGGCGCAGCCAGCCGCCACCGGGAAAGAACCAGGCCGGGCGGCCCAGCGGGAGCTCGCTCAGGCCTTCCGCCTGGGGCGTGTCCAGCGCTTGCACGTAGTCGGGTGGCAGGCCCTGGCGGTCCAGCACCGCCTGCATCGATGCCACGGGGCCCTCGTCGGCGCGCAGCAGGCCGGTGAAACCACCCGCGATCGGGTGGCGGCCGCGCAGGCCGGACAAGACCTGCTGCAGGCGCAGCGCGGCGGCGCGGTGCAACCGTGCATGGGCGCCATCGTCGGGCAGGACGATGCCGTGGAAGAGCCCACCGGGGTTGCCCGAAGCCTCCGCCGCGGGGTGCGCCTGGCGGTCGATCAGTTCGCAACTCCAGCCCAGTGCCGCCAGGCCCCGGGCGACGCTGGCGCCGGCCAGGCCTGCACCCAGCACGACGGCATGGCGAGAGCCCGCGACGGCTGGCGCATCGGCGGCGGGCAGCGCAGGGGTGTGTCGGGGTGCAAAGCGGGCCACGGTCATCTCGCGCTTGCCGCCGAAGCCCGGGGCGCGCTCGACCACGAAGCCCGCCTGGGTCAGGCCGTCGCGCACCGCGCGCGAGGTGCTCCAGGTGGCGGCGGTGGCGCCGGGGGCGGCCAGACGGCCCAGCGTGGCCATCAGGCGCTCGCTCCACATCTCGGGGTTGCGGTCGGGCGCAAAGCCGTCGAGATAGAGGGCATCAGCGCGCAGCCGCAACTCGGGCAGCAGGGCTGCCACGTCGCCGAAGGCCAGCGTGAGCCGTACCTGGCCGCCGTCGAAGTCCAGCCGGTGCAGGTTGGGCGTGAGCGGGGGCCATTGCGCGAGCAAGGTCTCGGCAAGTTCGTCCAGCGGGTGATCTGCCAGCACGCGGGCGAGGTCGTCGCGCGTGAGCGGGTGCTTCTCGATCGAGACGAAGTGAAGCCGCTCGCAGCGCTGCACATCGGCCCGCCAGGCCGCCCAGGTGGCGAGGAAGTTGTTGCCCAGGCCGAAGCCGGTCTCCACGATGGTGAAGTCGCTGCGGCCAGCCCAGCGCTGCGGCAGGTCGTTGCCCTGCAGGAAGACATGCCTGGCCTGCGCCAGCGCGCCCGCGCGCGTGTGATAGACGTCACCGAAGGCGGGCGCAAACGGCACGCCGTCGCGGATCTCGACGAGGGCAGGCCGGATGGGCTGGGTGTTCATGCAGTCGAAGTGTGGCGCAAGAAAAAAGCCGGCCCAGGGGCCGGCTCTTCGTGCAGCAGCGCGCCGCTCAGACGCGCTTGCGGTATTCGTGCGTGCGGGTGTCGATTTCCACCTTGTCGCCCTGGGCCACGAAGATGGGCACCTGGATCTCGAAGCCGGTGGCGATCTTGGCAGGCTTGAGCACCTTGCCCGAGGTGTCGCCCTTGACGGCCGGCTCGGTCCAGGTGATCTCGCGCACCACCGAGGTGGGCAGTTCCACGGAGATGGCCTTGCCGTCGTAGAACACCACTTCGACTTCCATGCCATCTTCGAGGTAGCTGATGGCGTCGCCCATGTTCTCGGCCTCGACCTCGTACTGGTTGTACTCGGTGTCCATGAACACGTACATCGGGTCGGCGAAGTAGGAGTAGGTGCACTCCTTCTTGTCGAGGATGATCTGGTCCATCTTGTCGTCGGCCTTGAACACAACTTCCGTGCCGGAGTTGTTCAGCAGGCTCTTGAGCTTCATGCGCACGGTGGCGGCGTTGCGCCCACCACGGCTGTATTCGGTCTTGAGCACGACCATGGGGTCCTTGCCCTGCATGATCACGTTGCCGGCGCGGATTTCCTGTGCAATCTTCATGGTGAGTCCCTCTCGGGGGTCGTTCCTGGGGTCGGGATCGGTCCTGGTGTCAGGTGCGATGGCATTCCGGTCTGCAATGGCGACCGGAAACCCAGGAACCGCAAAGCCCGATATTCTAACCTGAGTGGGCCGCAGGGGTTTGCGCCAGGGCCAGCAGTTGCGTGCACAAGTCGGCCTGGCCAGCGAGTTGGCCGGCCCATTGCCGTGCATGGCCTTGCCAGGCGTGCGGATCTGGCCAGGAGGCCGGTCGCAGCGGCGCCAGGTCCGCCGTCAGGCCGTTCCAGGACCGCCACAGGGCCCGCAGCGCGTGGGCCAGGCCCTCGGGGGCGCTGTGCAGGTAGCGGTCGAGGAAGGCGTCCAGCTTCAGGGCGTGGGCCCCGTCGCTCTGGGGATAGATGTGCCAGAGGAAAGGGCGTTCGGCCCACTGGGCCCGCACGAAGGAGTCCTCTCCCCGCACCACGTTCAGGTCGCAGGCCCACAACAGGTGGTCGAACTCGGGTTGGGGCAGGGCGGGCAACCAGCCCAGGCGCAGGGCCCCCAACCGGTCGATGCGGCCTTCGCAAGCCGACCGGCCCAGCAGGGCCTCCACCTGGCGGGTGGCCTGTCCTGGCGTCACCAGCAAGAGCGTGGGCTGCTCGGCCAGGCCTTCGAGCCAGGTCGGCAGGCGGGGCGTGTCGTAGCAGAAGAGCGAGATCACCTGCTCGTCCGGGGCAGGAACGAAGCCCCGGGCGGCCAGCCACGCTGGGCCATCGAAGGCGGCCCGCTCGGCCCGCAGGCCCGGCTCGCGCAGCAGGCCCCCCGTGCTTGGGGTGAAGCCGGGGTAGAAGAAGCGCTTGACCAATCCGGCGCCCGGAGACTGGAAACGCGGGGACGGCAATCCGTGGGAGCGCTCGACATAGTCCTCGGCGCTGAGGTATTCGAGGTTGATCCACATCGGCGGTGGGGTGCGAGCCGCCATGCGCTCGATGTAGGCGTCGGGGGGGTCGCAACCGAAGGCCTCGATCACGACGTCGCCGGGCTCGACCGGATCCCAGTGTTCCCGCCAGTGGCGCACCTCGACGCCGGGGCAGCCTTGCGGCGCCATCCAGGCCAGGGGGGACGGGTCGTCCACCCACAGCCGGACGGCCTGGCCGCGGCCGGCCAAGTCGGCCGCGAGCCGCCAGCACACCCCGATGTCGCCGTAGTTGTCGATGACCCGGCAGAAAAGATCCCAGCGCATCCCCCCATTGTGGGGGCGGCACAATCGCGCCCATGACTTCCGAAGAGAGCCCCGACCCGCGCCCCGAGACGCCACCGGTCGCCGACCCGTCCGATGCGCAGCGCGAGAGGCTGCTCACCGAAGTGGCGGCCTTGCCCGGCCTGCCTGGGGTCTACCGCTACTTCGACGCCCAGGGCACCGTGCTCTATGTGGGCAAGGCGCGCAACCTGAAGAAGCGGGTGTTGAGCTATTTCCAGAAGAACCATGGCGGCACGCGCATCGGCCACATGGTCACGCGCATCGCCCGGCTGGAGACGACCGTGGTGCGCAGCGAGGCCGAGGCCTTGCTGCTGGAGAACAACCTCATCAAGACGCTGCACCCGCGCTTCAACATCCTCTTCCGTGACGACAAGAGCTATCCCTACCTGAAGATCGCCTCGCACGCTTTCCCCCGCCTGGCCTACTACCGTGGGGCGGTGGACAAGAAGCACCGCTACTTCGGGCCCTATCCCAGCGCCTGGGCGGTGAAGGAATCGATCCAGCTGCTGCAGAAGGTCTTCCGCCTGCGCACCTGCGAGGACACCGTCTTCAACAACCGCACGCGGCCTTGCCTGCTCTATCAGATCAAGCGCTGCTCGGGCCCTTGCGTGGACTTCATCAGCCCCGAGGACTATGCCCGCGATGTGGCACATGCCGAGCGCTTCCTGCTGGGCGAGCAGCAGGAGGTGATGGACACCCTGCAGGCGCAGATGATGGCGCATGCCGAGAAGCTGGAGTTCGAGCAGGCCGCCGAGATCCGCAACCAGCTCGGTGCGCTGTCGCGCGTGCTGCATCAGCAGGCGGTGGACACGGGCAGCGACCGCGATGCCGACATCCTGGCGGTGAAGGTGCAGGGCGGCCGTGCCTGCGTGAACCTCGCGATGGTGCGCGGTGGCCGTCACCTGGGCGATCGCGCCTACTTCCCCACCCACGTCGAGGAAGCGGCCGCCGTGGCGGTGGACGAGGACGAGGCACAGGAGGCTTGCGAACGCCCGTCGGTGGAGACCCAGGTGCTCGAGGCGTTCATCGCCCAGCACTACCTGGACGGCGGGGTGCCGCCCCTGCTGGTGGTGAGCCACCCGGTGGACAAGGCGCTGCTGGAGGCGCTGTCGGTGCAGACCGGGGTGAAGATCAACGCCGTGCACCAGCCGCGCGAGCAGCGACGCGCGTGGCTGGAGATGGCCGTCAAGGGGGCCGAGCTGGCGCTGGCGCGGCTGCTGGCCGAAGAAGGTTCGCAGCAGGCGCGCACGCGCGCGCTGGTGGAGGCGCTGGACCTCAGTCCCGAAAACCTGGACCGTTTCCGCATCGAATGCTTCGACATCAGCCACACTGCCGGCGAAGCCACCCAGGCCTCGTGCGTGGTGTTCGAGAACCACAAGATGCAGAACGCCCAGTACCGCCGCTACAACATCGAGGGCATCACCGGCGGTGACGACTACGCCGCGATGCGCCAGGTGCTGACGCGGCGCTATGCCAAGCTGGCCGAGGCGGCGGGCAAGGGCGAGGCGCGGCTGCCCGACCTCGTGCTGGTCGATGGCGGGCGCGGCCAGGTGGCCATGGCGCGCGAGGTCTTCGAGGAACTGGGACTGGACCTCGGCCTCATCGTCGGCGTGGAAAAGGGCGAGGGCCGCAAGGTGGGCCTGGAAGAGCTTGTGTTTGCCGATGGGCGCGACAAGGTCTATCTCGGGCGCGACTCGGCGGCGCTGATGCTGGTGGCCCAGATCCGCGACGAGGCGCATCGCTTTGCCATCACCGGCATGCGGGCCAAGCGGGCGTCGGTGCGCACGGGCGGCTCGAAGCTGGAGGACATTGCCGGCGTGGGACCGAAGAAGCGGGCTAGACTCCTGCAGCGCTTCGGCGGCCTGCGTGGCGTGAGCCAAGCCAGTGTGGACGACCTGGCCACGGTGGACGGCATCTCGCGCGAGCTGGCCGAAGAGATCTACAAGGCGCTGCACTGAGACAACCAACACGCCCGCACCGAGGAGACCTGGCATGAGGCCCCACCCACCCCGCCGATCCCACCTATGGACGTCATCGCTGCTGGCCTGCGCCGTGCTGCTGGGCTGCTCCCCGTCACCGCGGGCACCGGCGCCGCCTCCTGCGCCGACGGTCCCCGAGGCTCGTCCGGTAGACCCGGGCGCGCCGGTGTCGGTGGACGCGCGTGTGCGCAACTGGGAGGAATACCGCCAACGTGCAGCCCGCCGCATCGTGTCGGCGAATGCCGCAGGCATCTACCTCGACACCCCGCCGGACGTCCTGCTGGCCATCCCGGTGCTGGCCATCGACCTCAACGCGGACGGCAGCGTGCGGCGCATCGAAGTGCTGCGCTACCCCGGTCAGGCGCGCGAAACCACGCAGGTGGCCATCGAGGCCGTGCGCCGGGCGGCGCCCTTCGGCAGTGTGGCCCATCTGCCGCGGCCGTGGCGCCTCACCGAAACCTTCCTGTTCCGGGATGATCGACGCTTCAAGCCCCGAACGCTGGACTGAGCCACAATCGCTCCATGTTCTTCAATCTCCCCACCTTGCTGACCTGGGCCCGGATCGTGGCCATACCGCTCATCGTGGGGGTGTTCTATCTGCCCTCGCTCGATGGGGCGACGCGCAACCTCACGGCGGCAGTGCTGTTCGTCATCTTTGCGCTCACCGACTGGGCCGACGGATGGCTGGCCCGGCGCATGAACCAGACCTCGGCTTTCGGCGCTTTTCTCGATCCGGTGGCCGACAAGTTCCTGGTGTGCGCGTCGCTGCTGGTGCTGGTCGAGCTCGACCGCGTCGGGGCCCTGATTGCTCTGGTGATCATCGGCCGCGAGATCGCCATCTCGGCCCTGCGCGAATGGATGGCCAGCATCGGCGCCTCGCGCAGCGTGGCGGTGCACATGCTGGGCAAGCTGAAGACGGGCACCCAGATGGTGGCCATCCCCTTCCTGCTCTATGACGGCGTGATCCTGCGCTTCATCGACACGCGCCTGTGGGGTACCGGCCTCATCTACCTCGCGGCCGTCCTGACCATCTGGTCGATGGTGTATTACCTCCAGAAAGCGCTGCCGGAGATCCGGGCGAAATCGCGATGAACGCCTCGGGCCAGGGCGCGCTGCTGCGCGCCATGCCCTGGGTTTTCGTGCTCATCTGGAGCACCGGCTTCGTGGTGGCCCGTTACGGCATGCCGCATGCGCCCCCCATGAGCTTCCTGGCCTGGCGCTTTGCCTTCTCGGTGCTCGGCCTGGTGATCTGGGCCCGCTGGGCCGGCGCGCGCTGGCCGGCCACCCGTTCGCAATGGGGCCACCTCGCGGTGGTGGGCGTGTTGTTGCACGCCGGCTACCTGGGGGGCGTGTGGGCCGCCGTGAAGGCGGGCATGGGCGCCGGTCTGGTGGCGCTGATCGTGGGCTTGCAACCCGTGCTCACGGCCGTGTGGGTGAGCGCCGTCGATCGGCTTGGGGAAGGACGCGTCAGCCTTCGCCAGTGGGCCGGGCTGGGCCTGGGCTTCGCCGGCCTGGTGATGGTGGTCTGGGACAAGCTGGGTGTCGGCGAGGCCGGCCCGGTCAGCCTCGCGCTGGCGTTGTGGGCGCTGCTGGCCATCACCGCGGGCACGCTTTACCAGAAACGGCACGTCGTGGGCGGCGACCCGCGCACCGGCAATGCCGTGCAACTCATGGCGGCCCTGGCCATCTCCGCGCCACTGGCCTGGCTGGAAGCCGAACCCATCGTGCTGCACCCGCACTTCATCGGGGCGATGGCGTGGTCGGTGCTGGTGCTCACCCTGGGTGGCAATTCGCTGATGTACCTGTTGATCCAGCGTGGGGCCGCCACGGCCTTCACGAGCCTGCTCTACCTCGTGCCGCCGTGCACGGCGGTGCTGGCCTGGCTGCTCTTCGGCGAAACCCTGACGGCGCTGGCGCTCGCCGGCATGGGCATCGTCGCCTGGGGCGTGTGGCTGGTGGTGCGCAGCCAGGGCGGATCGAGCAGCCAGCCCACCAGGTGATCCTGCAGCAGGCGCAGCCGCCAGGGCAGGGGCGCGCCGGCGGCACGCGGGCGGACCACCCAGTGAACGTCGGCGTCGAGCATGGCGTAGTCAGGCAGCACCTGCACGAGCCGGCCATCGGCCAGGGCCTCGTGCACGTCCCACACTGAACGCAGCATCAGGCCCCGCCCGGCCAGAGCCCAGTCGCGCACGACCTCGCCGGAGTTGCTCGACAGCGGCCCGCTCACGCGCACGGCCACTTCAGCGGGGCGACGCCGGCGGTCCAGCGCCGTGAGTCGCCAGGTGGCATAGCGGCTGTCATGCTCGCGCACCACCAGGCAGTGGTGATGTGCCAGCTCAGCAGGGTGTTGCGGCACGCCACGCTCGCGAAGGTAGTCGGGGGAGGCCACCACCACCCGTCGGTTGGCCGCCAGCTTGCGCATCACCACCCCGCCTTCGGGCGGCTGCCAGAGCCACACGGCGGCATCGAAACTGCCGGTGCCCAGATCGGGCCATTGCTCCATGAGCTGGAGCTGCACCTCCACCGCCGGATGACGCGACTGGAAGTCGGCGATCGCCGGTGCCACCCAGCGCCGGCCGAAGCCCAGCGTGCTGGCCAGGCGGATCAGCCCGCGCGGCTCTCCCACACGTTCCTGCAGTTCGGCTTCCAGGTCGGAAAGCCCGGCCTGCAGCTCGCGTGCCCGCGTGCAGAAGACTTCGCCTTCGTCGGTGAGCCCCAGGCGACGTGTGGTGCGATGGAAGAGCCGCAGGCCCAGGCGTGACTCCAGCGCCGCCAGCCGCTTGGTCACGGCGGGTGGCTCCATGTCCAGCGCCCGCGCTGCAGCGGCGAGGCTGCCCTGGTCGGCCACGGCCAACACCAGTTGAAGGTCGCGGTGCTCGATCACAGGGCTGCTCCGTTTGATTCCTTGGTGGAAATAATATCTTGTCGTATTGTTTCTTGTTTTGTCGTCCACCCCAGGGACACAATGCGCCCATGTTCAAGCGCTATACCCTCAGCCACGTGTCCACCTCGGGCGCGCAGATCGCCGTGCGCCACGGGGGCAAGGGGCCGGCGCTGGTGCTGCTGCACGGCCATCCCCAGACCCACGTGATGTGGCACCTCGTGGCCGATGCGCTGGCCGAGCACTTCAGCGTCTTTGCGATCGACCTGCGGGGCTATGGCGCTTCGTCCCGTCTGCCCGCAGACCCCGGGCACGTCCGGCACAGCAAGAGGGCCATGGCCCAGGATGTGGTGGAGGTGCTGCGCCATTTCGGCCATGAGCGCTTTGCCGTGCTCGCGCACGACCGGGGAGCGCGGGTGGCCCACCGACTTGCGGCGGACCATCCCGGGTGCGTGCAAAAGCTGATGCTGCTCGACATCGCTCCCACGCTCGCCATGTACGAAGGCACGACCCAGGACTTTGCACAGGCCTACTGGCACTGGTTCTTTCTCACGCAGGCCGCACCACTGCCTGAGCGCCTGATCGAGGCCGACCCTGGCTTCTACGTTCGCCAGGTGATGGGCCGGCGCCATGCGGGGCTCGCCGTCTTTGCGCCGCAGGCGCTGGCGGCCTACGAGGAGGCGCTGCAACGCCCGGGCTCCGCCACGTCCCTTTGTGAGGACTATCGCGCCTCGGCCGGCATCGACCTGCTCCACGACCGCGAGGACCGTGCGGCCGGCCGCCGGCTGCCGCAGCCGCTGCGTGTGCTCTGGGGCCGTCACGGCACGGTGGGGCGGTGCTTCGACGTGCTGCGCCTGTGGCGCGACGTGGCGGAACAGGTCGACGGGCGTGCGCTGGATTGCGGCCACTACCTGGCCGAGGAACGACCTGACGAGTTGCTGCAGGACGCATTGAGCTTTTTCAAGGAGACACCATGACGTTGAACCCACCCGCGGGCAAGGCCCGCATCGCCGTGATTGCCGGTGACGGCATTGGCAAGGAAGTGATGCCCGAGGGCCTGCGCGTGCTCGACGCCGCTGCGCGCCGATTCGGCATCGCGCTGGAAGTGGACGAGTTCGATTTCTCGAGCTGGGACTACTACGAGCGCCACGGCAAGATGCTGCCCGACGACTGGAAGGACCGCATCGGCGGCCACGATGCCATCTTTTTCGGTGCAGTCGGCTGGCCCGAGAAGATCCCGGACCACGTCTCGTTGTGGGGTTCGCTGCTGCGCTTTCGCCGTGAGTTCGACCAGTACATCAACCTGCGCCCCGCCCGGCTGATGCCTGGCATCCGCTCGCCGCTGGTACGCCGTGACGGCAGCCAACGTGCCGCCGGCGAGATCGACATGATGATCGTACGCGAGAACACCGAGGGCGAATACTCCTCGGTCGGCGGACGCATGTACGAAGGCACCGAGCGCGAGATCGTCATCCAGGAAACCGTGATGAGCCGCATCGGGGTGGACCGCGTGCTGAAGTTCGCCTTCGACCTGGCCCAGTCGCGCCCGCGTCGCAAGCTCACGTCCGCGACCAAGTCCAACGGCATCGCGATCACGATGCCCTATTGGGACGAACGTGTCGAGGCCATGGGTCAACAGTATCCAGATGTGACCGTGGACAAATTCCACATCGACATCCTCACGGCCCACTTCGTGCAACGCCCCGAGCACTTCGACGTGGTGGTGGCGAGCAACCTCTTCGGCGACATCCTCAGCGACCTGGGGCCGGCCTGCACCGGCACCATCGGCATCGCGCCGTCGGCCAACCTCAACCCGGATCGGCGCTTTCCCTCCTTGTTCGAGCCGGTGCATGGCTCGGCGCCCGACATCGCCGGGCGCAACATCGCCAACCCCATCGGTCAGATCTGGTCGGCTGCGTTGATGCTCGAGTTCCTGGGACACAAGGCAGCGCACGATGCCATCCTCGCCGCCATCGAGGCGGTGCTCGACCCGGCCAGCGGCGCGCCGCGCACCCCCGACCTCGGGGGGAGTGCAAGCACGCAAGACTTGGGTCGTGCCATCGAGCAAACCCTGTCTGCTGCTTGACGGACAAGCGGGCGAAACGCGCACAACCCCTGTCAAGACGAGATTTCACGCGGATCATTCACTCATGAAGCAACGGCAAAGCGCATAGAATCCGCATCCGCCCTTGACACTGTCGAGGGCGCTGGCTGTAATGGTTGCGCAGCTTTTCCAGCCGCCAAATCCACCATCACAGCGTCATGCGCAATCGCGGCGCCGGGATTCATATCTTCTGTGTGAGACACCTTGAGAGGGGGTTTTCGTGAACAAGACTGAACTCATCGAGCACATCGCCAAGCAAGCCGACATCTCCAAGGCTGCTGCCAGCCGCGCCCTGGAAGCCATGATCGGCGGCGTGCGGACCACCCTGAAGAAGGGCGGCACCGTGTCGCTGGTGGGCTTTGGCACCTTTGCCGTGGGCAAACGTGCGGCGCGCAGCGGCCGCAACCCGCGCACGGGGGCCACCATCAAGATCAAGGCGGCCAAGGTGCCGAAGTTCCGTCCGGGCAAAGCTCTCAAGGATGCCCTCAACTGAGAGGAGCGTCTGCCCGGGTGCTTAGCTCAGCTGGTAGAGCGGCGCCCTTACAAGGCGTAGGTCGGCGGTTCGATCCCGTCAGCACCCACCAAGCGGCCCAGGCCGCCGTGTTCAAGGCACCGGATGCATTCCGCTAGAATGCCCGGGCCCTTGCCGCAAATGCGGTGAAGCACGCGAACCCGGGCCCACCGACTCGACTCCAAGGCGAACCGCGGTTCGCCTTTGTCGTCTTTGAAGGCTGTTTTCCTTTCTGCGGCCGGCCTGCCGCCCATTCAAGAGGTCTGTTCGATGTTCGACGCCATTCGCAACAACTCCCGCTTCCTGTTTCTGGTGTTGTTGTTGTTGATCATCCCGTCCTTCGTGTTCTTCGGGCTTGATGGATACACCCAGTTCAGGGAGGGGCGCCAGGTCGTGGCGACCGTGGCTGGCCAGGAGATCACCCAGGCCGAACTGGACGCAGCCCACCGCCGCTCCATCGAGCGGGTGCGCCAGCAGATGCCTGGCGTGGACCTCGGCATGCTCGACACCCCGGAGATGAAGCAGAGCACCCTGGACTCGCTCGTGCGCGAGCGGGTGCTGGCCATCGCCGCCGACAAGCTGCACCTGGTCACCGGCGACGAACGTGTGCGCCGCATCTTCCAGAGTGATCCGCAGTTCGAATTCCTGCGCCGGCCCGACGGAACCGTGAACCAGGACGTGCTCACGGCACAGGGCCTGAGCTCGCAGCAGTTCGCCGAAAGCCTGCGACGCGACCTGTCGCTGCGCCAGGTGATGGCGCCGCTGGCCGGCAGCGCCGTGGCGGGCCGCAGCGTGCGCGACCAGGCCATCGATGCTTTCCTGCAAGCACGTGACGTGCAATGGACGCTGTTCGCCGCCAAGGACTATGTCTCGCGCATCCAGCCCACCGACGACGAGATCGAGGCCTACTACAAGGATCCGGCCAACGCGACGCAGTTCTTGTCGCGCGAGCATGCCTCGGTCGAATACCTGGTGCTCGACAGCGACGCCGTCCAGCAAGGCATCACGGTATCGGCGGACGACCTGCGCAAGTACTACGAAGAGAACCTCTCGCGCTACTCCACCCCGGAAGAGCGCCGCGCCAGCCACATCCTGATCCAGGCCGAACCGGGCCAACGCGAGGCCGCGCGAGCCAAGGCCCAGGAATTGCTCGATCAGATCAAGGCCCGGCCGGAGGCGTTTGCCGACCTCGCCCGCCAGCACTCGCAGGACCCGGGTTCCGCAGCGAATGGCGGCGACCTCGATTTCTTCGGCCGTGGCGCCATGGTCAAGCCCTTCGAGGACGCGGCCTTCTCGCTCAAGCCGGGCGAAACCAGCGGACTGGTCGAAACCGACTTCGGTGTCCATATCATCCGCGTGACGGCGGTGCGCGGCGGCGAACGCAAGCCCTATGAAGCCGTGCGCGAGGAGATCGAGAAGACCGTGCGAAGCCAGCTCGCGCAGACGCGCTTTGCCGAGATCGCCGAGCAGTTCAGCAATCTTGTCTACGAGCAGCCCGACAGCCTGCAGCCCGCGGCCGATGCGCTGCGCCTGACGGTGCGCAAGGCCGAGCGCGTCGAACGCACGCCCGCGCCGGGTGCCGAAGGGCCCCTGGCCAATGCGCGGCTCCTGGAGGCCTTGTTCAGCCCCGACAGCGTGAGCGCCAAGCGCAACACCCAGGCCATCGAAACGGGTTCCGGCCAATTGGTCTCTGCTCGCATCGTCGAACATTCGCCGGCGCGCACCCTGCCGCTCGACGAGGTGCGCGCTCAGGTGCGTGAGCGCGTGGTGGCCCGCAAGGCGGCCGAACAGGCGCGCCAGGACGGCCAGGCGAAACTCGAGGCATGGAAGGCCACTCCCGACAGCGCCTCACTGGGAGTGAACAAGACGGTTTCGCGCCTGGACGCTGGCGAACTGCCGCCCGAGGTGCTGCGCGCCGCCCTGGCGGCCCCGGCTGACCCCCTGCCGGCTTGGGCAGGGGTCGACCTGGGGAGCGAAGGCTATGCCGTGGTGCGTGTGAACAAGGTGCTGGGTCGCGACACCCGCCCCGGCGGCGAGCAGCTCGATGCACAGTACACCCAGGTCTGGGGGGCGGCCGAGGCGCAGGCGTATTACGAGTCCCTGAAGCAGCGTTTCAAGGTGAAAGCCGAAGCGCTCAAGCGTTGATGGATCTGCGCTTTGCCAGGCGCCTGGACGAACCATGTCTGTCCTGGCTATAATCTAAGGCTCTGCGGTGGCTGTAGCTCAGTTGGTAGAGTCCCAGATTGTGATTCTGGTCGTCGTGGGTTCGAGTCCCATCAGCCACCCCACCTGATTCCTGAAGTCGAAGGCCCCTCGGGGCCTTCTGTCTTTTCCAGGTTGGCCAGACAGGCGCTTTGCAGTCTGGATCCCCGCGCAGCCACCCGCCCGCACGCACGGGCTGTCTCCCCCTTTCGAGCCCCAACCGGCGGCCGAGCATGCAAGCCGGGCTCAGGATATACCCTGGGTGCTTGTCTTCCGGGGTGGCTCTGGCGCTACAATGAAAGCGCTTTCATACATGGAGACACGCATGCGTAGTTTCGTCGCCCTGGCCGCTGGCGTCTTGATCTCCTCAGCAGCGTTCGCCCAGAAGACCGTCCTGACGGTGGCGGCCTACCCTGCGGTCGACGAGATCATCAAGGCTTCGCTGGCCGAGTGGAGCAAGAAGCACCCCAACGTCGAGGTGCGCGTGGTCGGGCGGGAGTATGCGGACCACCACACGGCGATGACGACGGCGCTTGCGGCGTCTTCGGGGCTTCCGGACGTGATGACGCTGGAATACGGCTACCTGGGCCGCTTCTCGCGCAGCGGCGGTCTGGAGAACTTGGCCGCACCGCCTTACAGCGCAGCCGCGCTGGAAAAGCGCTTCGTCCCGTTTGCGTGGGCCCAGGCTCAGGACGAAACGCACGGCCAGACGGCCATCCCCACGGACATCGGTCCCGGGGCGCTGTTCTATCGGAGCGACATCATCGGTCGCGCAGGCGTCAAGCCCGAGCAGCTCACCGAGAGCTGGGAGAGCTTCATCAGTGCCGGGAAGCAGATCAAGAGCAAGACAGGTGCGCACCTGGTGGCGCATGCACGCGATGTCAAGGACATCGTCATCAGGTCGGGGGTGCCCACTGGCGAAGGGATCTACTACAACGCCAAGGGTGAGTCCGTGGTGGGCACCTCCCCCCGTTTCCAGCGTGCGTTCACGCTGGCAAAGGCCGTGCGGGACCAGGGGCTGGATGCGCGGATCAATGCCTGGTCGAACGACTGGGGAGAGGGCCTCAAGCGCGGCACGATCAGCGTGCAGATGATGGGGGCGTGGCTGGGAGGCCACCTGCAGAACTGGCTGGCGCCTGCCACGGCGGGCCAATGGCGCAGCACCTCCTTGCCGGAGGGCGTCACCACGTCCTGGGGCGGGACCTTCTACGCCATTCCGAAACGTGCGCAGAACAAGATGCTGGCCTGGGACCTGATCCAGCACCTCACGCTCAACAAGGCCCAGCAGCAGATGGCCTTCGAGAAGTTCAATGCCTTCCCGGCGCTCATCGATGCGCATGCGGGCGCGTACTTCGAGGAGCCCGTGTCTTTTCTGGGGAACCAGGTGGCCAGAACCGAGTGGCGCACGACGGCCCTCAAGATCCAGCCGACCCGCGTCTTCCGCAACGACCCGATCGCTGAAGAGATCGTCAACGCGGAACTCGACCTGGTGCTGACGCGCGGCAAGCCCATCGACAAGGCGCTGGCCGACGCGCATCGCATGATCGGCAGAAGGGCGCAGCGGTGAAAGTCGCCCGTCTTGGCTCGGGCTGGGCGCCGTACGTCCTGATCAGCCCCTTCCTGGCGCTGTTCCTGGTGTTCGGTCTGTTTCCCATCCTCTTCTCCTTCTTCCTCATGTTCCACGCCTGGGATCCCGTCCATGGCCTGGATTCGATGGAGTGGGTCGGGATGGAGAACATCGCCTTTGCGGTCGAAGATCCGCTCGTCTGGACGTCGCTCTACAACACCTTGTGGCTGGCGGTGGGGTCTGGTCTTCCCCAGCACCTGGTGGCGATTCCGCTGGCTTACCTGATCAACGAGAAGCTGGGGGGCTGGCGCAACACGGCGATGGGGGTGTACTTCCTGCCGTACATCACGTCGACGGTGGCGATCGCCATCATGTTCAGCACCTTGTTCTCCACAGACTACGGTGCGGTCAATGCCCTGCTGCAGAGCCTGGCGCAGTCCAGCTGGCTTGCCAGTGTCCTGCCCCAGTCAAACATCGACTGGCTTGGCAGTCCGGAGACGATCAAGCCGGTCGTGGCGCTGGTGGTGTTCTGGCGCTATGTGGGCTTCAACGTCATTCTTTACGTGGCGGCCATGCAGAGCATCCCGAGAGATCTCTATGAAGCTGCCCGCATGGATGGCGCCGGGGGCTTTCGCATCTTCTGGTTCATCACGCTGCCACAGCTCAAGCCCATGATGTATTTCGGCGTGACGCTCACGGTCATCGGCGGTCTGCAGCTCTTCGAGGAGCCCTTCATCCTGACGGGCGGCAAGGGCGGCGCCGAGTACGCCGGCATGACCACGGCGATGTACATGTACCGCACGGCCTTCGACTTCAACGACTTCGGTCTGGCCAGCGCAATCTCCTGGATGCTGTTCCTGGTGATCGTGGTGCTGACAGTTGCCACGAATCGCGCATTCCGTTCGAAGGAGGGGGAGCGATGAAGCATCGAGCCGGGTCGGGTGCCACGATGGGGCCGGTGGGCTGGACCTTCCTGATCCTGGGGGGGATCGCGATGCTGGCGCCCTTCTATTTCATGTTCGTGTTCTCCACGCACCTGCGCACGGACATCTTCAGCGTGCCGCCCCCGCTGTGGTTCGGTCCTCACTTCCTGGACAACATGGCCATCCTGATGGCGAAGATTCCGTTCTGGAAGAACCTGGGCTGGTCGGTGTACGTCGCAGTGCTGAGCACCGGACTGACGCTGCTCTTCTGCTCGATGGCGGGCTTTGCCTTTGCAGCCTACGAGTTCCGTTTCAAGAAGGCGCTGTTTGCCCTGGTGATGGCAACCATGCTCATCCCCGCATTCCTCGGGATGATCCCCACCTTCATGATCATGGACGCGCTGGGCTGGATCGACCAACCCCGGGCGTTGTATGTGCCTGCGGCGGCGCCGGCCATGGGTATCTTCCTGATGCGGCAGTACATCGAGTCGGCGATCCCCCGCGACCTGCTCGAAGCCGCGCGGATGGACGGCTGCGGCGAGTTGAGCATCTACGCACGCATCGTCGTGCCCTTGCTCGGGCCCGCCTTCGGGACGCTCGGGCTGATCGCGTTCATCGCGTCCTGGAACAACTTCATCGGGCCGTTGATCGTGATGCGCTCGGTGGAGCGCTACACCTTCCCGCTTGCGTTGCGCAGCGTGCAAAGCCCGGTGGATACCGAGTGGGGCGCGCTGATGGCTGGATCAGTGGTGGCCGTGTTGCCCCTGCTGGTGATCTTTATCTTCTCCTCGCGGCGTCTGATCGCTGGACTGACCGCCGGAGCCGTCAAGAGCTGAGACCATGTTGATGAAAGCACCCGAGCCGGCCCTCGTTCGCCGCGCAGACTTCCCACAGCACTTCGTCTGGGGCGTGGCCACGTCGGCCTTCCAGATCGAGGGCGCCACCCGCACGGACGGGCGAGGCCCGTCGATCTGGGACGTCTTCTGCCAGCAGCCCCAGGCCATCGCCGATGGCTCCAACGGCGACGTCGCCTGCGATCACTACCACCGCTGGATGGAAGACCTTGATCTCGTGGCGAGTCTGGGGGTCAACGCCTACAGATTTTCGATCAGCTGGCCCCGCGTCCAGCCGCTGGGGGAGGGGGCATGGAACGAGGCGGGGTTCGATTTCTACGACCGTATCCTGACACGACTCCAGGCCTTGGGCATCCAGGCCCACGTCACCCTGAACCACTGGGACTTGCCCCAGGCGCTGCAGGACAAGGGCGGCTGGGAGCAGCGCGAGACCTGCACGCATTTCGTCCGCTATGCGCGCGAAGTGGCGCGGCGTTTCGGCGACCGCATCACCAGCATCTGCACGCACAACGAGCCCTGGGTCATGGCAGTCCTCGGCCACGAGCAAGGGGTCTTCGCTCCGGGGCTCAAGTCGCGAGCCCGGGCGATGCAGGTGGCTCACCATCTGTTGCTCAGCCATGGCATGGCCCTGAAGGCCCTGCGCGAGGACGGTACGCGTGCCGAAGCTGGCATCGTGCTCAACCTGTCGCCCATCTACCCCGCCTCCGATGCACCGGCCGATGCGCAAAAGGCCCGTCTGGATGACGGCCTGAACACACGCTGGTACGTCGATGCCTTGCTGCTTGGGCGCTATCCCGACGATGTGGTCGAACACCTGGGCGACGATGTGCCGCAGGTGAGGGACGGCGATATGGCCCTGATCGCGCAGCCCCTGGATTTCCTCGGCGTCAACTACTACACGCGCAACTTCGCGTCGAGCGGCAACCCCTGGGACGTGCGCTCCACCGGGAACCAGGTGACCGACATGGGCTGGGAGGTGTATCCGGAGGGCCTGACCGAGCTGCTGTGCCGCCTGCACCGGGACTATGCAGTGCCCAAGCTGCTCGTGACGGAGAACGGCGCAGCCTTCAAGGACGTGCTTCGCGATGGCCAGGTCGATGACGTCGACCGCGAGCGCTACCTCGAGCGCCACATCGCGGCCACTCTGGCGGCACGCGAGTTGGGAGCCCCTGTCGAGGGCTACTTCGCCTGGAGCCTGCTCGACAACTTCGAATGGGCCAGCGGCTATGAGAAGCGCTTCGGACTCGTGCACGTGGACTACGCCACCCTGCAACGGACCCCGAAGCGCAGCGCCCGTTGGCTGAGCCGTTTCCTGAAGGTGGACTGAGATGGCACGCATCGAGCTTCGTGGGGTCAGCAAGCGCTTCGGTGACACCGAGGTCATTCCAGGCGTCGACCTGGAGGTCCGCGACGGCGAATTCCTCGTGTTCGTCGGGCCGTCGGGCTGCGGCAAGTCCACCATGCTGCGCATGCTGGCGGGTCTTGAGACCATCACATCGGGCGACCTGCTGTTCGACGGCGAACGTGTCAACGACACACCGGCGGCCGAGCGCGGCGGCGCCATGGTGTTCCAGAGTTATGCGCTGTATCCGCACATGACCGTGGCCGAGAACATGGGTTTCGCGCTGCGCATGTCGGGCCAGAGCAAGCAGGAGCGTCTTGCCGTCGTGAGGGAAGTCGCAGAGAAGCTCAAGCTCACGCCTTTGCTCGATCGTTACCCGAAGCAGCTGTCCGGCGGACAGCGGCAGCGGGTGGCGATCGGTCGGGCCATCGTGCGCCGCCCGAAGGTGTTCCTCTTCGACGAACCGCTGTCGAACCTCGACGCTGCGTTGCGCGTGCAAATGCGCATCGAACTGGCGCGGCTGCACGCAGACCTGGGCACGACGATGATCTACGTGACGCACGACCAGACCGAGGCCATGACGCTGGGCGACCGCATTGCCGTGTTCAACCAGGGGCGCATCGAACAGGTGGGTGAGCCCATGGCGCTCTACAGGGAGCCTGCCAATCGCTTCGTGGCCGAGTTCCTCGGGGCGCCTCGCATCAACGTGCTGCCCTATCGCTGGGACGCATCCACCGAGCAGGTCATCCTGGACGGCGGCAGCGTGCTCCCGCGGGTCGCCACGGGAGTCCCTGCAGCGGCACTGGCGGCCGGCGCCGAGATCGCTTGGCGACCCGAATCGCTGCAACTCGGGGCCGCGGGCCAGGGCCTGTCGGGGCAGGTCGAGTTTGCCGAGAACCTGGGCGACACGACCGTGGTCTATGTCCGCACTCCGGCCATGTCATCCCTGCTCACCGTCAAGATGGGCGTGGCCGATCGTCAGCCGGCCATGGGCGAGACCGTCGGGGTTCAGCCGACGGCACCTGCCTTGGTGTTTGATCTCGCCGGCCAGCGTGTGAGCTGAGGTCGCCTCACGACGGGCAAACGAGAAGGGGGCCAGAGGCCCCCTTCTCGTTGTTCAACCGGTCACTCGAATCGCAGCGGCCCCCGGATCACGATGGTGGTGGGGTACAAGCCTCCACCGTCGGGCACGTTGAGGTTGGCACCCTCGCGAGCATCGCCCGGGCCAGCTGCAAGCTTGGCCGCACCCGCATTGGCCTTGAAGTCGATTTGCGCAATCGCCTGCTGCGCCAGCGTGGCGCTGGCCGACAGCCCGCTACCGCAATCCTGCAGGACGCGGAAGCCGTTCAGCGGCAAGCTGTAGGCGGTATCCGCAGCGCTGGTGGGCGTTGTCACCTGCCACAGCTGGATGCGGCAGTTGTCCGTCCCCCCGCCCACGCTGTACACCTGGGACATCGTGAACAGGACACCGAAATTGTTGTCGTTGCTCTGGAACCACTCGGGGTTCTGGCCGAAGGTGAACGTGAACCGTGTACGCCCCGCCACGCTCAGCCCGCTGACATTGCCGCTGAGCGCGGTCACGCCCGGTGCCATGACATACACCCCGGAATACAAGGCGGTGGTGCTGGCCGGCGCCACGTAGTAGTAGAAGAGCCGGTCCTGTCCTTCGCCATCGTTGAGACCCAGCCCGCAGAAGCTGTTGGCGTTGGTGCAATTCCAGCCGTCCTGGTCGCCGCCGCTGTAACCGCCGAAGCTGCCACCCTGGGCCGTGGTGGCGCCGCTCCCGCTGAACGCGCTGGCATAGGTCAGCGGGGTGGGGCCCGGCGCATCGCCCTGGGCGACGTACTTGAGTTCGTCGATGTAGAAGACCCGATCGGCCTGGATGCCGAAGGCGGGGAACACGCTGACCTTGTCATACACGGCGTTCGTATCGGCGCTCGGGTAGGTGAAGCTCAGTGTTTCCCACTGTCCGCCGACCGTGCTCGTGGCAGTCGCCTCCACGAAAACCGAGGGGTTGGCACTGTTCTCGATCTTCACCATCACCGTCTCGCCCGCTGCAGGGGAATAGACCCGCAAGGTGATGCCCTGGGTGGGATCGATACGCGCGACCGTGAAGTCATCGGTGCCCAGGTGCACGGTGACGCCGCCCCAGGTTTGATCCTCGGCTTCCTTGGCAAGTCGCGCCACCTGGTTGCTTGCATCGACGGGGTCGATCGTGATCTCGGCGCCGTTCTCGAGACCGCCGAAAGCCACCAGCCCCGCCGAGGGCTCCGAGAAGTTGATGCACGGTGCCGCCGTGCAGGTGCCCGTGTTGCCGCTGGGTGGCGGGGAGGTGGTGTCGAACGCCTGGCTGGCGCTGACGGCCACGGTGTTCGCGTTGCCGGCCAGGTCGGAGAATCGTCCTGCCGCCACGCTCACCTGCACCGTGCCCGTGGTGTTGGTCTCGGGCACGACGACCAGGGTCGCCGTGGTGTTGGAGGCGCCCATGGTGAAGCTGCCGGGCGTGCCACCGCTGACCACGATGTCGTCCACCGTGAAGCCGGTGACGGGTTCGCTGAAGATGAAAGTGAAGGTGATCGGACCCGTGGCCGTGGCCGCGCTGACGTTGTCGGTGATCGTGAGGCCGGGCGGCGTGTCGTCCTGGCTGCCCGGAGGCGGCGACGCGTCGCCGCCTCCGCAGGCGGTGAGCACGGCCGCCGCGGCCATGGCGGCCAGGCTCATGCGGAAGGGGATGGATCGCGTGGTCATGCTTGTCTCCTGGTGTGCACAAATGAAAGCGGTTTCATGATGGATCGAGCGAGAGGGCGCCACACCACCGGCGTTGCGCCTTTCCCGGGGAAATCAGGGGTTCTTCCGGCCGAGCTGTCCGGCTGGCACCTCGAAGCTCGTGCCGTCGCTGAAGCGGACCGTCTTTGGCGTGGCGCCCGCGTTGAATGCAAGATAGGTGCGCTGCCCCGAGGTCTGCCGGAAGACCGCGTGGAGCGGGGTGTCGGCCCAGACGCTGAAATCGGGCACGCCCATCTGCCGCAGGCTGAGCATGAAGTGCAGGGCATGGCTGCGCGAGTCGCCCGCTTCCGTGGAGCCCCAGCGATCCCATTGGGCCAGACCCGCCGCCGGATCGGTCAAGGCCATGTACTTGGCAAAGAGGTCCTGCCAGATATCCCGGGGCTTGGCCCGCTTGCCGCGGGACTCGTAGCGCTGCGTGTCGCCCGGCAGGGTGGCCAGGCTGCGGCGCGTGTGCTCGGGATCCAGGCCGAGATAGGTGGAAGCCGTCGTGATGGGCAGGAGGTTGATGCCCTTGATCTGGCGCGGCTCGTCGGTCCACCAGGTGTTGTGGCGGTAGCCGCCGCCGAACACCATGCTGGTTTCCACATGGGGGTACTCCGGCGCAAACACCAGGCGATGCACGTCGAACCAGTAGTGGCGGATGGCCTCGATCTCGGTGTTGTAGAGATAGATGCCGAGGTCTCGCAGTGCGGTGTCACCCGTGCGTTCTCCCCACAGGATCAGCCCGACCCAGGCATTGATCGCTTCCGACGATGACTCCTGGTTGTTGCCCAGTTCGCCCAGGGCCACGCCCGACGCCCATGAATGGCCTTCGTACACGTCGAAGCTGCGAAGAAAGGGGAAGTCCGCGCTGTGGCGCTCGGGGTGGGCGATGTCGCGGATCAGCCAGGGCACCATTCCGCCCCAGCGTGCCGCGCCGGCCCACTGCGGGTCGCGCAGGGACAGCTCTGCCATCGCGCGGATCCAGTAGCCGTAGTGGAAGTGATGGTCGTTCATCTGCTCCACCGCGAAGTACTCTTCGGGGTAGGCCAGCACGGTGCCCAGGGTGCGGTCGAGGTGGAAGTAGCGCTGCCGGTCGTTGCCCTGGAACCATTCCTCGATCCGCTCCTTGAGCATGGCCAGCAGGCGCTCGCTTTGCGCGGGATCGCCTTGCATCTCGACGACGTCGAGCAGCTTGGTGGTGCGCAGCAGCCCCTTGCCCTGCCAGTACGGGCCTTTGCCGATCTGGAGCATGTTGCGCCGCGCATCGCGCACGTCCGCCCGGATCACGGTTTGCAGCGTGTCCAGGAGGTCGCCTTCGGCGGTCTCCACTTTCGGCCAATAGGGCACGAAGCCGCGGTGGCGCATGCTGGTGGTGAAGTGGGTGTCGGCCAGGAGCTTCAGTGGCCCCCGCACGGAGGCATAGGCAGGGCCCAGCCGGGCTTGCAGCCCGGGCTGGCCATGCCAGTGATGGGGGTACAACGCGAGCAGAGGGCGTGATTCGCTGCCCTCCAGGACTTCCGGGGTCACGCGGTACTCGGTGGTGAGGGTCTGGCTCGGGTTGTCGAACCGCCATTGCACCTGCGTGTCGGCCTGCCGCACGTAGGCGTGACGCATCACCAGCGCGAGGCTCTGCGGGGTCTCGTCGGGCAAGGCCGTCAGCACGAAATGACGGGCCTGGGCAGGCATGCGCGCCACCCACACCCCGGGGGCACCGGCCGACGCCTCCCAACGCACACCGGTGGGCCCGAAGGCCGCGTAGCGCTGACCGTCGAACTCGAGCAGCAGCATCCGGCTATCAGGGTGTTCGATGCGACGCGCCGTGCTGGCCGTCGTCACCTGGAGGTCACCCTCGCTGAGCTTGCCCCACACGTAGGGGCTGCCGTGCGCCATGGTGAGGTCGAAGCGCTGGGGGCCGGGCCCCATGGCGATGTCGATGGACCAATCCCCGACACGCGACAGCCGTCCCAGCACGGGCTCGAAATGCGTGGGGCGTACCGTGATCGCGGCGCGATGCGGGTACTGGATCTCGTTGTCCTTGCGCTCGGTCGGGACCACCTGCTTGAGCGGCAACGCCATCTCGAACCCACCGGGGGCGGCGCGCCCCGTGAGCGGCTGCGCGTAAAGCGGCTGGGCTTCCTTGCTGAACAGGAGGCTCGAGTACCACTGGTTGGTGGGGGCGGCCTGCTGAAGCATCTTGCCCTCCCGTCCGCTGGCCGGCGGCGGGCTGCGATCGCCGCCCTTGGGCGACAACCACAGGCGGGCGCTCCCGGCTTCGAGGGTCGTTTGGGCCTGCAGAGCGCCGCCGAGCAGCGTGCAGCAAACCATCATCAACAGGGAGGTGGGGCGAAACAGCATGGCGGAACTCCGAGGACTGCCTGGAATGATAGTGAAAGCGCTTTCATGTCGATCTAGGGTTTTCCTCGGGAGGGGTTTATCCGGCCTCCGAGGGTTTGCCCTGATGACCATGCATTGCCTGAGGACGGAGACGGCGCTAGGATGTGAAAGCGCTTTCACAGCAATCTTGGACCGTTCATGAAACTCTTTCGACATGCCGCCCTGCGGGGCCTTCCTGCCGCCTTGCTGGCCGTGTTGGGGCCGTGGGGGAGCGCTCACGCCCTCGATCTCGGGCCGTTCACGGTGACAGGGTTCATCAAGGGGGAAGTCGTCCGGGCCGGGAATCAGTGCGAGGACTGCCAGCGCTTTCCCGATGAGGATCGGCAACGCCTCTGGGCTGACGAACTCGTTCCGGGCCAGCGGTACGGCACCGACACGAAGACGGTCGTGCTCTTCCAGCCCTGGATCGCCTACAACCTGGATCTCGGCCGCGGCTTCAAGTTCAATGCGCTGCTCAGCCAGCGCTGGCGCGATGGCAAGGTCGACATCAAGGGTTCGTGGTACGAGAAGAACGTGGCGGTGAGTCACGAGGATTGGGGTGCCCTGCGTTTTGGCGCGATGACATCCCGGGCCTGGAGTGTTGCGGACTATCCCTATGGCAGCGACATCGGCGTGGCGGATGCATGGGCCAGCAGCGGGGCCGGGTACGGCCTGCTCACGAAGGCACTGCGCTACACGAGCCGCCCTCTCGACGTGCTTGCCGGCGACCTGGTCCTCGAAGCCACGTATGACCAAGGCAACACCGACTTCAAGATCAACAAGCCGCGGCTCGTCGAACTGTGGGCGCAGTACCGGCGCGGCGACCTTGCGCTCGACGTCATCACGCAGACGAGCCGCAACGGCCGGCCCTCCTCCTGGGGGCATGGCCCGTTCACGTCGCTCACACCCAATGCCGACGATGACGGCCGCCTGGGAGACTCGGGCCAGTCGATCGCCATGGTCATGTTGCGCTATGACGTGGACTCCCAATGGCAGCTCTCGGGCGGCGTGCGCCACAACCGATGGAGTGGCGCCTATGCGGTGTTGCTCCAACCCAGCCCGGATGGCAACGACCTGTGGAACAACATGTTCAACGTCGACTGGGGCGGCACCCTGCGCGGCGTGCCCAACCCGGGCTACGCCGCACGATCGACCGACTACTCCCTCGGCGTGCGCTATCGACAGGGCAGCCTCACCTATTCGGCGGGCTATGTCCATCTGGGCAAGGCCAGCACCTCCAATCCGTCCGAGCGTGGTCAGAGCAACGCGATGAACCTCTACACACTGGGTGTGGCCAAGGACTTCGACGGCGGTTGGCGGATCCACGGGCTCGCAGGTCTGGTGCGCTATGCCCGGCTGGGGCTGGCACCCTTGTCCATGCCCTCGCATTCGGCCTTCACCGGAGTGGACTCTCGCGTCACGCGCACGGGGCGATGGATCGGGGCCGGCGCAACATTCACGTTCTGAGGCAGCAAAACATGTGGAACTCTCTTTGGTGTGCAGCGTGGCGATGCAGGGCGTGGGGCATCGTCCTCAGCGCGGTCCTGGCCCTGGCAGGGTGCGGTGGCGGTGGCGTGATCCCGAGCCCCGGCGTTGGAAATCTCAGGGCCGTCCCCTCGGCTGTCTTGGGCGAGATGGCCACAGCCTACTCTCCCTTCCGCACTTCGAACCGCGACACGGAGGTCATCACCCGGGCGATGATCCTGGAGGACTTGCAACTCCTGGAACAGGCCGGTATCGGCTGGATCCGCCTCTTCGATTCCTCGGACCAGGTGGCCCGGCAAACGCTGGAGGTGATCCGACAGGAGGGCTTGAGCCTGCGCGTGATGCTGGGGATGTACGTCAACCCGAACGCGGAGGAGGCCAACCAGGCCGAGATCGCGCGCGGTATCGCGCTGGCCAACGACTATCCCGACATCGTGGTGGCCGTCAGCGTGGGCAATGAAACCCTGGTGTCCTGGTCGTTCGTTCCCCAGACGACCGCGACGATGGCTCGCTACCTTCGCCAGGTCCGCCAGGCCGTCGTCCAACCGGTGACCACGGACGACAACTGGGCCTTCTTTGCCGGAACGCAAGGGGTCAACCCCCCCGCAGACGTGCTGGCCGAGATCGACTTCGTGGCCATGCATTCCTATCCGCTGCTCGACACCATCTTCAATCCCAACCTGTGGAACTGGCGCCAGACTTCGGTGCCGGAGGCCGAGCGCGCGCAGGCGATGATGGACGCCGGCTTCGAACGCCTCCGGTTCGAGTACCAGGCAGTGCGCCGCAACCTCGACAACCTCGGCTATGGCGCGATGCCGGTCATCATCGGGGAAACCGGCTGGAAGGCAGAGGCTTCCGGCGGCGAAACCCAGCGTGCGCACCCGGTGAACCAGAAGATGTATTTCGACCGCGTGGAAGCGTGGCGGCGCTCCGGACAGGGGCCGGCGGCGGTGGTCCATTTCGAGGCCTTCGACGAGCCCTGGAAGCAAGGCGATGACAAGTGGGGGCTGTTCAACGTGCAGCGGCAGGCCCGTTGCGTGGCCCAGGCGCTGAACGCCAGCCTCACCCCTGCGGCAGGCTCATGCGCACCGACCGAAGCCCTCTATTACCGGCCGACCGGCAGCGGTGAGGCCATCACGGCGAACCGATACACGGTCTACGGGGAAGTGGCCACAGCTGGCGAAGCCCGCACGAACACGCCGGTGCTCAATGCCTGGGAGAACGGGACGACCGCCAATGCGGCCGAGGTCGGGGAGTCTTCGGGCGACGGTACGCTGGCGATGCAGATCAATCCAACGCCGCAGCCCTGGGGCTGGGGCATGACCTGGTCGGAGTCGGGCAGCGAGGTCGACCTGTCGAACTTCCAGGGTGAGACGGCACGGTTGAACTTCCGCGTCAAGACCACCTACGCGGGGCAGATCGAGGTGGGCTTCCTGACGGGCAGCACCGCCGATGGCACGGCCTGGGACGTCTATCGCGCCATCAGCCCGGGGCAGTACGGCTACAACAACGACGGGCAATGGCATCTGGTCTCCATTCCGGTGGCCGACCTGATCGTTCGCGGGGCCATGGCCTTCGGGATGACCGATCCGACGCTTTCGCGGCTGCAGATGAACCGGGTGAGCAACGTCCTTGTGCTCGCCGACCGCTACGGAGTCACCGGCAAGGGCGATAACGCCAATGTGCGCACGCCCATCCTCATCGATGACATCCACTGGACGCGCTGAAGGCGGCCGGGTGAGGGGGAAAGGGCGCAAAATCCCCCTCTCGATCCTGATGCAGATCTCATGAGCCGAAAAACAAATCCGCCAGGGCAGACCGTTTCCGCAGTGGGCGTGCGCAAGGAGCGCCCCGTGCACCCTATGCAGCGTGGGCGCCCCACCCTGGGCATGGTGGCTGCGCGCGCGGGCGTGTCGCCCAGCACGGTGTCACGCATCCTCAACGGCACCGCACAGGTCAGCGCAGAGAAGCGGCTGCAGGTGGAGGAGGTGATCCGCGAACTGGGCTTCCGGCCCGATCCTGCGGCCCGCAGCCTGGCCGGCGGGCGCACCATGAGCATCGGCGTGCTCACGCAGTTCATCGACAGCCCCTTCTACGGCGAGGCCCTCCGGGGCATCGAGGACGAACTTCATCGAGCGCAATACGCACCGTTGTTCGTCAGCGGTCACTGGAACGAGGTGGAGGAGTCCAGCCGCATCGCACTGCTGCAGGAGCGCAAGGTCGATGGGCTCATCGTCCTGACGGGTCGCCTCTCGGACCAGACGCTCATCGATGTGGCGAGTACCTTGCCCGTGGTGGTCACTGGTCGCCGGTTGTCAGCTCCGAACCTCTTCAGCATCGATTTCGACAACGACGAGGGAGCAAAGCTGGCCGTCCAGCACCTCCATGCCATGGGGCATCGCCAGGTGGCGTTCATCTCGGGCCCTCTGGATCACCCGGACGCCTTGCAGCGATTGAACGGTTTCCGGCAGGAGCTGCAACGGCTGTCGTTGCCGCTGTGCGAGGACCTGATCGTCTACGGTGATTTCCAGGAGGCGGGCGGCTACCGGGCCATGAACGACCTGCTGCACACCCGGCAGGCGTTCTCAGCGGTGATCGCCGCGAACGACCAGATGGCCTACGGGGCCCGGCTGGCGCTTTACCGGGCGGGTCTTCGCGTTCCCGATGACATCTCTCTGGTCGGATTCGACGATCTGCCGCACTCGGCCTTTTCGCTGCCTCCGTTGACGTCGGTTCGTCAATCGGTCTACGAGGTGGGTCAGGCGGCCGCCAGAGCCGTGCTCGATCTGCTCGCCAAGCGATCCCCTCCCTCGAAGGTCATCCCGGCGGAGCTTGTCGTGCGGGAGTCGACGCGGCTCATCAGGCGCTGATCGCGCGGGCCATCGGACGCTTTTTGCGGGGCCTGTCGGCTTGCCTATAATGCAGCCCACACGCGGGTGTAGTTCAATGGTAGAACGCCAGCTTCCCAAGCTTGATACGAGGGTTCGATTCCCTTCACCCGCTCCACAATGACCCAGGGCCGCGCCAGCGGCCCTTGTTCATGGCGAGCTTCACTTGTGCAGGTCGCCCAGGCAGAGGTACTTCACCTCGACGTAGTCGTCCATGCCGTGGTGCGAGCCCTCGCGGCCCAGGCCCGACTGCTTGACCCCGCCGAACGGCACCTCGGCCACCGAGATCAGGCCGGTGTTGATGCCCACCATGCCGTACTCCAGCCCCTCGGCCACCCGGAAGATGCGGCCGATGTCGCGGCTGTAGAAGTAGCTCGCCAAGCCGAATTCCGTGGCGTTGGCCAGCGCGATGACCTCGTCCTCGGTCTTGAAGCGGAACACCGGGGCCACCGGGCCGAAGGTTTCCTCGCGCGAGCACAGCATGTCGGGCGTCACGTCGGCCAGCACGGTGGGCGTGAAGAAGCGCTCGCCCACGCGCTGGCCGCCCGTCAGCACGCGTGCCCCCTTGGCCGTGGCGTCGGCCACGTGGGCCTCCACCTTGGCCAGGGCCGGCTCGTCGATCAGCGGGCCGAGCTGCACGCCGGCCTCGAAGCCATTGCCCACCTTGAGATTGCGCACCTTCTCGGCCAGCTTCGCGGTGAAGGCCTCGTAGACGCCGTCCTGCACGTACAGGCGGTTGGCGCACACGCAGGTCTGGCCCGCGTTGCGGTACTTGCTGGCCATGGCGCCTTCCACCGCGCTGTCCACGTCGGCATCGTCGAAGACGATGAAGGGTGCGTTGCCACCCAGCTCCAGCGACATCTTCTTGATGGTGGGCGCGCATTGCTGCATCAGGATGCGGCCGACTTCGGTGGAGCCGGTGAACGAGAGATGGCGCACCATGTCGCTGCTGCACAGCACCTTGCCGATCTCGATAGACTGCGCGCTGTCGCCGGTGACGACGTTCAGCACCCCGGGCGGCATGCCGGCGCGTTGGGCGAGTTCGGCGGCGGCCAGGGCCGACAGCGGCGTCTGCTCGGCCGGCTTGATCACCACCGGGCACCCCGCGGCCAGGGCCGGCGCCACCTTGCGGGTGATCATGGCGATGGGGAAGTTCCAGGGCGTGATGGCCGCGCACACGCCGATGGGCTGCTTGATCACCAGGTAACGCTTGGTGGGGTCGGTGGTGGGCACGGTTTCGCCGTAGACGCGCTTGGCCTCTTCGGCAAACCATTCGACGAAGCTGGCGGCATAGATGACCTCGCCCCGGGCCTCGGCCAGGGGCTTGCCCTGTTCGGCGGTCATCAGACGGGCCAGGTCGTCGGCGTGCTCGTTCAGGAGCTGGAACCACTTCATCAGCACGGCGGCGCGCTGCTTGGCCGTCTGGGCCCGCCAAGCGGGCCAGGCGGCGTTGGCTGCGGCAATGGCTTGTTCCGTGTCCGCCGCGCCGAGGTTGGCGACGTCGGCCAGGTGCTGGCCGGTGGCAGGGTCGCTCACCTCGAAGCGCCGGCTGCCGCCGACCCACTGCCCGTTGATCAGGGCGTCGGTCTTGAGCAGGCTGGGGTCCTTGAGGGTGGCCAGGGGGGAGGGGGCGGAATCCATGGGCATGCGTCCTCGGATGAAAGGGTTGCACCGATCATAGGCCGGAGGGCCGGGGAACGCTGACACGTGGGCGACGCAGTACAAGGGTACGGCAGGCTTCCTATAATCGAAAACTTCGCCAAATCAAGCATTTGCCGGGCTGCGTCGCAGCCCATGCGCCTGGCGAAAAGCCTTGCCTGCCGAGAAAGCCCCGGATGAAAGCCGCCGAGATCCGCCAGACCTTCCTGAAGTTCTTCGAGTCCAAGGGACACACCATCGTGGCCTCCAGCCCCGTGGTGCCCGGCGACGACCCGACGCTGCTGTTCACCAACGCCGGGATGAACCAGTTCAAGGACGTCTTCCTGGGCTTCGACAAGCGGCCCTACACGCGCGCCACCACCGCGCAGAAATGCATCCGCGCCGGCGGCAAGCACAACGACCTCGAGAACGTGGGTTACACCGCGCGCCATCACACCTTCTTCGAGATGTTGGGCAACTTCAGCTTCGGCGACTACTTCAAGCGCGATGCGATCCACTACGCCTGGGAACTGCTGACCGAGCACTTCAAGCTGCCGGCCTCGAAGCTGTGGGTCACGGTATACGCCGAGGATGACGAGGCCTACGACATCTGGCACAAGGACGTGGGCGTGCCGGCCGAGCGCATCGTGCGCATCGGCGACAACAAGGGCGCGCGCTACGCCTCTGACAACTTCTGGATGATGGGTGACACGGGCCCCTGCGGTCCCTGCACCGAGATCTTCTACGACCATGGCGAGGGCATCCCCGGCGGCCCGCCCGGCAGCCCCGACGAAGACGGCGACCGCTACATCGAGATCTGGAACAACGTGTTCATGCAGTTCAACCGCGACGAGGCGGGGGTGATGCACAAGCTGCCCAAGCCCAGCGTGGACACCGGCATGGGCCTGGAGCGCATCGCGGCGGTGCTGCAGCATGTGCACTCCAACTACGAGATCGACCTCTTCGTGGCGCTGCTCGCGGCCGCCAAGCAGGCGGTGGATGCCGCGGGCGCTGGCGACTGCGACAAGGACAGCCCCTCGCTGAAGGTGATCGCCGACCACATCCGCGCCTGTGCCTTCACAGTGGCCGACGGTGTGATCCCCGGCAACGAAGGCCGCGGCTACGTGCTGCGCCGCATCGCACGCCGTGGCATTCGCCATGGCTACAAGCTGGGCGCGCGCAAACCCTTCTTCTTCAGCCTGGTGCGCGAGCTGGTGAACCAGATGGGCGAGGCCTACCCCGAGCTGCGCCAGCACGAGACCCGCATCACCGAGGTCCTGAAGCAGGAAGAAGAGCGCTTCTTCCAGACCATCGCCCACGGCATGGAGATCCTTGAAGGCGCGCTGGCCGGCGGCACGAAGCAGCTGGACGGCGAACTCGCCTTCAAGCTGCATGACACCTATGGCTTCCCGCTCGACCTGACGGCCGACGTGTGCCGCGAGCGCGGCGTCACAGTGGATTCGGCCGGGTTCGACGCCGCGATGACGCGCCAGCGCGAGCAGGCCCGTGCGGCCGGCAAGTTCAAGATGGCGGCCGGCCTCGAGTACAGCGGCACGCCCACCACCTTCCACGGTTACGACCACCTGGCGCACGAGGGCGCCAAGGTCACGGCCGTCTATGTGGACGGCAGCCCGGTGCCTGCGGCCCGCGCCGGCGATGACGCGGTGATCGTGCTGGACCACACGCCCTTCTACGCCGAAAGCGGCGGCCAGGTGGGCGACACCGGCGAACTGCGCAACAACACCAGCCGCTTCCTTGTGGAAGACACGCAGAAAATCCAGGCCGATGTGTTCGGCCACCATGGCCGCGTGGTGGAAGGCGAGATCAAGGTGGGTGACACGCTCAACGCCCGCGTGGACGGCGAGCAGCGTGCGAAGACGGTGCGCAACCACAGTGCCACCCACCTGATGCACAAGGCCCTGCGCGAGGTGCTGGGTGCCCACGTGCAGCAGAAGGGCTCGCTGGTGAATGCCGAGCGCACCCGCTTCGACTTCGCGCACAACGCGCCGATGACCGAGGAACAGATCCGCAAGGTGGAAGCCCTGGTCAATGCCGAGATCCTGTCCAACGCCGGGACGCAGGCGCGTGTGATGCCCATCGACGAGGCCCAGAAGCTGGGTGCGATGATGCTGTTCGGCGAGAAATACGGCGACGAGGTGCGCGTGCTCGACATCGGCAGCAGCCGTGAACTGTGCGGCGGCACCCACGTGGCGCGCACCGGTGACATCGGCCTCTTCAAGATCGTGGCCGAAGGCGGCGTGGCCGCCGGTGTGCGACGCGTGGAAGCGGTGACGGGTGAGAACGCCCTGGCCTATCTGCAAGGCCTGGAGTCAACGGTGAATCAGCTCGCCGGCACCCTCAAGGCCACGGCCACCGAAGTGCCGAACCGCGTGGCGCAGGTGCTCGACCAGGTGCGTGCGCTCGAGAAGGAACTGGCCGCCGTGAAGGGCAAGCTGGCTTCGGCCCAGGGCGACGAACTGCTGTCGCAGGCTGTCGATGTGAAGGGCCTGCGGGTGCTGGCCGCCACGCTCGACGGGGCCGACGCCAAGACCCTGCGCGAGACCATGGACAAGCTCAAGGACAAGCTCAAGACGGCCGCCATCGTGCTGGCGGCGGTGGACGGCGGGAAGGTCCAGCTGGCGGCCGGCGTCACCAGCGACAGCACGGCCAAGGTGAAGGCCGGCGAGCTGGTGAACTTCGTGGCCCAGCAGGTGGGTGGCAAGGGCGGCGGCAAGCCCGATCTGGCCATGGCCGGCGGCACGGATGCCAGCAAGCTGTCCCAGGCCCTGGCCTCGGTGCAGGCCTGGGTGGCCGAGCGGGTCTGAAGGTGACGCGCCCGTGACGGCTCGCTGGCGTCTTGCAGGCCTGGCCGCGGCGCTGTGCGCTGCCGGTGCCTGCAGCGCCTGGGCTCAGGAGCCCAACGTGCCACGTGAAGCCGCGCCGGCTGAAGTGGTGCGCTGGTTCGTCGAGGGCTGTGTGGCCCACGAAGGTGAACCGGTGCCGGTGATGGATTGGGCGCTCACCCAGGGCTTCGACCCGCTCGACCCGATCTTCCCTGAGGTGGGGGCCTTGCTGGCCGGCCGTGCGGGCGCCGTGCTGCGCAGCCCCGACGGGGCCGTGATGCTGGCCACTACCACCGATGGGGCCTGCACCGTGTGGGCCGAGCGCAGCGCGGGGCCGGCGGTGTTCCTTGCGCTTCAGCAGGCCGTCGGCCAACTTGGCATCCGCGGGGCCCGCGTGCAGGTGCAGTTCGAGCGCAACATCGAGCGCGCGGGTGCCTGGCGGCGCCAGTGGCAGGCGCGCTATCGCCGGGTGGGTGGGTCGATGGACCTGGGTCTGGGCTCGGTCACCACGCTGACCGATGCGCCCGCCGCCCAGGTGCTGCAGCTCTCGCGCGTGCCGCCCGCAGGATCCGCGTCCGACCCTGACGGGCTGCCGCGGCGCTGAGCCGCCGGCTCAGGCGTAGGTCAGTTCACGCGCCTTGCCCCAGAACACCCGGTAGGCGAAGACGGTGTAGCCGATGATGGCCGGCACCGTCAGCGCCGTGCCGAAGAGGATGACCTTGAGCGAGGCGGGCGCGCTGGCGGCTTCCCAGATCGTGAGCCGGTCCATCACCACATAGGGGTAGAGGCTGTAGGCCAGGCCGAAGAAGCCCAGCACGAAGACCGCCACCAGCAGCGCAAAAGGCACCCAGCACAGGCGGCCGAGGATGCGCGGCGAGTTCAGCACCACGCGCAGGGTCACCAGGGCAGCCGCGGTGACGAGCGGGATGGGCAGCAGGGCGATGAACTCGGGCATCGAGAACCAACGGCTGCGCACGGTGTCGCTGACCCACGGCGTGGCCAGCGAGATGAGCGCAATGCCCAGCGCCACCGGCAGCCAGGCCAGGCGGGCCCAGCCGGCGGCCCGGGCCTGCAAGTCGCCTTCGGTCTTCATGATCAGCCAGGTCGCCCCCAGCAGCACATAGGCCGTGGCCAGGGCGATCGCGATCGCAGCCGCGAAGGCGGTGAACTGCCACCCCTCGGCAAAGCCGGTGATGTAGCGGCCCAGCATCCAGCCCTGGGCCAGCGAGGCCATCATCGAGCCCACGAAGAAGGCACGGTTCCACAGCGGCTTGTGCTCGTCCTGGGCCTTCACGCGGAAGTCGAAGGCCACGCCGCGCAGGATCAGGCCGATGAGCATCACCGCCACGGGCAGGTACAGGGCCGTGAGCACGATGCCGTGGGCCTTGGGGAAGGCGATCAGCAGGATGCCCACGCCCAGCACCAGCCAGGTTTCGTTGGCATCCCAGAAGGGGCCGATGGACGAGACCATCACGTCCTTCTGCTCGGGGGTGGCGCGGTGCATCAGCATGCCCACGCCCAGGTCGAAGCCGTCGAGCACGACGTAGGCGAGCATGGCCAGGCCCATCACGGCCATGAAGATCAGGGGCAGGGTGTCGTCGAAGCTCATGAACGGGCCTCCGCGGCCTGGGTCGGGCGGGTGCTGGCGTAGCGCACCGGGGCGTCGATGGGCTTGCCAGCCATGTGGGCGATCACGCCGACGTAGGCCACGATCAGGGCGAGATAGACCGTGACGTAGGCGGCCAGGGTGATCGCGACCATCGGTGCCGGCGTGTCGGACACCACCTCGGCCGTGCGCAGCAGGCCTTGCACGATGTAGGGCTGGCGGCCGATCTCCGTCACGTACCAGCCGGCGACTGTGGCCACCCAGCCGGAGAAGCTCATGGCGGTCAGACCCCAGAGCAGGGGGCGCGGCAGCCCACCGGGCGCCCAGCCGCGCCGGCGCAACATCCACCAGCCCAGCCAGCTCATCAGGAGCATCAGCATGCCCGTGCCCACCATGATGCGAAAGCCGAAGAAGACCGGCGCGACCGGCGGGTGCGAGCCGACAAATTCATTGAGGCCACGGATTTCGCCGTCGAGTTCATGCGTGAGGATGAGGCTCGCCCCCTTGGGGATGCCCACCTCGAAGCGGTTGCTGCGCGTCTCTTCGTCGGGCCAGGCGAACAGCAGCAACGGCGCGCCACGTTCGGTCTCCCACACGCCTTCCATGGCCGCGATCTTCTGGGGCTGATGCTCCAGGGTGTTCAGGCCGTGCAGGTCGCCCACGAAGATCTGCAGCGGGATGAGCACCGCACCCAGCGTGAGGCCGGTGCGCATCACCTTGGGCGTGGAGGCATTCGCCTTGTTCTTGAGGACCTGCCAGGCGCTCAAGCCCGCCAGCAGAAAGGCCACCGTCAGACCGGAGGCCAGCAGCATGTGGCTCAGGCGGTAGGGGAAGGAGGGGTTGAAGACCACCTCGGCCCAGCTTGTCACGTGGAATTCGCCGTTGATGATCTCGTAGCCGGCAGGTGTCTGCATCCACGAATTGAGGCTGAGGATCCAGAAGGCGCTCATCGTCGTGCCCAGGGCCACGAGGAAGGTGGCGAGCAGGTGCACCCTTTCACTCACCTTGCCGTGACCGAAGAGCATCACCCCCAGGAAGGTCGCTTCGAGGAAGAAGGCGGTGAGCACCTCATAGCCCAGCAGGGGGCCGGCGATGTTGCCCACGCGTTCCATGAAGCCCGGCCAGTTGGTGCCGAACTGGAAGCTCATCGTGATGCCCGAGACCACCCCGAGCGCGAAGCTCAGCGCGAAGACCTTGGTCCAGAAGCGGTAGGCGCCAAGCCAGGCGGCATCCTGCGTGCGCAGCCAGCGCCAGCGGAAGAACAGCAGGACCCAGCACAACGCGATCGTGATGGTGGGAAAGAGGATGTGGAAGGTGATGTTGGCCGCGAACTGCAGCCGGGCGAGAAGGAGGGCGTCCATGGCGGTGAGCAGGGCAGGTGATCAGCGGGGCAGGGCAGGCTGTGGCCGCAGCTTGCCGGTGTATTCGAGCAGCTTGCCCACGCGCGAGCCCATCTTCATGAGCTGGGCGAGCGTCTGGGCGTCCATGCGCTGCACGTCGTCGAACCAGGTGGTCATCAGTTCGATGAGGTCGTGCATGCCCTTCATGCGCTCCTGGGCGATGCGATCTTCGTCCTGTGTGGGTTCTTCCAGCAGGGCGTTGCGCAGCATCGACAGCGTGGGTTCGATTTCGCGACGGCGACGCTCCTCGGCCAGGGTGCGGAAGATCTCCCAGGCATCGGTGGGAGCCTCATAGTGGTCCCGCCGGTCACCGGCGAGGTGCTTGAGCTTTACCAGCCGCCAGGCCTGAAGCTCCTTCAGACCCATGCTGACGTTCGAGCGTGAGAACTCCAGCCTCTCCGCGATGTCCTCGGCGTTCAGCGGATGCGGCGAGACGAAGATCAGGGCATAGATCTGCCCGACGGTGCGATTGATGCCCCAGCGGCTGCCCATCTCGCCGAAATGGGAGACGAAGCTGCGTACCAGGGGGGTCATGGTGGTCATGGAGGGCTGGACCGTGTCTTGATGTGGCGCAAGTATCGCCTGAAATTTCAGAAATTTCTGAAATCACAGAAAATGCCCAAGACGATGGCTCGGGTAAAGTGCCGCCCGTGAAGCCCGAATCTCCTCCCGCCCTGCGGGGCCGCCGTCTGGTGCTGGCCCTCTCTGGCGGCATTGCCTGTTACAAGAGTGCCGAACTGCTGCGCCTGCTCGTGAAGGCCGGTGCCTCGGTGCAGGTCGTGATGAGCGAGGCCGCCGAGCACTTCATCACGGCCGTCACGATGCAGGCCCTGTCGGGGCAGCCGGTCACAACGAGCCAGTGGGATGCGCGCGAGCCAAACAACATGGCGCACATCAACCTCACGCGCGGGGCCGATGCCATCGTGGTGGCGCCGGCCAGCGCGGACTGCATCGCGGCGCTGGCGCAAGGTCGCGCCGACGACCTCCTCAGCCTGATGTGCCTGGCCCGCCCCTGGGCGATGGCGGAGCAGCCCTGCCCCTTGCTGCTGGCCCCGGCGATGAACCGCGAGATGTGGTCGCACCCGGCCACGCGTCGCAATGTGGCGCAGGTGGTGGCCGATGGGGCCGTGCTGCTGGGCCCGGGGCACGGCGACCAGGCCTGTGGCGAGATCGGCGATGGCCGGATGCTGGAGGCCGAGGAACTCTTCGACGAGATCGTGGCCTTCTTCCAGCCCAAGCGGCTGCGCGGCCGCCGCGTGCTGATCACGGCCGGGCCGACCTTCGAGGCCATCGACCCGGTGCGCGGCATCACCAACCTGTCCAGCGGCAAGATGGGCTTTGCGCTGGCCCGCGCAGCCCGGGAAGCGGGCGCCGAGGTCACGCTCGTGGCCGGCCCGGTGTCGCAAGCCACGCCGCGCGGCGTGCACCGCATCGACGTACGCAGCGCCGTGCAGATGCACGATGCCGTGCTGCCGCTGGCCCCCGGCCACGATGTCTTCATCGCCACGGCCGCGGTGGCCGACTGGCGCCCGGCCACGGCCGCCGAACACAAGCTCAAGAAGGACGGCTCGGGCCAGTGCCCGGCACTCAGCTTCGTCGAGAACCCCGACATCCTGGCCGGCGTGGCCCGCCTGCCGAAGGCACCCTACTGCGTGGGCTTTGCCGCCGAAAGCGAAAAGCTCGCCGAGCACGCCCGTGCCAAGCGCGAGCGCAAGAGGGTGCCGCTGCTCGTGGCCAACCTCGGCCCGGCCACCTTCGGCCAGGATGACAATGCGGTGCTGCTGGTCGATGCGGCGGGGGAGCGCCCCTTGCCCGAGGACGGCCGCCGCACCGACAAGCTCTCCCTCGCGCGCCTGCTGGTGCACGAGATCGCCAACCGCCTGGACGCCGTTTCCGCATGACCCCGATTGCCCTGAAGGTGCTTGATGGCCGCATGGCCGGGCACCTGCCCGCCTACGCCACCGCCGGCAGTGCCGGCCTGGACCTGCGTGCCTGCCTCGATGCACCGCTGATGCTCGAGCCCGGCCAGACCGAGCTGATCCCGACCGGCCTGGCCCTCCACATCGCCGATCCGGGGCTGGCTGCGCTCATCCTGCCGCGCTCGGGCCTGGGCCACAAGCACGGCATCGTGCTGGGCAACCTGGTGGGCCTGATCGATTCCGACTACCAGGGCCAGCTGATGGTGAGCTGCTGGAACCGCGGGCACACGACCTTCACCGTGCAACCCATGGAGCGCATCGCCCAGCTCGTGCTGGTGCCGGTGGTTCAGGCGAAGTTCGAGATCGTCGAGGACTTCGACGCCTCGCACCGGGGCGAGGGCGGCTTCGGCTCGACCGGCACGCGTTGACGAGGCTCAGTGCAGGGGCTCGTCGCCCCGCCCGGCACCCATCAAGCCGATGACAGGCTGACCCACCGAACCGCGTTCGATCTCTTCGTCATCGGCCTCGCGCACGTCGCGCACTTTCAGCGACAGTCGCAGCGCGATGCCGGCCAGCGGGTGGTTGCCGTCGAGCACCACGTGGCTGTCATAGACCTCGGTGATGGTGTAGATCTGGTCGGCCGGCAGGTCCCGTGTCGTGACGCCTTCGGGCAGGCCATCGAACTGCATGCCGGGCTCGATGTGCTCGGAGAAGATCTTGCGGTCTTCGAAGAACACCAGCGCCGGGTCGTAGTCGCCAAAGGCGTGTTCGGGTTCCAGGTGCAAATGGGCCTCGAAACCCACGTCCTGGCCCTCGAGGGCCTCCTCGACCTTGGCCAGCAGGTCATCACCGCCATAGAAGAATTCGACGGGTTCGGCCAGCTCGTCGATGAGGTGGCCCAGGGTGTCTTCAAGTCGCCAGGTGAGGCTGACGACACAAGGGGAAGTGATACGCATGAGCAATGATCGCACAATGGCACCCATGCAGATTTCACGACCTCTGGCCCTGCTCGGGGGGCTCAGCCCCGAGACTTTCATGCGCCGGCACTGGCACAAGCGTCCGCTGCTGGTCCGTCAGGCCGTTCCCGTGCCGATCGACCTGCCCACGCGCGACGAACTCTTTGCCCTGGCTGCGCGCGAGGATGTGGAGTCGCGCCTGATCCGCCAGACTGACCACCGCTGGCAGGTGCGTCACGGTCCGTTGCCGCGACGGGCCGTGCCGCCGCTGTCGCGCCCGGGCTGGACGGTGCTGGTGCAGGGCGTGGACCTGCACCATGACCCGGCTCACCGCCTGTTGCAGGCCTTCCGATTCGTGCCCGATGCGCGGCTGGACGACCTGATGATTTCCTACGCCAGCGATGGCGGCGGCGTGGGCCCCCATTTCGATTCCTACGACGTCTTCCTGCTGCAGGTGCACGGCAAGCGCCGCTGGCGCATCGGCCGCCTCGACGACGCCCGACTGGTGGAGGGTGTGCCGCTGAAGATCCTCGCCAACTTCCGGGCCGAGGAGGAGCATGTGCTGGAGCCTGGCGACATGCTCTACCTGCCGCCGCGCTGGGCACACGACGGCGTGGCCGAGGGCGAGTGCATGACGGCCTCGATCGGCTTTCGCGCACCGCGCCGGGAAGAACTGCTGCGCGAGGTCCTGGTGCGCGAACTCGAGGCCCGAGACGGCGAGGACGACAGCCCGCTTTACACCGACCCGAAGCAGGCCGCCACCGCCACGCCAGGGCGTGTGCCCGAGGCCCTGCAGCAGTTTGCGCTCGATGCCGTGCAGTCGCTGCTGCGCGAGCGTGATGCGCTCGCATGCGCCTTGGGGGAATACCTCACCGAGCCGAAGTCTGGTGTCTGGTTCGACATCGGCTCCGGTGCCGACCTGTCCCGCGGCCTGCAACTCGACCGGCGCACGCGGATGATGTACGACAGCCAGCATGTGTTCATCAACGGCGAGGCCTTCCGCGCCGCGGGGGCCGATGCGCGGCTGATGCGCCGCCTGGCCGACACCCGGCGGCTGGAGGCCAGGGCCTGGCAGTCGGCCAGCGAGGCGGCGCGGGCCTTGCTTATCCGCTGGGCCGATGACGGCTGGCTGCACCCGATTGAGAGGCCGACGGCCTGACCCCTGGAGACCTACGCCATGGACACCGCTTCTTCTTCCAAGGCACCGATCCCTCCCATCGCGAGCCGGTCCGACTTCCACCGTGAGATTGTGAAGGCCTTCGAGCGGGCGGCCGAGCAGGGCTGCCGCGAGATCTGGCTGTGCGACGTTGATTTCGCCGACTGGCCGCTTGGGGAGCGCGCCGTGGTGGAAGCCCTCACGCGCTGGGCCTATGCCCACCGGCGCCTGACCCTGCTGGCCTGCCACTTCGATGAAGTCCCGCGACGCCATGCGCGCTGGGTGAACTGGCGGCGCGACTGGGGCCATGTGGTGGGGTGCCTGGCCCTGTCCGAGATCGAGCCGTCGCAGATGCCTTGTTTCTGGTTCGCTCCCGGCCTGCAGGCCGTGCGGGTGGTGGATGCGATGCGCTACCGTGGCTTCATCGACACCGCGCCTGCCGACCTGCTGCGGGTGAACGAACAGGTCCAGGAACTGGCGGCGCGCGGGGTGCCGGCATTCCCTGTCACGACTCTTGGATTGTGATTTAGGGCAAACCCTAGATATAATACAGCCCGGTTTGCGTGGCGCCGCAGCCCGAGGGTTATCGGCGCCACCTCCCGCCCAAAATCATTCACCTGGTTCGACCCTTTCGAGGAACATGCAATGAACAAGTCGCTCGTGTTGGCTTCCATCGTCGCCGCCCTGGCCCTGGCCGCCTGCGGCAAGAAGGAAGAAGCTCCTGCGCCCGCCGTGGAAACCCCCGCTGCCGCCCCCGCTCCCGTGGCTGAAGCTGCGTCGGCCGTGGTCGAAGCGGCCTCTGATGCCGCTGCAGCCACCGCCAACGCCGCGTCGGAGGCCGCCGCTGCCGTGGCTGAAGCTGCGTCTGCCGCTGCCTCGAAGTAATCCTGCAGCGCAAAATAAAAAGCCGCCCGAGGGCGGCTTTTTTGTGTGCAAATGTATTCGAATCGAGGCCTGGGAATATATTCCGCTCAAATGTTTAAGCGGGTATTCAGACCTTGGGTCAGCGCAAATCGTCGGCCACCAGCGTCAGGATGCGGCGCGCGGCGTCCCCCGTCTGGCGCTGGCCCTGTTCGTTGCTGAGCAACACGGCGCTGCGCTCACCGCGCGACTGCACTTCGATGCGGTAGCGTTGCGGCTTGGGCGCTTCGGCATTCCTTTGCCCGAACACCCGTCCCAGCACGCCCGGTTCGGGCTGCGGTGCGCGGGGCTCGACGTAGCGCACAAAGTACAGGCCTCGGGCCCGGTCGCGATCCTCGACCGTGAAGCCGCTACGGTCCAGGGTCAAGCCCACGCGGCGCCAGGCGCGATCGAAGCCGTCGTCCATGAGCACCAGCGGGGCGCCGTCCTCATCGACCACCCGTGCACGCGGCGGCTGCTGGGCAGGCGCCTGCGCGACCGTGGCCTGTGCCTGTTCGGACGTCTTGCCCAGGTGGTTCAGCAGCCGGGTGAGCATGACCGCTTCCATGTCGGGGTCCGACGGGCGGGGTTGCCAGCGGGTGCTGTCCTGCAACTGGTTCGTGTAGACCTCTTCCATGCCGCGGTGGCTGAGATAGACCTCGCTGCCCTCGGCCGTGCGCTCGACGCGGATGCGGTAGCGATCCACCTCGCCGGTGGAGTAGAACGATTCCAGTACGCGGCCCAGTGTGCGGCGGATGATGTCCTGGGGCAGCTTGGCCCGGTTCTCGGCCCACTCCGTCTCCATGATCCCGGCCTCCGGCGTGTCGACTTCGAGATTCAGGCCGATGTCCTGCCAGAAGCTGCGCAATCGGGGCCAGAGTTGTTCGGGCGGCAGGTCCACCACGAGCCAGCGCTGGCTGCCCGCGCGTTCGATGCGGGCCTGCCCGAGTTCGCGAGGGGCCACGGTGGGGGTGGTGCCCACGGCGGGCCGCGTGCCCTGGAAGCTGGCGGCGCTCACACTGCCGCCCGAGACGGTATAGCGCGAATCGCGCGTCAGCTGAGTCAGGTCGGGGGGAACGTCCAGGTTGCTCTCACGCACGGTGCTCCCGCTGCGGTAGTCCACCGTGTCGCCCGACAGGACATTCGACACCGACGAGCAGCCGGCCAGGGTGAGCGCCAGCAAGGCCGTGCAGGCGGCCGGAACCGGCCGGGTCAGGAACGCGTTCAGCAAAAGTGTTCTCCGTTACCTTGGGGGAACCGGCAGCGCCCCGGGACAGGCCCGGGCCGGATGCCAGCTCAGATCAGACCTGCTTCGCGCAGGGCTTGTTCCACGGCGCGCTGGGAGGCTTCGCCCAGCGGGGTGAGCGGAAGGCGCAGCGCCCCACCTACGATGCCCATGCGTTGCAGGGCCCACTTCACCGGGATGGGATTGGGTTCGATGAAGAGCTGCTTGTGCAGCGGCAGCAGACGCATGTGGATCTCGGCGGCGCGGCGTGCGTCGCCGGCGATGGCCGCCATGCACAGTTCGTGCATGGCCCTGGGCGCCACGTTGGCGGTGACGCTCACGTTGCCATGCCCACCCAGCAGCATCAGTGCGACCGCGGTCGGGTCGTCGCCTGAATAGATGGCGAAGCCCTTGGGTGCCTGCTTGATCAGCCAGGCGGCGCGGTCGATGTTGCCGGTGGCCTCCTTGATGCCGATGATGCCGGGCACCTGGGCCAGACGCAGCACGGTCTCGTGCTGCATGTCGGCCACCGTGCGGCCGGGCACGTTGTACAGCACCATCGGGATGTCCACCGCTTCGGCAATCGCCTTGAAATGACGGTAGATGCCTTCCTGGGTGGGCTTGTTGTAGTAGGGCACCACCTGCAGCGTGCAGTCGGCGCCGGCCTGCTTGGCGAACTTCGAGAGTTCGACGGCTTCTCTGGTGGAATTGGCCCCCGCGCCCGCCATGATGGGCACCCGGCCCTTGGCGTGCTCGACGGCGATGCGGATGATCTCGGCCTGTTCCTCCACGGTGACGGTGGGGGATTCGCCGGTGGTGCCCACCACACCGATGCAGTCGGTGCCCTCGGCGATATGCCAGTCGATCAGCTTGCGCAGGCCGTCCTGGTCGAGGCTGCCATCTTCGTGCATGGGCGTGACCAAGGCCACGATGCTGCCGGTAATGCGTGTCATGGGAATGATCCTGTGAATCCTTTGATTCTACCCATCTGACCTTGCCCGGCCGGCGCTCAGGCCAGCCGGTGCACCACCGGGCCGGGGGAGGCCTCGCGGACGGCCGCCAGACGCTGGATGAAGCGCGGCGGCGGCTCGGCATAGCCGTCCTCGTAGGCCACCACCCGCAGGGCCGGGCGGGCGGCCTCGAGCAGTTCGCCCGGACGCAACAGGAAATCGGGGTTGCGGGGGCGCCCGACCGTTTCGTTGCCGGCAGCGAAGGTTTCGTAGAGCAGGATACCCCCCGGGGCCACGGCGTCGACCAGGGTGGGGAGCAGCGGCCGCCAGAGGTAGTTCGTGACCACCACGGCCGCAAAGCGCCGCCCGGCGAAAGGCCAGGGGCCGTTCTCGATGTCGGCCACGACGATCTCACCCAGGTCCTGCAGCGCGGCCACGGCTTGCACATCGCGATCCACCCCGGTGACCGGATGGCCGCGGCCGGCCAGCCAGCGCAGGTGGCGGCCGGCACCACAGGCCACGTCAAGCACCGTGCCGCCCGCCGGGATGAGATGGGCCCAGCGCTGCACCCAGGCCGACGGGGCCTCCTGTCCATGGGCCGGAGATTCGCTCATCGTGGCCGCGCGTCCTGATGCAGAGCCGCCAGCGCCATGCGGTCGACCAGACCCGGGGCGAGCAGCTTGAGCCAGCGGCCGACCCGGCCCTGGGCCGTCATCACCACCTCGCGACGGCGATGCTCCATGCCCTCGATGATCAGCCGGGCGCAGGTTTCGACCGGCATGGCGCCGCGTTCATCCAGACCGCTTTTGCCGGCGGGCTGGCCGGCGGCGTTGTAGCCGCGCCGGCGGATCTCGGTGTCCACCACGCCTGGGTAGGCCGTGGTCACGCTGACCCCCGTGCCGATGAGCTCGACCCGCAAGGCCTCGAAGAAGCCGGTCATCGCGAACTTGGTGGCACTGTAGGCCGTGCGCCCGGGCACACCCACCAACCCCGCCAGGCTGCTGACGGCGCACAGCCGCCCCTGGCTGGCCAGCAGGTGGGGCAGCGCGGCATGGGTGCACCACACGGCGCCCCAGTGGTTGATACGCATGAGCTGCTCGTACCAACCCAGGTCATCGACTTCGCGCAGCAGGGCGTGGGCCGACATGCCGGCGTTGTTGATCAAGGCATCGAGACGCCCGTAGGTCTGCACGGCGGCCTGGATCAGCGCGCGGCACTCGGACTCGACACCCACGTCGGTGCGCTGCACGAGGGCCTGGGCGCCGAACGCCCGGCACTGGTGGGCGACGGATTCGAGCCGTTCCACGTTGCGCGCGGCCAGCACGAGTGCCAGCTGCCGGCCGTGCCGTTGCGCCAGCTGGCGCGCCATTTCCGCCCCGATGCCCTCGGAGGCACCGGTCAACACAATCACCTGCATGGAAGGCCTAGAAACAATTCCAGAGCTGGTTGGCGAGCTCGACCACCATGGCCGGCTGGGCATACCAGGCGAAGACCCCGAGCAGCACGAGCACGCCCACCGTCCAGGCCAGAGCCTGGAGCACACGGGGGTGGCGCATCGGGTTCATGGCGCCATCATGCCGCAGCCGGGGCGGCCCGCTGGATGGCGGTTTCCCGCACCGGCAGGTTGACCAGGGCGGCAAAGATGCCCAGGGCCACGGCGATCCACCAGACGATGTCGTAGCTGCCGGTGCTGTCGTAGAGCAGGCCCCCCAGCCACACGCCCAGGAAGGAGCCGATCTGGTGGCTGAAGAAGACGAAGCCGCCCAGCATCGACAGGTACTGCACACCGAAGATCTGCGCCACGACCGCATTGGTGGGCGGCACGGTGGACAGCCACAGCACGCCCATCACGGCCGAGAAGACATAGACGCTCATGGGCGTGAGCGGCGCCCACAGGAAGGCCACGATGGCCACGGAGCGCAGGAGGTAGATCGCAGCGAGGATGTGGCGCTTGGCCAGGCGCTGGCCCAGGCTGCCGGCCGCGTAGGTGCCGAAGACGTTGAACAGGCCGATGAGCGCCAGCGCATAGGTGGCCACCTCGGGCGACATCCCCTGGTCCTTGAGGTAGCTGGGCATGTGCACCCCGATGAAGACCACCTGGAAGCCGCAGACGAAATAACCCGCCATCAGCAACTGGAAGCTGCGGTAGCCGAAGGCTTCGCGCAAGGCCTGGCCGATGCTCTGCTGGAAGCCCACCGCACCGCCTGGCACCTTGGGTTCCTTCAGGCCGAGGGCCAGCGGCATGATGGCCAGGGCCAGGCAGCCCAGGATGAAGAGGGCGTTCTGCCAGCCGAAGCTGCCGATCAGCCAGTTTTCCACCGGCACCATCAGGAACTGGCCGAAGGAGCCGGCCGCAGCCGCCACACCCATGGCCCACGAGCGCTTCTCGGGCGCCACGTTGCGCCCGATCACACCGTAGATGACGGCATACGTGGTGCCCGCCTGGGCCATGCCCAAAAGCAGGCCGGCGCTGCCGGTGAAGGCCAGGCCCGAGGTGGCCAGGCCCATCAGCACCAGCCCCACCGCATACAGCACCGCGCCGGCCAGCAGCACGCGGAAGGCGCCGAAGCGGTCGGCCAGCATGCCGGCAATGGGGCCGGTGGCGCCCCACATCAGGTTCTGGATCGCGATCGCGAAGGCGAAGGTCTCACGGGTCCAGCCCCGCTCCATGGTGATGGGCTGCAGCCACAGGCCGAAGCCGTGGCGGATGCCCATCGACAGGGTGACGATCAGGGCCCCACAGATCAGCACCTGCGTCATCGACAGGCGGGGGACAGGGGAGGCGGCAGCGGAGGAATCGGCAGACATCCTCGCACTTTAGCGTTTTGCCGCAGAACACGTGCGGCGCGCGGCCGCACGCGCGCCGGCGCTCAGAAGCCGAGGCTGAGCTTGACGCCGAAGCTGCTGGTGTCGCCGGTCTTGTCGGCCTCGAAGGCGAGGTTGCCGATGCCCAGGCCCACGTTGGCGCCAGCGAAGAGCTTGGTCTGGGTGAAGCTTTCGCTGCGCAGGAGCGGTGCACCGCGTGCGGACGAGCGCACGTGCACCTGGCCGACGCCGGCATAGGGCGTGACGAAGAGGAAGCCTTTCGAGATGGACACGTCCGCACCCGTGGTGCGCAGCTTCATCTGGTCCACGCCCGACAGCGACGAGGCCGACAGCCGGAAGGCCACGGCCGGCAGCACGGCGTTGCCCGGCAGGGCAGCCCAGCGCAGCTCACCCCCGGTGGCGCGCACATTGGAGTCAGGCAGGGTGTTGTAGAACACGCCCACATCGAGGTTGAGCGGCAGGCCCTTGTGGGCGCGCAGGCCCAGCACGGGAACCACGTCGGGCACGCTGGAGCCGCCAGACGCCCTGCGCCACACGCCGCGGTGCGCCAGTTCGGTGGCCGACAGCGTCACGCCGATGTCGAACCCCGTGACGCCTCCGGGTGTAGCACCCGCCAGCGGCTTGAAGGAAGTGGCGGCGGCCACGTCCTCGCTGAGCTGGCGGAACTCGCGCTGGGTCAGCAGATTGATGGTATCGAGATCGGCAGCCTGGGCCATTGGGGCCGCCAACGCGGCCATGGCGGTGACCTGCGTGATGCGCAGAAGGGATCGGGACATCGGACTTCCTGGAGACGGTGAAACATTTGCTTAGGGCTCGACGCCCAAGCGCGGCACACAGACTACCACCGACCGGGCTCGGAAGGTGTTGCAAGCTGCAGTCCTAGAATCGCGGGCCATATGGCTACTCGAACCAGTCCGTCTTCCTCCGCAGGCGCCTACGGCGAAGCGTCCATCCGCGTGCTCAAGGGCCTGGAGCCCGTCAAGCAGCGCCCGGGCATGTACACGCGCACCGACAACCCGCTGCACATCATCCAGGAAGTCATCGACAACGCTGCCGACGAGGCCCTCGCCGGCTTCGGGCGGCGCATTGCGGTCACCGTGCACACCGACGGCTCGGTCAGCGTCGAGGACGACGGCCGCGGCATTCCCTTCGGGCTGCACCCGGAGGAGAAGGTGCCGGTGGTGGAGATCGTCTTCACGCGGCTGCATGCCGGCGGCAAGTTCGACAAGGGCTCGGGTGGCGCGTACAGCTTCTCCGGTGGCCTGCATGGTGTGGGCGTGAGCGTGACCAATGCGCTGTCGAAACGCCTGCAGGTGCAGGTCTGGCGCGAGGGCAAGGCTGCGAGCCTGGCCTTCAGCGGCGGTGACGTGATCGAGCCCCTGGCGCAACGCAAGGCCGAGGCGGGCGAGCGCAAGCAGGGCACCACGGTGCGGGCCTGGCCCGACGCGAAGTACTTCGAGAGCGCCGAGTTGCCGAAGCACGAGCTCGTGCATCTGCTGCGCAGCAAGGCGGTGCTGATGCCGGGGGTGACCGTCACGCTCACCTATGAAAAGAGCGGAGAGACCCAGACCTGGCTCTACAAGGGCGGCTTGCGCGACTACCTGCTGCAGACCCTGCCCACCGACCCGGTGATCTCGCTCTTCGAGGGCGAGCACTATGCCGAGGAAGGCGAGACCGAGAACTTCGCCGAGGGGGAGGGCGCCGCTTGGTGCGTGGCCTTCACCGAAGACGGTGCGCCGATGCGCGAGAGCTATGTCAACCTGATCCCCACGGTGGCCGGGGGTACGCACGAGGCGGGCCTGAAGGACGGCCTGTTCGGCGCGGTCAAGGGCTTCATCGAGTTGCACAGTCTCCTGCCCAAGGGCGTGAAGCTGATGCCCGAGGATGTGTTCTCGCGGGCGAGCTTCGTGCTCAGCGCCAAGGTGCTCGACCCGCAGTTCCAGGGCCAGACCAAGGAGCGGCTGAACAGCCGCGATGCGCTGCGCCTGGTGTCCACCTATGTGAAGCCGGCGTTGGAGCTGTGGCTGAACCAGCACGTGGACCAGGGCAAGAAGCTGGCCGAGCTGGTGATCAAGCAGGCCCAGGCCCGCCAGCGGGCCGGGCAGAAGGTCGAGAAGCGGCGCGGCTCGGGCGTGGCCGTGCTGCCCGGCAAGCTCACCGACTGCGAAAGCCGCGACCTGTCGCTCAACGAAGTCTTCCTGGTGGAAGGCGACTCGGCTGGCGGCAGCGCCAAGATGGGCCGCGACAAGGAAACCCAGGCCATCCTGCCGCTGCGCGGAAAGGTGCTCAACGCCTGGGAGGTGGAGCGTGACCTGCTGTTCAAGAACAACGAGATCCACGACATCGCCGTGGGCATCGGCGTGGACCCGCACGGGCCGAACGACGAACCGGACCTCTCCGGCCTGCGCTATGGCAAGATCTGCATCCTGTCGGATGCCGACGTGGACGGCTCGCACATCCAGGTGCTGCTGCTCACGCTCTTCTTCCGCCATTTCCCAAAGCTGATCGAGCGCGGCCACGTGTACGTGGCCAAGCCGCCGCTCTTCCGCGTGGACGCGCCGGCCCGCGGCAAGAAGCCCGCGGCCAAGCTCTATGCCCTGGACGAGGGCGAACTCACGGCCATCCTCGACAAGCTGCGCAAGGAAGGCTGCCGCGAAGGCGCCTGGACGATCAGCCGCTTCAAGGGGCTGGGCGAGATGAGCGCCGAGCAGCTCTGGGAAACCACGCTCAATCCCGACACCCGGCGTTTGCTGCAGGTGGCCTATGGCGACCTGGGCTTTGCCGACACGGAGCGCTCGATGAACAAGCTCATGGGCAAGGGCGAGGCCCAGGCGCGCCGCGACCTGATGGAACTGCACGGCGACGCCGTGGACATCGACATCTGAAGGGCCACCGATGCTCGGCAACACCCGGGTCCGCCTGCGGCCCACCCTGATCGACGACCTGGACCAGGTCGTGGCGATGGAGAACGATCCGGTCAACCGGCCCACGATCACCCCCTGGGATCGCACGCAGCACGAGGCGGCCGTGCGCATCCCCGATTTCCGTCACTTCATCGTCGAAACCGGCGAGGCGCACGTGCCGGTGGGGTTCGTGATCCTGGTGGGCTGCCGCAACCGGCACCGCTCGATCGAACTCAAGCGCATGGTGATCCAGCCCAAGGGCCAGGGGCTGGGCCGGGCCTGCCTGCGCCTGCTCAAGCGCATCGCCTTCAACGAGCTGGGGGCGCACCGCTTCTGGCTGGACGTGCGGCCCCACAACACCCGTGCCAAGACGCTGTACGACACCGAGGGCTTCGTCGAGGAAGGACGGCTGCGCGAGAGCGTGCTGACCGACCACGGCTATGAATCGCTCATCGTGATGTCGATGCTCGAAGATGAATACCGTGCCCGGGTCGAGACGGGCCAGGAGACCGCCGACGAGGGCGGTGCACAGACATGATGGATCAGACCACGATGGATTTTTCGAGCGGTGGCGAGGGCGACGACAACCTGACCCTGGCCCGCTACGCGGAACGCGCCTACCTGGAATACGCGCTGAGCGTGGTGAAGGGCCGTGCCCTGCCCGATGTGTGCGACGGGCAGAAACCCGTGCAGCGGCGCATCCTCTATGCGATGGAGCGCATGGGCCTGAGCTTCACCGGCAGCGGCGGCGCCAAGCCCGTGAAGAGCGCGCGCGTGGTGGGCGACGTGCTGGGCCGCTACCACCCGCATGGGGACACGGCAGCCTACGACGCGCTGGTGCGCATGGCGCAGGACTTCAGCCAGCGCTACCCGCTCATCGACGGGCAGGGCAACTTCGGTTCGCGTGACGGTGACGGCGCAGCGGCCATGCGCTACACCGAGGCGCGCCTGGCGCCGATCACGCGGCTGCTGCTCGACGAGATCGACGAGGGCACGGTCGATTTCATCCCCAACTACGACGGCTCGACGCAGGAGCCGCGCCAGCTGCCTGCGCGCCTGCCCTTCGTGCTGCTCAACGGTGCGAGCGGCATTGCCGTGGGCCTGGCCACCGAGATCCCCTCGCACAACCTGCGCGAAGTCGCGGCGGCTGCGGTGGCGTTGATCAAGAACGACAGGCTCTCCGACGACGAACTCTTCGGCCTGCTGCCCGGGCCGGACTTCCCGGGGGGCGGCCAGATCATCAGCAGCGCGAGCGACATCCGCGAGGCCTATGCCGGCGGCCGTGGCAGCCTGAAGGTGCGCGCGCGCTGGAAGATCGAGGACCTGGCACGCGGGCAGTGGCAGCTGGTCGTGACCGAGCTGCCGCCGGGCACCAGCGCGCAGAAGGTGCTGGAAGAGATCGAGGAGCTGACCAATCCGAAGGTGAAGGCCGGCAAGAAGGCGCTCACCACCGAGCAGCTCCAGCTCAAGACCACGGTGCTGGCCGTGCTGGACGCTGTGCGCGACGAATCCAGCAAGGACGCACCGGTGCGCCTGGTGTTCGAGCCCAAGACCAGCCGCATCGAGCAGCAGGAGTTGATCACCACGCTGCTGGCCCATACCAGCCTGGAAAGCTCGGCCTCGATCAACCTCACGATGGTGGGCGGCGATGGTCGGCCCACGCAGAAGTCGCTGCGGCAGGTGCTCACCGAGTGGACGGTCTTCCGACTGGCCACGGTGGAGCGCCGCACCCGCCATCGCCTCAACAAGGTGCTCGACCGCATCCATGTGCTGGAAGGCCGGCAACTGGTGCTGCTGAACATCGACGAGGTGATCCGCATCATCCGCAACGCCGACGAGCCCAAGCCGGCGCTGATCGAGCGCTTCAGGCTCAGCGATCGCCAGGCCGAGGACATCCTCGAGATCCGGTTGCGCCAGCTGGCGCGCCTGGAAGCGATCAAGATCGAACAGGAACTGAAGGAACTGCGCGGCGAGCAGGCGAAGCTCGAAGACATCCTCGGCAGCCCGGCCGCGCTCAGGCGCACGGTGGTCAAGGAGATCGAGGCCGATGCCAAGCAGTACGGTGACGAACGTCGCACCCTGATCCAGGAAGAGAAGAAGGCGGTGGCCGAGGTCAAGGTGATCGACGAGCCGGTCACCGTGGTGGTGAGCCAGAAGGGCTGGGTGCGCGCCCGCCAGGGGCATGGCCATGACCCGGCGAGCTTCGCCTTCAAGGCCGGCGATGGTCTGTACGGCACCTTCGAATGCCGCACGGTCGACACGCTGTTGGTGTTCGGCACCAACGGTCGGGTCTACACCGTGGCGGTGAGCACGCTGCCGGGCGCACGCGGCGACGGCCAGCCGGTGACGACGATGATCGAACTGGAGGCCGGCACCCAACTCGCCCACTATGTGGCGGGCCCGCTCGAGACCACGCTGCTGCTGGCCAGCACGGCCGGCTACGGCCTGCTCGCGCGCATCGGCGACATGGTGTCACGCCAGAAGGGCGGCAAGAGTTTCCTCGACCTGGATGAGGGCGCGCGCCTGCTGCCTCCCGCCCCGGTGGCCACGGGGGCAAGCCAGGTGGCCTGCCTGGCCATGAGCGCGCGGCTGCTGGTCTTCCCGCTGGACGAGCTGAAGCTGCAACCCAAGGGCGGCCGCGGCCTGACGCTGATGGATGTGGACGCGAAGGACCCGCTGGTGTCGGTGGCTGCCTTTGCGGGCACACTGAAGGTGTTGGGCACCGGCCGCGGCGGCAAGGCCAAGGACGAGGACTATCGCGGCGCGGCCCTGGCCGAGCATGTGGGCAAGCGTGCCCGCAAGGGCAAGGCGGTGGGCTTCAAGGCCACCCGGGTGCTACCGGGCTGATGACACGGATGTGGGGGCCGTCGCGGAAGAGGCCGTGTCGCTGACGACGAGGTGCACGAACTGCAGCTTGCCCACGGCTTCACGGGGCAGCACGAAGGGGTAGAAGTCGTGTTGGCCCATGCTGCGGGAAAGTTCGTTCAGCACGCCGGTGAGTTCGGTCCAGGCGTTCACGAAGGACAGGAAGCGTGCAGCCCCGGAGTCGTCTGGCCGGAAGAGGCTGTCCGGACCGAAGGGCTCGTAGCTGATCTCCAGGTCGTCGGCTTCCAGCCCGAAACTCAGGGCCGTGTCCAGAGTGTCCACCATGTGCAGGTAGTGGGCCCAGGTCTCGGCCCAGTCTTCCCAGGGATGGGTGCTCGCATAGGCGCTCACGTGGTGGCGGGCCCAGTCGGGCGAGGGGCCCTCGTCGTAGTGGCGCTGAAGGGCAGCGGCGTAGTCTGATCGCTCGTCGCCGAACAGCTCACGGAAGTCCTCCAGCCAGGCCGTGCCGGCGACCAGACGGTCCCAGTAGTAGTGGCCCACCTCGTGCCGGAAATGGCCCAGCAGCGTGCGGTAGGGTTCGCGCATGGCCGTGCGCACGCGCTCTCGGTAGGCGTCGTCGGCCTCTTCAACGTTCAGCGTGATGATGCCCTGGGCATGGCCGGTCAGCACCGCTGGGCCGTCGGGTGCCGCACGCAGGAAGTCGAACGCCAGGCCACGATCCGGGTCTTCGCTCACTCGAGAGCGCACCGGCAGCCGCAGGGCCACCAGCGAGGACACCAGCCGCCGCTTGGCCACCTCGATGCGTTGCCAGAGCTGGGCGTTGTCTTCGCGGTCCAGGTCGGGGATGGTGCGGTTCAGCCGGCAGGCCACGCACAGTGGCGCCGGGTCCTCTGCCGCGACCAGCCAGTTGCAGCCGGCGGCGAGATGGAAATTCGCACAACGGCGAAAGTGTCCGGGGGCGCCGGTGGCAGTCTCCCAGAGGGTGTCGTCACCCGGGACCGCACGCAGCGGCACGACCAGGGCCCGTTGAGGTTCGTAGCCCAGCGGGGTGTGACAGGCCAGACACTCGCTGTTGCGGAAGAAGACCGGTCGCTCGCACAGGCAACGGTACGCGCGATGGGCCGTGGGGCGACGGCGGGGCCTCCAGGCCTCGCCCAGCTGGGTGGACAGGAGGTCGAAGAGGCTCGCCATCTCCTGTCCCTCAACTCAGCGCGCGCGCAGCCCCAGAATCAGCACGCCACCCACGATGACGAAAAGCATGCCGCTCCACGCCTCGTAGGGCAGGCCCAGCAGGTCGACCGCGGCTTCCATGCACGAGGCCGAGATGCGGAAGAGGAAGGGCACGGCACTTTCCAGGCCGAGGGCGCTGATGATGCGGTCGGCCAGGGTGAGATTGCAGGAGAACTCCTGCGCGGCCACGCGGTTCTGGTAGATCGCCGCCGCGATGCCCGAGGCAGCCAGCGCCAGGCCGAGGGCGCCCAGCCCCAGCTTGAGGGGCCGGCCCGGCAGCAACAGCGCCAACAGTGCCACGAGTGCAATGACCAGGAAGATCACCCGCTGCAGGATGCACCAGGGGCAAGGCAGCATGTCGAAGACGTACTGCGAGACCAGGGCGGCGGCCACGCCGCCCAGGCACAGCACGACGACGCCGACGAGGGCGCCGTTCAGGCTCAGTCGATTCAAGACCGTGTCCTCATTCCACTTCGGCGATCAGCTCGATCTCGACGCAGGAACCCATGGGGATCTGGGCCACGCCGAAGGCACTGCGCGCATGGGCGCCCTTGTCACCAAAGACCTGGCTGAAGAGCTCGGAGGCGCCGTTGGTCACCAGGTGTTGCTCGGTGAAGGTCGGGGCGCTGTTGACCAGGCTCATCAGCTTGACGATGCGCTTGACCTTGTTCAGGTCGCCCACGGCGGCCTGCAGGGTGCCCATCAGGTCGATGGCGATCGCGCGGGCGGCGGCCTTGCCTTCTTCGGTGCCGATCTCCTTGCCGAGCTGGCCCACCCAGGGCTTGCCGTCCTTGCGGGCGATATGCCCGGAGACGAACACGAGGTTGCCGGTGCGCACGAAGGGCACATAGGCGGCCGCTGGTGTGGCCACGGGCGGCAGTTCGATGTGAAGGGCTTTGAGCTGGTTGTAAACAGACATGTCAGGGGCTCCAGGAAGCGAATCGCCAATCCTACACTTCGTGCACAAGACGACGGCTGTTCAGGGAAGGGAGCCGCATGCGCAAGGTGGAAGGCCAGGGCCTGGGCTGGGCCTTGGGAGGGTATCTGGCGGGCACGCTGTGGCAGTTGCAGCAGGCGGCCGTGTGGCCCCAGACGTGGAGCCTGGGGCTGGCCGTGCTGTCCGGGGCCGGGCTGGCGGCCTGGGCCTGGCAGCGGGGGCGTGCAGAGGCTTCGAGCTGGATCAGCCGGCTGGTGTGGGCCTTGCTCGCCGCATGCCTGGCCGCCTCGGTTGCCGATCTTCGGGCGCACGGACGTCTGGGCGACCGCCTGGCCCCCGCGCTCGAAGGCCAGGACCTGGAACTCGTCGGTGTGATCGCCAGCCTGCCCCAGTGGCGTGAAGGCAGCGCACGCTTTCGCTTCGACGTTGAATCCGCCCGCCTGGCCTTTGCGGGCGAAGACGCGCGAGCGCAGCCGCCGGCGCTGGCCGGGGTGCCCACACGCGTGCTGCTCACCTGGGGCGGGGGCTTTGCCGATGGCGCCTTGCAGCGCCGCCCTCCCGAGGACCTGCAGGCCGGCCAGCGCTGGCGATTCGTGGTGAGGCTGCGCCAGCCGCATGGCAGCTTCAACCCGCACGGCTTCGACGTGGAGTTGTGGCTGTTCGAGAACGGCCTGGGGGCCACGGGCACGGTGCGCTCCCTGCGCAGCCAACGCCATCAATGGCTGGGCGTGGCGCCGGGCTACCCGGTGCAGCGTGCCCGCCAGGCCGTGACCGATGCCATTCACGCGCGCGTGCCCGATGGCCGCAGCGCTGGGGTGCTGGCGGCCCTGGTGGTGGGCGAGCAGTCGGCGATCGACCGGGCCGACTGGGACCTGTTCCGCGTCACCGGCGTCTCGCACCTGATGGCCATCAGCGGGTTGCACGTGACGATGTTCGCGTGGCTGGCTGCCGGCGTGTTGCGCCGCCTGTGGCGCAGCCGTCACGGCTGGATGCTCGCCCTGCCCGCCCCAGTGGCCGCGCGCTGGGGTGGTCTGGTGCTGGCGCTGGGCTATGCCGTGTTCTCGGGGTGGGGGGTGCCGGCCCAGCGCACGGTCTGGATGCTGGCCACCGTGGCGGTACTGGCCCAGACCGGCCGACGCTGGCCCTGGGGGCTGATGCTGTTGTGCACGGCCACCGTCGTGGCGGCCGTCGATCCCTGGGCGTTGCTGGCCCCAGGGTTCTGGCTCTCCTTCGTCGCTGTGGCCTTGCTGATGGCGTCCGGCGACGGGGCCTGGGTTCAGGCCACGGTCTCGACCGATCCGGGCCGCTGGAGCCGCTGGACCGCATGGCTGCGGCAGTCGGTGGGTGCAGGCTTGCGCACCCAGGCGATCGCCACGGTGGGCCTGGCACCGCTCACGCTGATCTTCTTTCAGCAGGTCTCGGTGGTGGGGTTCGTGTCCAATCTGGTGGCCATTCCGGTGGTCACACTGGTCGTCACGCCCCTGGCCATGCTGGGTGTGGTGGCGGCACCGTGCTGGGACCTGGCTGCGATGGCCGTGAGCGGGCTCAGCGCCTGGCTGGGCTGGCTCGCGCAATGGCCGCTGGCCGAGTGGCTGACGGCGGCCGCACCAGGCTGGGCGATGGGCGCCGGGGTCGTGGGTGCCGTGCTGGCGGTGCTCCCTGGCCCCCGCGGGCCGCGGGCCTTGGCCCTGCTGCTGGTGCTGCCCCTGCTGTGGCCGCCCGTGCCGCGGCCGGCCGCTGGAGCCTTCGAGGTGATCGCACTGGACGTGGGGCAGGGCACGGCCGTGCTCGTTCGCACCGCCCGCCATACGCTGGTGTATGACACCGGCCCCGTGTATTCGGCCGACAGCGATGCCGGCCAGCGCGTGCTGATCCCCGTGTTGCAGGCGCTCGGGGAACGCCGGATCGACCTGTTGATGCTGTCCCACCGCGACATCGACCACGTGGGAGGCGCCCGGGCCATGCTGGCGCGCCACCCCGGCATCGTCGTGTCGAGTTCGCTCGAGGAAGGACATGAACTGCTGCAGCACATGGCCCGGCACGAGCCCTGCCGGGCCGGCCAGGCCTGGCAGTGGGATGGGGTGCTTTTCGAGGTCTTGCACCCAGGGGCTGACGACCAGGCGCCGCCGCTCAAGCCCAATCAGGTGTCCTGCGTGTTGCGGGTGAGCGGTGGCGGCCACAGCGCCTTGTTGACCGGCGACATCGAGCATGGGGAGGAGGCCCGGCTGGTCGCCCAAGGGGGTGAGGCTCTGGCGTCCGATCTCCTGATCGTCCCCCATCACGGCAGCAGGACTTCCAGCACCCCGGCCTTTCTGGAGGCCGTCCAACCCCGCGTGGCGGTCTTCCAGGCGGCCTACCGCAGCCGATTCGGCCATCCGGCGCGAGAGGTATGGGAGCGCTATGGCGAGCGGGGCATCGAGCGCATCGCGACGCCAAGCTGCGGCGCCTACCGCTGGTCGCAGGGGCAAGGCCGCTGCGAGCGTGACCTGCGGCCGCGTTACTGGCACCATGGGCGCAGGGCTTCCTGACTTGACGCGATCGTCCAGTGCTGGGCCCGCTTCTTGCTTGACCGTGGTTGGAGACGAGCAGCCCATGAGACCCAGCTTCGACGAGATGCAGGCCACCAGCACCACGGTGCGTGACCACTACCGGACCTACGATCGCTGGCTCGCCCGCCAGCCGCGCGACCTGATGCGGTCGCGGCGCGAGGAGGCGGAAATGATCTTCCGCCGCGTGGGCATCACCTTTGCCGTCTATGGTGCCAAGGACGAGGACGGTGCCGGCACCGAGCGCCTCATTCCCTTCGACCTGATCCCGCGCATCATCCCCGCCCAGGAATGGCGCGAGATGGAAAAGGGCCTCGCCCAGCGTGTCACGGCGCTCAACCGCTTCATCCACGACGTCTATCACGACCAGGAAATCATCAAGGCGGGCATCGTGCCGGCCGAGCAGATCTTCCAGAACGCCCAGTTCCGCCCCGAGATGCTGGGCGTGGACGTGCCCTCGGGCGTGTACGCACACATCGCCGGCGTGGACATCGTGCGCGCGGCCAACCCCGACGGCAGCGGCAGCTACTACGTGCTGGAGGACAACCTGCGTGTGCCCAGCGGCGTGAGCTACATGCTGGAAAACCGCAAGATGATGATGCGGCTGTTCCCGGACCTCTTCAGCGAGCACGCGGTGGCACCCGTGGCCCATTACCCCGACTTGCTGCTCGACTCCCTGCGGGCCGTGGCGCCGGCCGGCGTGAACGAACCCACGGTGGTGGTTCTGACACCGGGCATGTACAACTCGGCCTATTTCGAGCACGCCTTCCTGGCGCAGCAGATGGGCGTCGAACTGGTCGAGGGAAAGGACCTGTTCGTGAAGGACAGCTTCATCTACATGCGCACCACCCGGGGCCCTAAGCGCGTGGACGTGATCTATCGCCGCGTGGACGACGACTTCCTCGACCCGCTGGCCTTCCGTCCGGATTCGACCCTGGGCTGCGCCGGCCTGCTGGGCGTGTACCGCGCCGGCAACGTCACGCTGGCCAACGCGATTGGCACCGGCATTGCCGACGACAAGTCGATCTACCCCTATGTGCCGAAGATGGTGGAGTTCTACCTGGGCGAGAAGCCGCTGCTGAGCAACGTGCCCACCTACCAGTGTCGCGAGGCCGATGACCTGAAGTACGTGCTCGACCATCTGGCCGACCTGGTGGTGAAGGAGGTGCACGGCGCAGGCGGCTACGGCATGCTGGTGGGGCCGGCCGCGACGAAGGCCGAGATCGAAGCCTTCCGCGCGCAGCTCCTGGCCGACCCGGCTGGCTACATCGCCCAACCCACGCTCAGCCTGTCGACCTGCCCGACCTTCGTGGACAGCGGCATCGCCCCGCGCCACATCGACCTGCGCCCCTTCGTGCTGAGCGGCAAGACGGTGCAGATGGTGCCCGGCGGCCTCACCAGGGTGGCGCTGAAGGAAGGCTCGCTGGTGGTCAATTCGTCGCAGGGCGGCGGCACCAAGGACACCTGGGTACTGGAGGCCTGATCATGCTTTCGAGAACGGCAGACCACCTCTTCTGGATGGCCCGCTACATGGAGCGGGCCGAGAACACCGCGCGCATGCTTGACGTGAACTACCAGACCCTGCTGATGCCCCGCGCGGCGGCCTCCGCCGAGCAGCTCTGGCGCGGCCTGCTCAGCATCTCGGAGCTGGCCGGCGACTATGCCGATCGCTATGGGGCGATCGCCTCGCGCAAGGTGATGGACTACATGGTGCGCGATGAGCACAACCCGTCGAGCATCTACTCCTGCCTGCGTGCGGCGCGAGAGAACGCGCGCGCGGTGCGGGGGGCGCTTACCACCGAGGTGTGGGAAACGCAGAACCAGACCTGGCTGGAGTTCAAGCGGCTCATCGGCGATGGCGCTTTCCAGCGCGACCCCGGCGAGTTCTTCGAGTGGGTGAAGTTCCGCTCGCACCTCTCGCGCGGGGTGACGCTGGGCACCATGCTGCAGGACGAGGCCTTCCACTTCCTGCGCCTGGGCACCTTCCTCGAACGCGCGGACAACACCGCACGATTGCTCGACGTGAAGTTCCAGGGCATGGGCGGCGACTTCTTCGGCAGCCAGGCCGCGAAGGAGCAGGAGTACGACTTCTATCACTGGTCAGCCATCCTGCGATCGGTCTCGGGCTTCGAGGTCTACCGCAAGGTCTACCGCAACGTGATCCGGCCCGAGAAAGTGGCCGAGCTCCTGATCCTGCGGCCCGATATGCCGCGTTCGCTGGCCGCCTGCGTGGGCGAGGTGGTGTCCAACCTTTCGCAAGTCGCCAACGAGCAGTCGGCCGAGACCCGCCGGCGCGCAGGGCGCTTGCAGGCGGACCTGCAATACGCCCGCATCGATGAGATCCTGTCCACTGGATTGCACGCCTACCTGACGCAGTTCCTCGACCGCATCGGCGATCTGGGTCGGGGCATCAGCCGCGACTTCCTCGTTCCCGTGACGCACTGAGCCCTTCCCATGTCCATCCATGTTGCACTGAACCACGTCACCCACTACCGCTACGACCGGCCGGTGCAACTGGGGCCCCAGGTCGTGCGCCTGCGGCCGGCACCGCACGCACGCACGCGCATCCTGAGCTATTCGATGCGGGTCACGCCAGACACGCACTTCGTCAACTGGCAGCAGGACCCGCAGTCGAACTACCTGGCCCGCCTGGTCTTTCCAGAGAAGACCACCGAGTTCCGCATCGAGGTGGACCTGGTGGCCGAGATGGCGGTGCTCAACCCCTTCGACTTCTTCCTGGAGCCGCACGCCGAGAAGATCCCCTTTGCGTATGACGAGGCGCAGCAGCGCGAGCTGGCGCCCTACCTCGTCAAGCTGCCCGCCACACCCGCCTTCGAGCGCTACCTGGCCACCATCCCGCGCCAGCCGAAGGCCACGATCGACTTCCTGGTGGAACTGAATCAGCGCGTCCAACGCGACGTGAGCTACCTCATCCGCCTCGAGCCCGGCGTGCAGACGCCCGAGGAGACGCTGACCCTGGGCTCGGGCTCCTGCCGCGACTCCGGCTGGCTGCTGGTGCAGTTGCTGCGCCACCTGGGCCTGGCGGCGCGGTTCGTATCGGGCTACCTCATCCAGTTGGTGCCAGACGTGAAGGCGCTCGACGGCCCCTCGGGCCCGGAGGCCGACTTCACCGACCTGCACGCCTGGTGCGAGGTCTACCTGCCCGGGGCGGGCTGGATCGGGCTGGACCCCACCTCGGGGCTGCTGGCCGGCGAAGGACACATTCCGCTGGCCTGCTCCCCCGAGCCCTCGTCCGCCGCGCCGGTGACCGGGGTGATGGACAAGGCCGAAGTCGAGTTCGAACATCGCATGAAGGTCGAGCGGGTGTGGGAAGCCCCTCGCGTGACCCAGCCCTACACCGACGAACAATGGGTGCGCATCGAGGCCTTGGGCCACGAGGTCGACGAGACGCTGCGGCGCGGCGACGTGCGCCTCACCCAGGGCGGCGAGCCGACCTTCGTCTCGGTGGACGACCGCGACGGTGCCGAATGGAACACCGATGCGCTGGGGCCCACCAAGCGCTTGCTGGCCGCCGACCTGCTCGCCCGTCTGAAGGCCCGCTACGGCGAGGGTGGGCTGCTGCACTACGGGCAGGGCAAGTGGTACCCGGGCGAGCAGCTGCCGCGCTGGTCGCTCAACCTCTTCTGGCGCAAGGACGGCGAGCCGGTCTGGTCCGACCCTTCGCTCTTTGCCGACGAGAAGGCCGACCACGGCGTCACCGAAGCCCATGCACGACGCTTTCTCGAAGGGGTGGCCGAGCGTCTGGTGGTGGGCAGCGGCAACATCTTCGCCGCCTACGAGGACACCTGGTACTACCTCTGGCGCGAGCGGCGTCTGCCGGTCAATGTCGATCCCTTCGATGCCCGCCTGGACGATCCGTTGGAACGCGACCGGCTGCGTCGTGTCTTCGAGCAGGGGCTGTCGGCCGTGGTGGGGCATGTCCTGCCGCTGCAGCGCCTGCCGCGCGGCCAGCAACGCTGGGGCAGTGGCCCCTGGTTCCTGCGAGCCGAGCGCTGCTACCTGATACCGGGCGATTCCCCGATGGGCTACCGGCTGCCCCTGGATTCGCAGCCCTGGGTGGCCGAGGCCGACCACCCCTACCAGCACGACCGTGACCTGACCGAGGCGCTCGCCCCGTTGCCGGCGTACCAGCGCATCCAGGCGCAGCTGCCCGGCATGGCCGGTGTGGCCCAGGCTCAGCGCCTGAAGGCTGCCGCACAGCGCACGGAGGCCGTCTGCGAAGGGCTGGGGCGTGAAGGTGATGCTCCCGTGGCCGAGCAGCGCCCGCGGGCCTTCGAGTCGGCCGTGTCGATCACCCGCACGGCCTTGTGCGCCCAACCGCGCGAGGGGCGGCTCTATCTCTTCATGCCACCGCTCAGCCACCTGGAAGACTACCTGGAGCTGGTGGCAGCCATCGAGGCCACAGCCGCCGAGCTGCACCTGCCGGTGGTGCTGGAAGGTTACGAGCCGCCGCGCGACCCGCGCCTGCAGACCCTGCGCGTGACGCCCGACCCCGGCGTGATCGAAGTCAACATCCATCCGGCCTCGAGCTGGGGCGAGCTGGTGGACCAGACCAGCTTCCTCTACGACGCGGCCTTTCAGACGCGCCTGTCGACCGAGAAGTTCATGGTCGACGGCCGACACACCGGTACGGGTGGCGGCAACCACTTCGTGCTGGGCGGCGCCACGCCGGCCGACTCACCTTTCCTCAGGCGGCCCGACCTGCTGGCCAGCATGGTGGGCTACTGGCACAACCACCCGGCGCTGTCCTATCTGTTCTCGGGCCTGTTCATCGGCCCCACCAGCCAGGCTCCGCGGGTGGACGAGGCCCGCAATGATTCGGTCTATGAGATCGAGATCGCGTTGGCCGAACTGCAGCGCCAGGCGCAGGGCAACCACTGCCCGCCGTGGCTCATCGACCGACTGATGCGCAACCTGCTCATCGACGTCACCGGTAACACCCACCGCGCCGAGTTCTGCATCGACAAGATGTATTCGCCCGACGGGCCGGCCGGCCGCCTGGGCCTGCTGGAAATGCGGGCCTTCGAGATGCCGCCGCACGCGCGCATGAGCCTCACGCAGCAACTGCTGATGCGCGCGCTGATCGCCCGCTTCTGGCAACACCCCTACCGGCCCGAGCGGCTCAAGCGCTGGGGGACCGAATTGCACGACCGCTTCATGCTGCCGCACTTCGTCTGGGAGGATCTGCACGATGTCGTCGAGGAGTTGCGCGACTTCGGCTTTCCGCTGCAGCTCGACTGGTTCGCGCCGCACTTCGAGTTCCGGTTCCCCCACCTAGGGGACTTCGCGGCGCGAGGCGTGGCTGTGGAGCTGCGCCTGGCGCTTGAGCCCTGGCATGTGATGGGCGAGGAGGGGGCTGTCGGGGGGACGGTCCGGTACGTCGATTCCTCGGTCGAGCGACTGCAGGTGCATGTCACCGGCCTGGTGGATGACCGCCATGTGCTCACGTGCAATGGGCGGGTGGTGCCCTTGCAGCCCACAGGCCGGGTGGGCGAGTTCGTTGCCGGCGTGCGCTACCGCGCCTGGCAAGCGCCATCGGCGCTGCATCCCACGATCGGTGTGCATGCGCCCCTGGTCTTCGATCTGGTGGACACCTGGATGCAGCGCTCGATGGGCGGATGCCAGTACCACGTGGCCCACCCCGGTGGTCGCAACTACGCCACCTTCCCCATCAACGCGTACGAGGCCGAGGCGCGGCGGCTTGCGCGCTTCTTCCGCATGGGCCACAGCCCGGGGCCGGTCTGCGTGAAGCGTGATTCGCGCAACCCCGACTTTCCCTTCACGCTGGACCTGCGGCGCCCGGGTGGAGCCTGATGCGGCGCCTGCCGGGGCGATGGCAGACTCCACCCATGTCTGACGATCTTCTCGAGGGCTACAGCAGCCTGCCCGACCGCTTCGATGAACTGCGCGAAGCCGACGGTACGGTCCGCTCGCACTGGCGGCCCTTTCTCGAGGACCTTCGCGCGAGCACGCCTGCGCAGCTGGCCGAACGCATGGCCATGGTCGAGCGGGAGATCCGGGAGCATGGCATCACCTACAACGTGTATGCCGACCCGCAGGGCGCCGATCGACCCTGGGCGGTGGACCCGATCCCCTTGCTCCTTGACGAAACGGAGTGGGAGACCATCGAGGCCGGTCTGGCCCAGCGTGCCCGGCTGTTCAACCTCATCCTGCAGGACCTGTACGGCCCGCAGCAGCTGCTGCGCGAAGGGCTGATCCCGCCGGCCCTGGTGTATGGCCACCGCGGCTACCTTCACCCGGCGCGCGACATCCGCCCGCCCGGGGGCATCCACCTTTTTCAGTATGCGGCCGACCTGGCTCGCTCACCGGACGGGCAGTGGTGGGTCTTCTCCGACCGGACCCAGGCACCTTCGGGCATGGGCTATGCGCTGGAAAACCGGCTCATGGTCTCGCGCATGTTCCCGGAGGCCTTTGCGCGGCTGCGGGTGCAGCATCACGCAGCCTTCTTCGCCACCTGGCGCGAATCGCTCGCGCATCTCGCGCCGCGCGGCGATGGGCCCCAGCTCATCGTGCTGCTGACCCCGGGGCCCTACAACGAAACCTACTTCGAGCATGCCCTGCTGGCCCGCTACCTTGGCTTCGTGCTGGTGGAGGGGAGCGACCTGACCGTGCGCCAGGGCAAGGTCTGGCTCAAGACCGTGGAAGGGTTGCGTCGTGTGCACGCCATCGTGCGGCGCCAGGACGATGACTACTGCGACCCGCTCGAGCTTCGCGCAGATTCCGCTCTGGGGGTGCCCGGTCTTGTCGAATGCGCGCGCCGGGGCAGCGTGCTTCTCGCCAACGGTCTCGGTGCAGGCGTGCTGGAATCCGGGGCCCTGATGGGTTATCTCCCTGTGTTGTGCGATCGCCTGCTGGGCGAACCCCTGCGACTCCCGTCCGTGGCCACCTGGTGGCTGGGCGAGCCCGCCGCCCTGGACGACGCCTGGGCACGCCTTGACGAGCTGGTCATCAAGCCGGCCGACCGCAGCCTGCCCTTGCACCCCGTGCATGGACGCAACCTCGGGGAAGCAGAACGGGCCGCCCTGCGCGCGCAGATCGAGTTGCAGCCCCACCGCTACATGGCCCAGGAGTGGGTGAGGCTGTCGCAGGCCCCGGTGCTGGACCGTCATCGCCCACGCCATCTGGCAGCGTGTGCCGTGGGCTTGCGCGCGTTTGCGGTGGCCACCCCCGATGGCCATGCGGTGATGCCCGGCGGGCTCGTGCGCGCGGGCGGACCTGGCGACACGGAAGCCATCTCCATGCAGCGGGGTGGCGGCTCGAAGGACGCCTGGGTGCTCTGCAAGGAGCCCGTGAATTCCGCCTTCTCCCTGCTGCGCACCACGGTCACGCCTGACGACCTCGGGCGCTCGAAGGGCCACCTCTCCTCCCGCGCCGCGGAAAACCTTTTCTGGTTCGGCCGCTACGGCGAGCGCAGCGACTGCTCCGCCCGACTGCTGCGTGTGGCGCTGACGCGCAGCGTGAGCGAGGCGGCCGAACAGGAGGAGGGGGCTGCTGCGGCCTGGGCGCTGGCGCACGAGTGGGGGCTGCTGGACGGTGAATCCGACACCGTGCCGGCATTGCTGCGCGCCGCGACCTGCCCCGACCAGGGCCTTGGTGCTGTGCTGGCTCAACTGGCCCGCACGGGATTCCACCTCCGGGACCGGCTGTCGCTGGACCATTGGCGCATCCTGCAGCAGCTGGCTCACGACGAGGTGTTCCAGAAACAGGCCACGCTGCCCGTGGCGCTGAACTGGCTGGACCGCGCCGTGATCGGATTGATGACGCTGTCGGGCTTTGCGCTGGACGGCATGTCACGCGGCACCGACTGGCGCTTCCTGTCGATCGGGCGGCGCATCGAACGCCTGTGCTTTCTCACGCGGGCTCTTGAGGCCGCTCTCAGCGCCGGGCCCGACAGCGGCCTGGATTGGCTCCTGGAGCTGTGCGACTCCAGCGTCACCTACCGTTCGCGCTTTCTCGTGGCCCCGGAATGGCTGCCTGTGCTGGACTTGCTGTTGCGCGACGACAGCAACCCACGCTCGGTCGGTTTCCAGGTGCGCGGGCTGGTGGACTTCGTGCAGCGGCTGGAGGCGCAGCACGGCGCCTTTGCCCATCACGGGCTCGTGCGCCAGGCCGATCAGCTCGCGCGCCTGGCGCCGGCCGACCTGCACCCTGACAACCCGGTGCTGGGTCAGTTGCTGGAAGGCCTGCGAGACAGCGCCTACCGGCTGTCCGACGACATCACCCACCGCTTCTTCACTCACGCGCAGCCGCGCAGCCTGCTGCACCTGGCGGCGTGAGCCGGCCTGATCCTCGCCCATGCCCCGTTACCGCATCGAACACGAGACCCGCTACGACTACGGCGCGCCGGTGTCGGATTCCTGGCAAATGGCGCACCTGACACCCCGCGAGCTCGCGTGGCAGCACCTGGTGTGGCATCGGCTGCTGGTGGACCCGGTGCCGGACGAGGTCGAGACACGCCAGGACAGTTTCGGCAACGGGGTGACCCGCTTTGCCTTGCACCGGCCCCATGCGGCGCTGAGGGTGCACATGGTCTGCGAGGTGGAACTGGGGGCGCGCGCCTTGGCCGGCCCTTCTGGCGCGCCGGGCTGGGAGGCCGTACGCGACGCCCTGCTGCCGCCGCACCCGCCGCCCGGTCTGCTGCCGGCCCAGGCGCGCGAGGCCTCCTCCCTGCTGCCCTGGTCGGCGGCTGCCCTGGACTACGCGCGCAGCAGCTTCCCGCCGGGGCGCAACTGGTTCGAGGCCGTGCACGACCTGATGGGTCGCATCCATGCCGACTTTCGCTTCGAGAACGGTGTGACCACCGTCAGCACGCCCGTGGAAACGGTGCTGGAGCGCCGTGAGGGCGTCTGCCAGGATTTCGCACACCTGATGATTGCCGGGCTGCGGGCCCTCGGCCTGCCGGCCTTGTACATGTCCGGCTACCTGCTGACCCGGCCGCCACCCGGCCAGCCGCGACTGATGGGCGTGGATGCCAGTCACGCCTGGGTGGCGGCCTGGGCGCCCGGGCTGGGCTGGGTGGAGTTCGACCCCACCAACAACACCCTGGCGGACGAACGCTTTGTGCTGCTCGGTTGGGGCGGTGACTTCGGTGACGTGGCTCCCCTGCGCGGCGTCATCCTGGGTGGGGGGGAACAGCGACTGAGCGTGGAAGTGAGCGTGTGCCCCCAGCCGTGAACTCCCTCACACCTGGGGACATCTCCCACGTGAATGCGGGGTGGCCGGCCGGCCGGCGCCAGCGCATCATGAACCCCAGATCAGCAGTCGAGGTCGCCCATGTTTTCCTTCGCAAGCAAGTTGACGCACAAGCCGGGATCGCGCCAACCTGAGGTCGTGCGCGCAGCCGCACCGATGGAAAGCAGTCCGCCCGACACCGCGGGGAAGGCCACCGAGAAGGTCTGGTGGATGGATTCCGCGCATGAGCTGGAGCAGGGGCTGGAAGTCACTGAAATGACCGACCTGCCCGAGGACCTCTTCAAGGGCTCCTGACAGAGAGCGAGGCGGTGCTGGGAGCACCCACGGCGCGTGCCACTGCAGCTCCCAGGTCGATCACCGCCATGGCGTAGTAGCTCGACCAGTTGTAGCGAGTGATCGTGTAGAAGTTCGAGGTGCCGGCCACGTAGCTGGGCGCGGCCTCGCCGTTCTGCAACTCCACCAGGGCCAGCAGGCCCGCATGCGACTGCGCGGCTTCGGGGAGCCAGGCCTGTCGATCGAAGAACTCCTGGGCGGTGAAGCTGGGAACGATGTCGGGCCCGAGCAAGGTCGCTCGTTCGGAGGTGTCTACCGGGGGGCGAACGTCAAAATGCGTGGGCAGCCCCCGCGTCCACCCGAATTCAGCGAGGTAGTGGGCGACGCTGCCGATCACGTCGGCCACGCTGCCATGCAGGTCCACGCGGCCGTCCCCGTCGAAATCCACGGCGTAGCGGTTCCAGCTGCTGGGCATGAACTGCGGCATGCCCATCGCCCCGGCATAGGAGCCCCGCAGCGAGGTCGGGTCGAGGCCTTCGCTGTGAGCCAGCACGAAAAGCTGGCCCAGTTCGTCGCGGAAGAAGGCGCTGCGGTCGCGCCGCCCGGGCGGGAAATCCAGGCTCAGCGTGGCCAGCGCGTCGATCACGCGGAAGCTGCCCATGTTGCGGCCGTAGAGGGTCTCGACACCGATGATGCCGACGACGATGTCCGGCGGGACGCCATAGAGTTCCTCGGCGCGACGCAGCGAACGCTCGTTGGCGCGCCAGAAGTCGGCGCCCCAGCCGATGCGGCGCGGCTCCACGAAGCGGGCGCGGTAGGCCGCCCAGTCCTTCGCGGTGCCGGCGGCGGGCGGCATGATGAGCCGCTGCACCGCCGCCAGCTGACGGGCGCTGGCCAGATGACCCCGCACCCAGGCGGCATCGAGGCCGTGACGCTGCGCGATCTCATCCGCCAGCGCCAGCGCGTCCGCACGGCCGGCGTAGGTCGGGGCGGCCGTTTCGGCCGCGGCGCGCTTGGACGGTGGGGACCCCTGCGCCCATGTCGAAGGCAGGCTGCCCAGTGCCACGGTCACCACAAGGGCCAGAACGCCGTGATGCCAGCGAGCGGGGAGGAGGACATCGAGGTCAGGCATGGGGCAGTCGCGCGGCATGTTGCCGAAGCTGGTGCACGAGGCGTCGCAGTTCCGTGCGGCTCAGTGTAGCCCCGCTGGCCGATGACGACGACCCAGGGGGGGCATACCGCAGGGTTTCCATGGCGAGCAGGGTGGCCTCGGCATCCCGGGCGGCATCTCCCCACCGTGCGCGGGCCTGCGCGGCCAGTGCGCGAGGGGCCGTGGCCTCGTCACTGGGAATACCGGCACGCGCCATCGCCTGGCGCATGCGCCTGTACCCGGCGAGCCAGGGGTCCACATGGCGGCGTTCCCACCAGGCCCACACGGCCCCCAGGGCGCTGGCAGCGACCACCAGGCCCAGCAGCGCCAGCACGAGGTCCTGCCAGGAGGGTGAACGCACACCGAGCTGGCGCAGCAGATCGAGCTGGCGGCCTGCCGAGTAGTTCAGCACCCACTGGTTCCAGGCCGTGTTCAGAGCCTGCCACTGGTTGCGCAACTGCGCGAGCAGGTTCGGCGTGAGGGTGCCCAGGGCCGTGGCCAGCATCCCCGGGGCGGGACGCAGGTTGAGATGCTGCACGATGCGCTCGGGCGCCACGGCCGACGTGGGATCCACCCGCACCCAGCCGCGCCCGGCCTGCCAGTACTCCACCCAGGCGTGCGCAAAGCTGTTGCGCACCAGGTAGTAGCCGTCGACGGGGTTGCGCTCTGCACCCTGGTAGCCGGTCACGATGCGCGCGGGAACGTCCAGGGCACGCAGCACCACGGTGAACGCCGCCGCATAGTGTTCGCAGAACCCCTCGCGCCGGTCGAGCCAGAACTCGTCGATGGCATGCCGCCCCTGGGCGTCTCCGTACAGTCCCGGCGCGAGGGTGTAGGTGTACTCGCCGCTGCGGATGTGGCGCAGCAGCGCGGCGACCAGGGTGTCGGCATCGGCCTCGGCGTACTGCGGGTCGCGGCGCAGCGCTGCGGCCCAGGCCAGGGTGCGTGGGTTGTAGCCGGCGGGCAGCTCGACGTAGTGCCGCAGACCGGAGACTGCCTCGGTCGGACCATGCTCGAAGCGTGGGTAGGCCGTGGCGCGCAGCCGCAGTCGCTCGTCCAGCGGGCGGGTCGTGCGCCACTGCAGGTCGTTGCGCAGGTCCGCGCGCAGGGTGGGTGGGATCCCGTCCAGTGGCAACTCCGGCGTGAGCTCCAGCATCGGCAGCACGGGCACCTTGGTCGGTTCGAAAGTGACTTCGTAGTCCACCCCGGAGGCCCGCGCCACACGCATCTCGGGCCGGACGAGGCCGGGCAGGAAACGTCCCGGGGTCACGGGGCGCCACTCGCGGCCGTCGAACTCGCCCAGCACCGGCCCCCGGAAGTACAGGCTCTCGGCGGGCGGCGCCGCGCCGAAGAACCGCACGGTCATGGCGACGCTGTCGTCCAGCGCCAGCTCGGCCACCGTGCCCAGGCTCATGCGCTGCGACAGTCCGGTGCGCCCCCCCAGGTCCTCGCCCGGCACCCCCCACAAGGGCGCCATGCGCGGAAACAGCAGGAACAGCACCACCATGATGGGGGCGCCCAGCAGGCACATGCGGGCCGACAGTGCGGCTGCCTGGCGCAGGCTGGGCTGGCCCACGGGCATGTGGGCCAGCACCAGGGCGCTGAGCAGGCCCCATACGGCCACCACCATGGCGACGGCCACCAGCAGGGCCTGCGAATAGAGGAAATTCGTCAGGACGAGGAAAAAGCCCAGGAAGAACACAACGAAGGCGTCCCGCCGTGCCCGCAACTCGAGGGTTTTCAGGGCCACGAGCACCACCAGCAAGGTCACGCCGGCCTCCTTGCCCAGCAGGGTGCCGTGGGACCAGACGGTGGCCGCAAGGGCCAGCAGGAGCACGCCTGCGCGTGCCCAGCGGCCCGGCAGGGCGCCACCGCTCAAGGCCAGTTGGGCTCGCCAGGCCAGCACGAGGGCCGTCAGACCGATGCACCATGCGGGCAGATGCCCGCTGTGCGGCAGGACGACCCAGGCGATCACGGCCAGCAGGAAGAGGGTGTCCCGGGCCTCGCGAGGGAGTGTGCGCCAGCGGGCCCCCGGGGCCGGCGCGGAGCGCAGGGCATGCAGTGTCTTCATGCCCACAAGGCGAGGTGCTGGAGGCAGGCGCGCCGGTGGGCTTCGCCTGCATCCGGTGACAGTTCCACGCCGGGCAGGCGCAGGCCGTAGCGCACCTGGGCCCGGTCGGCGGCCAGCACCCAGGCACACAGGCGCGACAGTCGCCGTTCCGGGTCCAGGCTGCCGGCGTCGTGCCAGTCCAGCCAGAGTTCGAGCTGGGCACTCGCGCTGCCGTCGCGACTGACCAGCTGATCCGTCTTGGCGACCTTTTTCCACACCACGCGCTTGGGGGCATCACCACGGCGATAGGCCCGTATGCCCTCGGTCTCCAGTCCTTCGCGGACCTGCCCCTTCACGGCACCCCCTGGTTGCGCCTGCGGAGTGGGCAGCGGCGGGCAGGGCTCTTCGGGGCGCGGGTAGGCCAGCACGCGGGCGGCGGGCCGCCACACGGACCAGACCCGGAAGATGCCCAGTGGGAAGCGGGTTTCGGCGCTGAGGGTCGGGACGTCGCACCAGCCGCGCCGGGGGAGTGTGAAGCTCAGGTGGACGCTGGTCTGCCCAGCCGGGGGCACGTCGGTCCACACCCAGGCGGGCAGCCGTCCGAGGACGTCATCGCGCACCCGCAGCCCGATTCCATGGCGCCAGGTCGGGCGGGCGTGCTGCAGCACAACCTCGAGCGCTGCGGCCTGCCCGGCGAACGAGGGCGACGGCGTCCGCAGCGACAGGGTCAGGCCGCGCAGGGTGTTGTGGGTGATGTGCATGCCGACCACCGCGGCGCCGGCGAGCAAGAAGGTGAGCAAGTGGCCCAGGTTGAGCTGGTAGTTGATGGAGGCCACGAGCAGCACCAGCAGCGTGAGGGCGAACATGGCGCCCGGCCGGGTTGGGAGGATGTACACATTGCGCTGGGTCAGCACCAGGGCGTCGCTGCGCGCAAGGCGCCCCTCCCACCATCGCTGCCAACGCTGGCGAAGGCCGACGGCCGGGCCGAGCCGGGAATGCGCGGCGGCCATGGGCTCAGGGCAGCGGTACGGCCTCGAGCAAGGCGCGCACCTGTTCGGTGCGTCCACGCCCGCTTCCGGGCACCGGCTGGAGCCGGTGGGCAATGGTTTGCGGCAGGATGGCCTGGATGTCGTCGGGGGCCACGTAGTCGCGCCGCGCCAGCAGGGCCCGGGCGCGTGCGGCCCGCAGCACCGCCAGGCCCGCGCGCGGGCTGAGCCCCTCCACGAACCACCGCCCGCTGCGGGTGGCGGCGATCAGGTCCTGCAGGTAGTCGAGCAAGGGGGCCGCAGCGTGCACCGCGAGCACCGCCTGCTGCACCGCCTGGAGCTCCGACGGACTCATCACCGGCATCAGGCGCGAGACGGCGTTGCGGCGATCGCTGCCTGCCAGCAGTTCGCGCTCGGCAGCCCGGTCCGGGTAGCCCAGCGTGATGCACATCAGGAAGCGATCCAGCTGGGATTCCGGCAAGGCATAGGTGCCGAGCTGATCGTTCGGATTCTGGGTGGCGATGACGAAGAAGGGGGTCGGCAGCGGGCGGGTCTCGCCCTCCACGCTCACCTGATGCTCTTCCATGGCTTCCAGCAGCGCGCTCTGCGTCTTGGGTCCGGCGCGGTTGATCTCGTCGGCCAGCAGCACCTGCGAGAACACCGGGCCGGGATGGAAAACGAAGGCCTCCTTGCCGCGCTCGTAGACGCTCACCCCCACCAGATCGGTAGGCATCAGGTCGGCGGTGAACTGCACGCGCGAAAACCGCAGGCCGAGCGACACTGCCAGGGCATGCGCCAGGGTGGTCTTGCCCACGCCCGGCACGTCCTCGATGAGCAGGTGGCCGCCGGCCAGCAGGCAGGCCAGGGCGTCGTCCACCTGGGCCGGCTTGCCCACGATGATCGTGTTAATCTGATCACGCAGCCGCTGGAGCTGGCTGTGCATGTCGGGGAAAGTGGGCGCGTTCATGGCGCAGACCTTACCCGAAATCAGAAAGACCCAAAGGGGACAAGTTCACGATGGCGACCGGCTACTTCAGCCACCCCGACTGCAGGCGTCATGACATGGGACCCGGCCACCCCGAGTGCCCCGAACGCCTTGCGGCCATCGACGATCACCTCATCGCCACGGGCCTGGATGTGGCCCTCGAGCGGCACGATGCGCCACTTGTGGACCTGCGAGACGTCGAACTCGCACATCACGCAGCCTACGTGGCCAACCTCAAGGATTTCATGGAGCAGGTGGCGGCCTCGGGTGAGCGCCGGGCCATCGACATGGACACGGTGGTGTGCGAGCACACCTGGGCGGCCGCGCTGCGCGCCGCCGGCGCGGCCGTGGCGGCCACCGATGCCGTGATTGACGGGCGCCTGGACAACGCCTTCTGCGCCGTGCGCCCGCCGGGCCATCATGCGATGCGCGGTCAGGCCATGGGCTTCTGCTTCTTCAACAACGTGGCCGTGGCCGCACGCCATGCGCTCGACGTGCGGGGCCTGAAGCGCGTGGCGGTGGTGGACTTCGACGTGCATCACGGCAACGGCACCGAGGACATCCTGGCCGGTGATGACCGCGTGCTGATGGTGAGCTTCTTCCAGCATCCCCTGTACCCCTACAGCGGTGACCAGCCTTCGGCGGGCAACATGTGCAACCTGCCGGTGCCGGCCTACACCAAGGGCATGGACGTGCGCGAGCTGATCGAGATGATCTGGATGCCGCGCCTGGAGCGTTTCAAGCCGCAGATGATCTTCATCTCGGCCGGCTTCGACGCCCACCGGGATGACGACCTCGGCCAGCTCGGCCTGGTGGAGGCCGACTACGAATGGATCACCCAGCGGGTGATGGACGTGGCGCAACGCCATGCCAAGGGGCGCGTGGTGTCCTGCCTGGAAGGGGGCTACCACCTGGGGGCGCTGGCGCGCAGCGTGGCCACCCATCTTCGCGTTCTGGCCGATATCTGAGAGCCGGACGGGTGGGGTGACGCGGCAGGGCGCTATGCTTCGCGCCGCGCTTGACTCCCGCTGGCATGCCCATGAATACCTCCACTGACGCTCCCAAGGATTTCGAGGCCCTGCTGGCTGCTCTGGGACAGCCTTCATCCCTGATCGAGCTGGCCGTCGTGGCTGGCTGCCTGGCACTGGCCTGGGCGTTGGTGCGCCTGGTGCGCGGGCCGCGTGCGCCCGAGGGCTCGATCTGGTTCGGCCGGCGCATCGTCGACGGGGTGCTGTTTCCCGTGGTGGCGCTGGCACTCGTCTACGGCGCACGCCTGGCGGCCGAAAGCTGGGTGCCGCTGGCGGTGTTCCGGGTGGCGGTACCGGTGCTGCTGTCGCTGGTGCTCATCCGCATGAGCGTGCGCGTGCTGTCGGCGGCCTTTCCCGACTCCGCCGTGATGCGGGCGGCCGAACGCACGATCTCCTGGCTGGCCTGGATCGCGGTGGTGCTGTGGATCACTGGCGTGCTGCCGGTGCTGCTGGACGAGCTCGAGCGTATCCAGTGGAAACTGGGCAGCACCACGCTGTCGCTGCGTCAACTCCTCGAAGGCACGCTGTCAGCGGGTTTCGTGATGATGGTGGCGCTGTGGATCTCGGCCGCGATCGAGTCGCAGTTGCTCAAGGGAGCCGTGGGGGAGCGCCTGTCGCTGCGCAAGGCAGCGTCCAATGCCGTGCGTGCAGCGCTGGTGTTCGTGGGCCTGCTCGTCGCGCTGTCTTCGGTGGGCATCGATCTCACCGCATTGTCTGTGCTGGGTGGGGCCATCGGGGTGGGCATCGGCTTCGGCCTGCAGAAGCTGGCAGCCAACTACGTCAGCGGCTTCGTGATCCTGGCCGAACGGTCGCTGCGCATCGGCGACTTCGTGCGGGTGGACAACTTCGAGGGACATGTCACCGACATCACGACCCGCTACACCGTGATCCGCGCGCCCAATGGCCGCGAATCGATCGTGCCCAACGAGACGCTCATCACCACCCGAGTCGAGAATCTCTCGCTGGCTGACCGCAACATGCTCCTTTCCACGGTGGTGCAGGTCGCCTATGGCACGCATGTGGACGGGCTCCGGGCGCGCATCGTCGAGCGTGTGCGCCAGGTGCCCCGGGTGTTGCCCGAGCCGGGGCCTTCGGCCCACCTCACCGCCTTTGCCAGCGACGGGCTCGAGCTCACCGTGTTCTTCTGGATTGCGGACCCCGAAAACGGCCAGGCAAACGTACGCTCTGGCGTCAACCTGGCCCTGCTCGCACTGTTCGAGGAACTGGGGATCGAGATTCCCTACCCGCAGCGCGTGGTCCATCTGCGCCCCCCGCCGGCAGGCGCGTCGCCGAACTCGTCCGCCTAGCCCGGGTTGGTGTCGTCGTCCGACGGCTTCAGCGGGATCGACAAGCCCAGCTTGCGAATCCTGGAGCCGTCCATCTCGCGCACGCTCAGGATCGCTTCGCCCAGGTTGACGTGATCTCCTACGACAGCCGGACGTCCGAGCCGGCTGGCCACCCAGTCCGACAAGGGCAGCTCGGCACCCGCAACAGGGGGGAGTCCGTAGAACTCGCACAGCAGGCCCGTGGGCTGGTGGCCGTCCAGAACGAAGTCACCGAAAACGGCCCGCGTGCCTTCCTCGTCGTCCCTGTCCGGCAGGGCGACATCGAAACGTCGGCCGGCCCATCCGATTGTCGTGCCCTGAAAAACCAGGGAGACCAGCACCACGACGAAGGCCACTTGAAAGAGCAGTGTGGCGTTGGGCACGCCGGCCATCAGCGGGAAGATGGCCAGCACGATGGGCACTGCCCCGCGCAGACCCACCCAGGAGATGAACCACACCTCCTTGGCACCGAAGCGGAACGGTGCGAGGCACAACCAGACCGCGATGGGCCGGGCCAGGAACATCAGGACCGCAGACACCCCCAGCGCCGGCAGGGCGCTGCCCAGCAGGCCAGATGGGGTGACCAGCAAGCCCAGCAGCAAGAACATGACAGCCTGGGACAGCCAGGCATAGCCGTCCATGGCCGAGAAGGCAGCCCGCACCCGGCGACCGCCGCGGTTGCCCAGCACCATGCCGAACAGATAGATCGCCAGGAAGCCCGAGCCGCCGGCCACGCCCGTCAGGGCAAAGACCATCAGGCCCGAGGCAGCCAGCAACAGCCCCATGATCCCGCCACCGGCATGCTGGCGCGGCAGGCGGTGCACCACCTCGCTCATCAGGAATCCTGCGCCCACGCCGATCAGGGTGCCCAGGCCGAACTGCTGTGCGAAAGACCACAGCACCATGGTCACACCGGCACCTGCGTCCGGCAGAGCCGTGATCAGCGTGATGAAGGCCATCGTCAGGAACACGGCCATCGGATCGTTCATGCCGGACTCGATCTCCAGCGTGGCCGCCACCCGTTCATTGAGCTGAACCCCTGAAGTCTTCAGAAGTGCAAACACCGCAGCAGCATCGGTCGAACCCACGATGGCCCCCAGCAGCATGCCCTGCTGCCACGACAGGTCCAGCAAGAGCATCGCACCCAGCCCGGTGAGCAGGGCCGTGATCAGCACGCCCACGGTGGCCAGCAGCAGCGATGGCTTCAGGCCGGTGCGGAAGGTGGACAACGAGGTGCGCAAGCCGCCGTCGAGCAGGATCACGGCGAGCGCCACGTTGCCGACCCAGAAGCTCAAGGTGAAGTCGGAAAACTTCAGCCCGCCCGGGCCGTCCTCGCCGGCGAGGCCGCCAGCGATCAGGAAGATCAGGAGGAAGGAGAAGCCGGCGCGGGCCGAGAACATGCCCGCCAGAACGCTGGCCAGCAGCAAAGCTGACGCGATGAGCAGGGGGACATTGATGAAGTTGAAATCCATGCACGAACGGGCGGTGACCCCCGAAGCGTAACAGCAGCACCCGCGACCCCCACGCGGGGGTCGACGCATCGAACGCTGCCCGAGCTCTGGCTCAGGCGACGGCCACGGGGATCTTGCCGATCCGGGCCTGCCACTCGCGCGGGCCGGTGATGTGGGCGCTCGTGCCCCCCGCATCGACCGCCACCGTCACAGGCATGTCCACCACGTCAAATTCGTAGATGGCTTCCATGCCCAGGTCCTCGAAGCCGACGACCTTGGCACCCTTGATGGCCTTGCTCACCAGGTAGGCGGCACCCCCCACGGCCATCAGGTAGGCGCTCTTGTGCTTCTGGATGGCCTCGATGGCCACCGGGCCGCGTTCGGCCTTCCCGATCATCGCGATCAGGCCCGTCTGGGCCAGCATCATCTCGGTGAACTTGTCCATGCGCGTGGCGGTGGTGGGGCCGGCCGGGCCCACCACCTCGTCACGCACCGGATCGACCGGGCCGACGTAGTAGATGACGCGGTTGGTGAAGTCCACCGGCAGCTTCTCGCCCTTGGCCAGCATGTCGGCGATGCGCTTGTGCGCGGCGTCGCGCCCGGTGAGCATCTTGCCCGACAGCAGCAGCGTGTCGCCCGGCTTCCAGCTGGCCACCTGCTCGCGCGTGAGCGCGTTGAGGTCCACCTTCTTGCTCTTGTTGTAGTCGGGCGCCCAGTGCACGTCCGGCCACAGGTCCAGGCTGGGTGGTTCCAGGTAGGCCGGGCCCGAGCCGTCGAGCACGAAGTGCGCATGGCGCGTGGCAGCACAGTTGGGGATCATCGCCACCGGCTTGGAGGCTGCATGCGTGGGGTAGGTCTTGATCTTGATGTCGAGCACCGTGGTCAGGCCCCCCAGGCCCTGTGCGCCGATGCCCAGCGCATTGACCTTCTCGTACAGCTCCAGGCGCAACTCTTCGAGCTTGTTCTGCGGGCCACGTTGCTGGAGCTCGTACATGTCGATGTCTTCCATCAGCGATTCCTTGGCCAGCAGCATCGCCTTCTCAGCCGTGCCGCCGATGCCGATGCCCAGCATGCCCGGCGGGCACCAGCCGGCACCCATCAGGGGCACGGTCTTGAGCACCCAGTCCACCAGCGAGTCGCTGGGGTTCATCATCACGAACTTGGTCTTGTTCTCGGAGCCGCCCCCCTTGGCGGCCACCGTCACGTCCACGGTGTTGCCGGGCACCAGCTCCATGTGGATGACGGCCGGCGTGTTGTCCTTGGTGTTCTTGCGCTCGAAGTGCGGGTCGGCCAGCACCGAGGCGCGCAGCTTGTTGTCCGGGTTCAGATAGCCGCGGCGCACGCCCTCGTTGACGGCATCGGCGATCGAGCCGGGGAAGTTGACGAAGCGCACGTCCATGCCGATCTTCAGGAAGACGTTCACGATGCCGGTGTCCTGGCAGATCGGGCGACGGCCCTCGGCACTCATCTTCGAGTTGGTGAGGATCTGCGCAATCGCGTCTTTAGCCGCCGCCGACTCCTCGCGCTCGTAGGCCCGCGCCAGATGGGCGATGTAGTCGGCCGGGTGGTAGTAGCTGATGTACTGCAGGGCGGCAGCCACGCTTTCGACGAGGTCGTCGTGCTGGATCGTGGTGGTCATGAGGCAGGCTTGTGGGGTTGGGGCAGGGCGGCCAAGGCCAATGGAGCCTCGATTTTAGCGATCCGGCTCCTGATGATCTGGAGTGGAGCCGATCCACCTTGCATGGGCATGACAGCCGCGGCGGAACCACCTGAGTGGTTGCCACAAGACTGGGCGGCGTCTCATGTTTCTACAATCAGCCGTTTTTTGCGTGCTCGACCCGCCCGGTCGCGTCCTGCCATCTACCTGCCTGACACGATGAATCTCCTTGCCACGGTCGTCTTGCTGCCCCTGGTGCTGGGCACCGTCCTGTGCTTCTGGCTCGGCCGGGTGGAGACCCCGACTCGCCGCCGTGCCACCGCCTGGGCGGCGGGCCTGGTGGCCGCGGCGGCATTGGCTGTGCTCGCCAGCCAGGCCGGCGCAGTCTTCGATGGCCAGACCGTGTTGCACCAGACCCCCTGGGTGCCGGCCATCGGCCTGAACCTCGGCTTCCGCCTCGATGGCCTGGCCTGGATGTTCGCCGCGCTGATCAGCGGCATCGGCATCCTCATCGTGCTGTATGCCGCGTTCTACCTGCATCACGACGACCCGGCGGGCAAGTTCTTCAGCACCTTGATGCTGTTCATGGCCGCGATGCTGGGCATCGTGCTGTCGGACAACCTGCTGCTGCTGGTGGTGTTCTGGGAACTGACCAGCATCTCGTCGTTCCTGCTGATCGGCTACTGGGGCCACAAGGAGGAGTCGCGCGCCGGCGCTCGCATGGCCCTGGCCGTCACCGGCGGCGGGGGGCTGGCCCTGCTGGCCGGTTTTGTGGTGCTCGGGCAGATCGCCGGCACCTACGAGCTTTCGCAGATGCTGGGTCGTGGCGCCGAGATCCAGGCCCATCCGATGTTCCCGGTGGCGCTGATCCTCATCCTGCTGGGCTGCTTCACCAAGAGCGCCCAGTTCCCCTTCCACTTCTGGCTGCCGGAGGCCATGGCGGCGCCCACGCCGGTGTCGGCCTACCTGCACTCGGCCACCATGGTGAAGGCGGGCCTCTTCCTGCTGGCGCGCCTGTACCCGGTGATCGGCGGCAACGTGCTCTTCGAGAGCATCGTGGCCACCGTGGGTCTGTTCACCATGGTGTTCGCCGCCTTCGTGGCGCTGTTCAAGCACGACCTCAAGGGCCTGCTGGCGTATTCCACGATCAGTCACCTGGGTTTCATCGCCTTCCTGATCGGCCTGTCCTCGCCGATGTCGGCCGTGGTGGCCATCTTCCACATCCTCAATCACGCCAGCTTCAAGGCCGCGCTGTTCATGACCGCGGGCATCGTCGACCACGAAACCGGCACGCGCGACATGCGCCGCCTGGGCGGACTGATGAGGTCCATGCCCTGGATCGGCAGCTTTGCGCTGCTGGCCTCGGCATCGATGGCCGGGCTGCCGCCCTTCAACGGCTTCCTGTCCAAGGAGATGATGCTGGACCAGGCGGTGCACGCGCAGTTCTGGGGCTCGATGAGCTGGCTGGTGCCGGTGCTGGCGACCCTGGGCGGCCTCTTCTCGATGGCGTATTCGCTGCGACTGGTGCATGACGTCTTCTTCAACGGCCCGGCCAAGGAGCTGCCGGGGCATCCGCATGAACCCCCCTGGGGCATGAAGGCGCCTGTGGCACTCCTGGTGGTGATCTGCATTGCCGTGGGTCTGATGCCGGCACTGCTCACGGGGCCGCTGGTGGTGGTCGCCGCCACCGCGGTGCTGGGTGCGCCGCCGCCAGAATTCCACCCGGCCCTGTGGCATGGTTTCAACCTGCCGCTGCTGATGAGCGCGATCGCCGTGGGCGGAGGGGCCCTCTACTACTTCGGCATGCAGTCCGGTGGCCGCCTGCACCGTTACCTGCCTGGCGCTTTCAGTGGCAAGGCCGTCTTCACGGCGTTCATTGACGGCCTGTTCGGGCTCGCCGGTCGCATCAGTGGTGCGCTGGAGAACGGGTCGTTGCAGCGCTACCTCGCCTGGATGATCGCACTGGCCATTGGTCTGGCCGCCTGGCCTTTCTGGCTCCCGGCAGCCGACAACCTCGGTGCCCAGGGGCGCGAACTGTTGCCGGCGCCGCCCGTGGCGGTTGCCATCTGGAGCGTCCTGCTGATCGTAGGCGCTGCGCTGCTGCGGGCCCACCGCCAGCGCTATATCGCGGTTGTCCTGGCGGGTGCGGTGGGGCTGGTCACCTCGCTGGCCTTCATCGCCCTGTCGGCACCGGACCTCGCCATGACCCAGCTGTCGGTGGATGTGGTGTCCACCGTGCTGCTGCTGATGGGCCTGGCGCTGCTGCCGCAGACCACCCCGGCGGAATCGAGCACCGGCCGCAAGCTGCGTGACGGCCTGCTCGCCCTGGCCGGCGGCGGCGGCGTGGCCTGGGTGAGCTGGCTGATGCTCACGCGGGACCACGAGTCGATCTCCTGGTACTTCCTGGAAAAGTCGCTGCCCGAGGGTGGGGGCACGAACGCGGTGAACGTCATCCTGGTCGACTTCCGCGGCTACGACACCTTCGGCGAGATCACGGTGCTCGGCATCGCGGCCCTGGGCGTGCTGGCCCTGCTGGACGGCATGCGCGTGCGCCGCCCGACGGTCGATCCGCAGGGCCGCGCCTGGAGCTACAGCCAGGAGCCGCTCATGCTGCGTGTCGTGGCCCGCCTCGTGCTGCCGCTGGCCCTGGTGGTCAGCGCCTTCATCTTCTGGCGGGGGCACAACCTGCCCGGTGGGGGCTTCATCGCCGGCCTGATCACGGCGGTGGCCCTGGTGCTGCAGTACATGGCCATAGGCCAGGCGCGTGCCGAGGCCGTGCTGCGAGGCGAGGCCGGGCGGCGCTTCGTGCGCTGGATCGGTCTGGGACTGGGCATTGCCTGGCTCACCGGCGTGGGGGCCTTCTTCTTCGGCAAACCCTTCCTGACCAGTGCGCACGGCCATCCTGTCGTGCCGGTGCTGGGTGAGTTGCCGCTGGCCACCGCGGCACTCTTCGACCTCGGGGTCTACATCACGGTGGTGGGAGCAACGATGCTGATGCTGTCGGTGCTGGGAGCGGCCAGCAAGGAAGTGGCCAAGGACAAGGGAGTGACGGCATGACGATGGAATTTCTCGTGGCCACGGGCATCGGGTGGGTGACCGCGTGCGGCATCTATCTGCTGCTGCGCGGGCGCACCTTCCCGGTCGTGATCGGCCTGACCCTGCTGGGCTATGCGGTCAACGTCTTCATCTTCGCGATGGGGCGGCTGTGGAGTGCCGCACCCCCCATCCTCACCGAAGGCAGCGCCGTGGCCGACCCGTTGCCCCAGGCCCTGGTGCTCACGGCCATCGTGATCGGATTCGCCACCACCGGCTTCGTGATCGAGATGGCGCTGCGCAGCCGCCATGAGAACGGCAGCGACCACGTCGATGGGCATCCGGACAAGGCGGAGCAGGCATGAACTGGTTCAGCGAACACCTGCCCATCCTGCCAGTCCTCCTGCCGGCCGTCACGGCGGTCGTGCTGCTGCTCATTGGCGACCATGGGGGCGATGCCCATGGCAGCCATGGCCACCGCAAGCTGCTGTGGGCGCGTCGCATCGCGCTGACGTCGGTTCTCCTGGGTCTGGTCATCGCGGCACGTCTCGCCATCGAGGCAGGTCAGGGCGAACTCAAGGCCTACGAGGTGGGCGACTGGCCGGCTCCCTTCGGCATCATGGTGCTCATCGATCGCCTCGGGGCGATGATGCTGCTGCTCACCGCCTGCGTGGCCCTGCCGGTGCTGTGGTATGCCACCGGGGGCTGGGATGCGCATGGCCGCTACTTCCACGCCATCTTCCAGTTCCAGCTCATGGGGCTGAACGGTGCGTTCGTGACTGGCGATCTGTTCAACCTCTTCGTCTTCTTCGAGGTGCTGCTCATTGCGTCCTACGTCTTGATGGTGCATGGGCAGGGGAAGGAGCGCTTCCGCGTGGGCGTGCACTACGTGGTACTGAACCTCGCAGCCTCCTCCCTCTTCCTGATCGGCGTGGCGCTCATCTACGCCAAGACCGGCACGCTCAACCTCGCCGACCTCGCCTTGCGGGTGCCCAAGGTCACGGCACCGGAATCGGTGGTGCTGCAGGCTGCCGCCCTGGTGCTGCTGGTGGTGTTCGGCTTCAAGGCGGCACTGATGCCATTGGCCATGTGGCTGCCGGCGACTTACTCGGCGGCCAGTCCGCCGGTGGCGGCTCTTTTCGCCATCATGACCAAGGTGGGCGTCTATGCCATCGTGCGGGTGCACGGGGTGATCTTCGGCGCCGGGGCCGGGGATGCCGCGCTGACGGTGGAGCCCGTGCTGCTCCCGCTGGCCCTGCTGACCAGCGCAGTGGGTGTCTGTGGCGCCCTCGCGTCGCGCACCTTGCCGCGGCTGGTGGCCTGGCTGACGGTGGCTTCCGTGGGCACCGTGCTGGCCGGCCTCGGGCTCTTCTCGGCCGAGGCCTGGTCTGCGGCGCTCTACTACATGCTCAACAGCACCCTGGTGATCGCAGGCCTGTTCCTGCTTGCCGAACTGGTGGGCGCTCAGAGAGGGGATGCGTCGACCCAGCTGGTGCCGGCCTCCCCGGTGGCCCAGCCGGCCCTCCTGGGCCTCATGCTGCTGCTCGCCGCAGCCTCCACCGCGGGGTTGCCACCCTTGCCGGGCTTCATTGGCAAACTGATGATCCTTGAAGCCGCCAGCGACCATGCCTGGCATGCAGCGATCTGGTCGGTCGTGCTCGTGGTGGGCTTCCTCACCCTGGTGGGGCTGGCGCGTGCCGGCAGCATCCTGTTCTGGCATGTGCGTGACGACCTGCCCGTCTGCGGGGCCTCCGGCGCCAGCCCCAAGCTGGTCATGGCCACCTTCTCGCTGCTGGCCGCCAGTGTCGCGCTCAGCGTGATGGCCGCCCCGGTCCAGCGCTACACCGAGGCCACGGCATTGCAACTGGCTGATCGATCCGCCTATGCCCGCGCGGCTTTGCGCGATGTGGGCGGCGACCAGGCCGAAACCACCCGTCCCTACCGCGTGCGCAAGGAGGCTCCGCGATGACCCAGCCGAAGCACCCTTCCACAACCGCTGCCGCGCCGGGCCCGCGGCGGGATCCCGCGCGGCCCAAAGGATGGCTGGCCCACCCGGCGCTGTCAGTGCTGCTGGCAACCGTGTGGCTGCTGCTCCAGGAAAGCCTGGCGCCCGCTCAGATCCTGGCGGCCATCGTGTTCGGCTTGCTCGTGCCGCGGCTGGTGCACGGCTTCCTCGGCCCGGCCATGGGGACGCGCCGCATGAGCCTGGCCTTGCGTTTCGTGGGCATCGTGCTGTGGGACATCGTGGTGTCGAACCTCACGGTGGCCCGCATCGTGCTCTCTCCGGGATCGCGGCCTCGTCCGGCCTGGGTGCGTGTGCCCCTGCGATTGCAGCAGCCCGGGGCGATCACGCTGCTGGCCACCATCATCACCACCACACCGGGGACGGTTTCCTGCATCGTTGACGACCAGACGCACGAGATCCTGGTGCATGCCCTGGACTGCAGCGACCCGCAGGCCATGGCCATGCAGATCCAGGAACGTTACGAGCAACCGCTGATGGAGATCTTCGGATGAACACCTGGCCCTTGATCGACTGGGCGCTCAACTTTGCCTTCATTGCCGTGGGCCTGGCCTTGGTGCTGTGTGCCTGGAGGCTTCTGCGGGGCCCCGAGGTGACCGACCGTGTCCTTGCCCTGGACACGATGTACATCAATGTGGTGGCCCTGGTGATCCTTTTCGGCATGCGCTTCGGCACCGAGCTTTTCTTCGAGGCGGCGCTGATCATCGCGCTGCTGGGTTTTGCGTCGACTGTGGCGCTGGCGCGCTACCTGACCCGTGGCGATGTGCTGGAGTGAGGTGAGCGATGTGGAATGAACTGCACTGGACTTTGCAGGCGGGTATCGCGCTGATGCTCGTGATCGGCGGCGTGTTCGCCCTGGTGGGCGCCATCGGGATGGTGCGTTTCCCCGACTTCTACATGCGTTTGCACGCGCCGACGAAAGCCACGACGCTGGGGGTGGGAGGTGTGCTGGTCGCCAGCATGGCGACGAACTGGGCCGAGGGGCGCTACGGTTTGCACGAACTGCTGATCACACTTTTCCTCTTTGTGACAGCCCCCGTCTCGGCCAATCTGCTGGCCAAGGCCGCCATGCACCTGCGCAATCCGTCGAAGGCGCCGGTCCCTGAGGATCAGCCCCGCCCTTGACGTCGGCTCAGCGAGGCTGGCGCTGCCCCTCGACCAGCGGGGCGGCTTCGAGTTCGCCCTGTGCCTGGCTCTCACGGACCGCAGCACGCGCCAGCAGATGCGAGGCCACTGGCAGCGTGGCGAGCAGGAAGGCCAGGATCACCAGCAGCCGCAGGGCCCAGCCGCCATCTTGAGCCCAGAAGACCGCGCCCAGGCAGACGCAGGCCAGGGCCAGGGTTCCCGCCTTCGTGGCCGCGTGCTGGCGGGCCAGGGCGTCGGGCAGGCGGATCACCCCCCAGGCCGCGACCAGCAGCAAAGCGGCTCCGGCGAGCAGCATCAGCGATCCGAGGATGTCGAGGAATCCGGTCATCGCGAAGCCTCCTTGACGTCGCTGCGTGGCGCCCGATCGATGAGGCGGGCCCAACCGATGGTGGCCACGAATCCCACCAGAGCCAGACCGATGCCCACGTCGAGGAAGACCGTGCGCGCGGTCGCCAAGGACGCAGCGACGCACAGCGCCACGCCGGCTGCCAGCAGGATGTCCAGCGCCACGACACGATCAGCGTGTGTGGGGCCCTTGACGATGCGTACCGTGGCCAGCGCCGATGCGGCCAGGGCGCTCAGGACGAGCAGGGTGGTGATCATGCCGGGTTCTTTCCGAACAGGATGACGAGGTAACGCTCGAAGTCGTGCCGGATGCCGGTGACGGCACCCTGCGCGTCGGAGGTGTCGAGCATGTGCAGCAGCATCTCGTGGCGTTCCATGTCGATGTCGATGGTGGTGGTGCCAGGGGTGAGCGAGATCATGCAACCCAGCAGGGCTGCGCCCTGTTCGTTCATCGGGGCAAACTGCATGCGAATGAAGCCCACTGGCGGGCGTTCGCCCGCGGGGCCGCTGGCGCGCAGGATCACGCGCACGGTTTGCCAGCCCGAGACGACCACCGCAAGCAGAAAACGCAGCAGCAGCAACAGGCTGACCAGGGGGTGGCGCAGAACGGTCATCGTGGTTCCTCCTTCTGCCATCAGCGCCCGAAGCCGTCGACGGCGGCCTGGGCATAACCCAGCAGGCTCTGCGGCGACAGGCTGATCCACAGGGTCACGGCGGCCAGGCCTGTCGTGGCCAGATAGGCAGCGCCCAGTCGCACCCGGGCGGGTTGCCAGGTTTCATCGGGGTGGGCCTTCCAGAACGCCTCCATCCAGATCTTCATCATCGAGTACAGCGTGAGCACGCTCACCAGCAGGGCGGCCACCGTCCACACGATGCGTTCCTGGGCGATGGCCTCGCGAAGGATGAGCAGCTTGGCCCAGAAGCCCGACAGCGGCGGAATGCCCACCAGCGACAGCGCCGGGATCAGGAAGAGCACGGCCAGCAGCGGCTTGAGGGCATACAGCCCGCCAATGCGGCGCAGGTCGTAGCTGCCGGTCAGCGCCCAGACGATCGCGCCGATGAGGAAGAGGTTGGCCTTCACCACGATGTGGTGCAGGGTGTAGAAGAGGGTGGCGGCGTGCCCCTCCGGCGTGGCCAGTGCGATGCCGAGCAGGATGTAGCCGATCTGGCTGACGATGTGGAAGGCCAGGATGCGGCGGATGTCCCAGTGGTAGGCGGCGCCCAGCACGCCGGTGATCATCGTGGCGGCGGCAATCCAGCCCAAGGCCTCGTAGAGCATCTGAGGCGCCGGGCTGAACACGTCGCCCAGCGTGCGCAGCACGGCATAGACACCCACCTTGGTGAGCAGGCCGGCAAACAGGGCGAGCACCGGGGCGGGCAGCGTGTGGTAGGACGCCGGCAGCCAGGCAAACAGCGGGAAGGCACCCGCCTTGATCAGGAAGGACAGTGTCAACGCGGCCAGCAGGGCCAGCCCCAGGGCCGGCGGCCACTGGGCAGACGCTTCGCCCAATGCCGTGAAGTTGAGGTGACCGGTGGCTCCGTAGATCAGGCCCACGCTCATCAGCAGCAGCATGGTTCCGAAGAGGTTGAGCGCCAGGTACTTGAAGGTGCCGTCGAGCTGGTCCACACGGCCGCCGATCGCAAAGAGGCCCACAGAGCAGATCAGCATCACCTCGAACCACACATAGAGGTTGAAGAGGTCGGCTGTGCTGAAGGAGCCCCCCACGCCGGCGAGCACCCCGTGCACGAGGGGCAGCAACAACGGATGACGTGGCCCCGGATCGGCGTCGCTCACCAGGAAGAGCAGGGAGGCCACCCCCATCAGCGCCGTGATCAGCACCAGCGAAGCGCCGGTCCCGTCCACCACGAACTCGATGCCGAAGGGGGCCACCCAACCGCCGAACTGAGCGACCGCAGGAACGCCGGAGGAGGCCTGTGCGACCAGCATCAGCGCGCACACGGCCAGCGCGGCGACGCCCGCAAAGCTGATGGCCTGTTGCAGACCCGGTCGCCGGGAAGCCGCCGTGGCCAGCATGGCGGTGCCCAGCGGCACCAGCACGGGGGAGACAGCCAGGAAGCTCACGCTCATGCGGCGCCCCCTGCACGGGCGTCAGCCTCCCGCGTGGGCAGCGGCGGCTTGACGGGGTCGGTGGGTTCGGGTTCGGCCTCGCGAAGCGCCAGCGCATCATCCGTGCGCGCCCGCTCGATCAGGCGAAGCACCAGCACCAGCGAGAAGCACACCAGGGCGAAGCCGATCACGATCGCCGTGAGAACCAGCGCCTGGGGCAGGGGGTTCGCCGCACCGGCGAGCACACTCTCGCCCAGCGGCACCACAGGCGGTTGCGTCGAGCCGATGCGGCCGGCAGAAAACAGCACGAGATTGGCCCCGGCGCCCAGCACGGCCAGGCCGAGCACACAGCGCAGCACGTCGCGCGAGAGGGCGAGGTACAGGCCCAGGGCCACGGAAATCCACACAGCGGCGGCCAGCGCCCAGGTCATGATCGGGTCTCCTTGGAATCCTTGGACAAAGGCTCATCGATGTCGATGAGCGCGAGGGCGTAGCCGGCCAGCGCGCCCCACACGCACAGATAGACACCGATGTCGAAGAGCAGCACGGTCGAAATCTTGAGCTCGGTGAACCCAAGGTTGAGACTGCCCCACCAGTGCGTGAGGAAGGCCTGACCCTGCCAGACGGCGGGCAGGCCCGACAGTCCCGCCAGCAGCACACCCAGCGCGGCCAAGCCAACGGCCGACCCGGTGGGCAGGCGCCGCGCGGCCTCGGCTGGCGAGCGTGCGATGCCCCAGAGCACGGACGCGCTCACGGCCACCAGGGCGCCGATGAAGCCGCCGCCAGGTTCGTTGTGGCCACGCAGCAGCACCCAGATCGATGCTGCCAGGATGACCCAGTACAGCACCCGGGCCACCACGTCGAGGATCACGATGCGCGGGTTCATCGGCGGCCCTCCTGCTGTGCCTCTGAAGCCCCACGCAGACTGCGCAACAGTGGCAAGGCCGCCAGGAAGGAAAGCGCCACCACGGCGATCTCGCCCAGGGTGTCCAGGGCACGGAAGTCGACCAGGATCACGTTGACCACATTGCGCCCGTAGGCCTCGGGCACGCTGCGCTGGGCAAAGAATTCGGAGAGGGAGGCATCGAACGGGGTGGCCACGGTCAGCAGCAGCAAGGCCGTGATGAGGGTGGCGAAAGCCATCGACACGAGCGCGGCACCGGGCCGCCATGCGGGCTCCTCGATCGATGCCGGGCGCCCCAGGCGCTTGAGCTTGAGCAGCACCGCCGCCACGACCACGACGAACACCGTTTCCACGGTGAACTGGGTGAAGGCGAGGTCGGGCGCGCCGACGAACAGGAACAGCGCCGCACTGCCATAGCCCACCAGGCCACTGGCCAGCAGCAGGGTGAGCCGGTCGCGCAGCAGGGCCGCTGCCACAGCCCCCAGGCCGATCAGGATCACCGAACCCACCACCCCCCAGGACCAGGGCCCTGGCCTCGGGCCGGGCAAGGCCAGCAACGCGGGGCCGAGTGCCGCGAGCAGACCTGCCGAGACGGCGCCGACCGTCAGCGCCATGTACCCGGGCAGCCGCCCGTGCTGGAGGCGCCGGGTCACCGCTGCAGCCGCCTTGGGAATCCACACCAGCGAGCGCTCGTACTGCGATGCCATGCCGACGCGGCCGATCTTCGCCCCGAGGGCCTCGAAGAGCCGGTGCAGCGGATCCCAGAAGACATAGATCAACCCACCGATCAGCAGGGTGACGGCCAGGGATCCGAGCGATGGGCCGATTTCCAGGGCCAGGCCGATCACGATGGCCTCGGTGCCCGGTGTCATGGCCAGGGAGGCGTCGGCCAGGAGCTCGTCCACGAAGAAGGGGAAGAGGCCCAAGCCGATGCCCACGCTGGCCAGCACCAGGGGCGGCAGCACCAGGGCGGGGCCGCCCTCGTGGGCGTCCGGGGTCTCGTTGGTGCCGGGATGGCGCCAGAACACCCGCAGCGCGGCCACACCCGCCACGGCCACCGCAATCGCGCCGAAGACCGTGTTGGCCGCGCGCGCGAAGGCAAAGACGTCGTCGGCGCTCTTCACCTCGAGGATCACGTCCTTGACGATGTAGCCGAAGGACAGCGGCATGCCGGCCATGGAGGCGCCGGCCAGGAGGGCGGCCGCCGCCGTGAAGGGCATCGCCTTGCGCAGGCCGCCCAGGCGGTCGATCACCCGGGTGCCCGTTCCGTGGTCGATGTTGCCGGCCACGAAGAACAGCGGCGCCTTGTACAGCGCATGGGCCAGCAGGAGGGCGCCCACGGCCACCGTGGCGCCCTCACCGCGCAGGCCGATGAGCACCACCAGGGTGCCCAGCGTGGCGACGGTGGACCAGGCCAGGATGCGCTTCAGATCACGCTCACGCAGCGCCAGCACCATGCCCCAGGCGGCCGTGATCGAGCCCGCGGTCTTGAGCGCGATTTCCCAGAGGTCCCATTCCCCGAATGCCGGATCAAGCCGCGCCAGCAGATACACCCCCAGCTTCACCATCGTGGCCGAGTGCAGGTAGGCCGACACCGGTGTCGGTGCCGACATCGCGTTGGGCAGCCAGAAATGGAAGGGGAACTGGGCGCTCTTGGTGAAGGCTCCAACGAGGATCAGGACGAGCGCGGTGGTGAGCGCCGGGGTGGGCGCCTCATAAGGAATCTGCTCGATGAGGGTGGACAGCGAGTAGGTGCCCATCTGTTGCCCGAGCAACAGCAGGCCGGCCAGCAAGGCAAGCCCCCCGGTGCCCGTGACCAGGAAGGCCTGCTGGGCAGACTTGCGGCTGGACAGCTCGGTGTGGTTGAAGCCCACCAGCAGGAAGGAGGTGAGGCTGGTGAGCTCCCAGAACACGAAGAGCACGACCACGTTGTCGGCTGTCACGCAGCCGATCATCGCCAGCATGAAAAGTGAAAGCAGCACGTACAGCCGCGCCTGCTGCGGATGGCCGGCCAGGTAGCCGCCGGCATAGACGAACACGGCGCAGCCCACGCCGGTGATCATCAGCAACATCAGCGCCGACAGCCCGTCGATGCGCCAGGCGAGGTCGATCCCGAGGTCGGGGATCCATGCGATCTGGCCCTGCACAGGCAGGGATTGGGTCGTCAGCAGCCAGAGAACCCAAGCCAGCGCCACCACGGGAACGGCCGTGAATGCCGTCCTCCCGGCCAAGCCGAGGCCTCCGGCGTCCGGGTGCGGGTGGGCTGGCGCGCTTGTTGTGATTGTGGCCATGGGGCGGATGCGCGCAACAGCGCTGCGCAGACAAGGGGGCTGCACAGCGTAGCAAAAAACAAACGCGTCGCGGTGATGCCGCGACGCCCGACCCCCGATGGAGCCGGTCGCCGCGCGGAAGTTCCCGCAATCGGATCAGGTCTTGCCGGATCCGGTCTCGTGCGAGGGCGCGTCGTGCCGGGCCCGAGGGCGCCACAGCAGCCAGACCGCCAGGTAGCCCAGCACCGAACTGGTGACCGCAAGCACGGTCAGCCCCAGCAGCAGGGGCGTGCCGGTCGCCTGGATGGAATGCCACAGCGCCTGCCACCAGCCCTGCTGGGCCGCCAGCGTCTCGACATGCGCCTCCAGGGCCTGCGCCACCACCTCGCCGCGCTCGGCGCTCAGGATCCAGCTGCCGATCTGGTAGGCAAGCCAGTACACCGGTGGGAAGGTGAAGGGGTTGGTCACCAGGGTGGAGGCTGCCGCCACCGCCACGTTGGCCCGCAGGAAGACCGCCGTGACCACGGCAAAGAGGAACTGGGCGAACGGCAGCATGAACCCGAAGAACAGACCGATGCCGACCGCACGGGCCACGCTGCCGCGGTCCAGGTGCCACAGATGTTCATCCTGCAGCCGGTGCGCCACAGGCCGCAGCCATTTGGACGCCAGCAACTGCTCACGGGTGGGCACCCAGCGCTTCATGGAGGGCTCAGCGCGCGTCGGATGGAATGGTGTGGCTCATCAATCGATCGGCCAGGGCAATGGCCAGGGCCGAGAACAGGAAGGCGATGTGGATCAGCGTCTGCCAGATCAGCACCTTCTCGTCATAGTTGCCGGCGTTGATGAAGGTCTTGAGGAGGTGGATGGACGAGATGCCGATGATGGCCGTGGCCAGCTTGACCTTCAGGACCGAGGCGTTCACATGGCTCAGCCACTCCGGCTGGTCGGGGTGGCCTTCCAGCTTCAGCCGTGAAACGAAGGTTTCGTAGCCGCCCACGATCACCATGATCAGCAGGTTGGAGATCATGACCACGTCGATGAGCGCGAGCACCACCAGCATGATGATGGTCTCATTGAGCGCAGTGATCTTGACGTCGGACTTGTAGCCGATGCTGGTGACCAGCTTGTCCAGCGCCGCCTGGCTGCCGAAGACGGCCTCCAGCAGGTGGACCAGCTCCACCCAGAAATGGAAGACGTACACCCCCTGGGCAACGATCAGCCCCAGGTAAAGGGGCAGCTGCAGCCAGCGGCTGGCAAAGATCAGGTTGGGCAGCGGGCGCAGGCGGGTGGCCCGGGGGTCGGGAATGGCGCTCATCGATGGCCTAGGGATACTACGGAATGTCGCGGATTCTAGGGCCAGCCGACACTAGTGGCCGGGCCGGCGCCGCGCAGACCGTGGAAACCCACACGGCCGACGGGTTGGCGCTTGCCGGAGTATTCCAGGCCTTTGTGGCGACCGCATGTCGGGGTAAAACCGGGGGCGCCAGAGTAAGGCCTTCGTAAGAGCCTCCCCCTAAGGTTTCGCATCATCCGGATTCGACCGACCACCGACAGGAGACACCCATGTCCGACCAGGAGAGCAAGCTCTACCCCCCGCCTGCCCAGCTCGTCGCCGGCGCCCATGTGTCCGGTATGGCGGCGTATCAGAAGCTCTGCGCCGAGGCCGAGGCCGACTACCCGGCCTATTGGGCCCGCCTGGCGCGTGAGATGCTGAGCTGGAAGCAGCCGTTCACGAAAGTCCTGAACGACAGCAACGCCCCGTTCTTCAAGTGGTTCGAGGACGGCACGCTCAACGTCTCCTACAACTGCCTGGACCGCAACGTCGAGCGCGGGCTGGGCGACAAGGTGGCGATCATCTTCGAGGCGGACAACGGCCAGGTCACGCGGGTCACCTACCGCGAACTGCTCGAGCGCACCTGCCGCCTGGCCAATGCGCTGAAGGCCCAGGGGGTGAAGAAGGGCGACCGTGTGGTGATCTACATGCCCATGTCGGTCGAGGGGGTGGTGGCCATGCAGGCCTGCGCCCGCATCGGTGCCACCCATTCGGTGGTCTTTGGTGGGTTCTCGGCCCAGTCGCTGCGCGACCGCATCCAGGATGCCGGCGCCGTGATGGTGCTCACGGCCGACGAGCAGGTGCGCGGCGGCAAGCAGCTGCCGCTCAAGGCCATCGTCGACGAGGCGCTGGGCCTGGGCGGCTGCGAGACCATCCGCAAGGTCATCGTGTACCGCCGCACCGGCGGCAACGTGGCCTTCGACCCCACCCGCGATGTGTGGCTGCACGAGGCCACGCAGAGCCAGCCGGCTGCCTGCGAACCCGAATGGGTCGAGGCCGAACACCCGCTCTTCCTGCTCTACACCTCGGGTTCCACCGGCAAGCCCAAGGGCGTGCAGCACAGCACCGGCGGCTACCTGCTGCATGCCGCGCTCACCACCAAGTGGACCTTCGACCTCAAGGACAACGACATCTTCTGGTGCACGGCCGACATTGGCTGGGTCACCGGCCACACGTACATCACCTATGGCCCCCTGGCCCTGGGCGGCACCGAGATCGTCTTCGAGGGCGTGCCCACCTTCCCGGACGCCGGCCGTTTCTGGCGCATGATCCAGGACCACAAGGTCACCATCTTCTACACCGCGCCCACGGCCATCCGCTCGCTCATCAAGGCGGCCGAGAGCAACGAGGTGGTCCATCCCAAGCGCTACGACCTCTCCAGCCTGCGGCTGCTCGGTTCGGTGGGCGAGCCCATCAACCCGGCCGCCTGGGAGTGGTACCACGCCAACGTGGGCGGTGGGCGCTGCCCCATCGTCGACACCTTCTGGCAGACCGAAACCGGTGGCCACATGATCACCCCGCTGCCAGGGGCCACCACCCTGGTGCCGGGCTCCTGCACGCTGCCCTTCCCGGGCATCACGGCGGCCATCGTCGATGAAACCGGCAACGACGTGCCCGACGGCCAGGGCGGCATCCTGGTGGTCAAGAAGCCCTGGCCCAGCATGATCCGCACGATCTGGGGCGATCCCGAGCGTTTCAAGAAGAGCTACTACCCGCCCGAGCTCAAGGGCTACTACCTGGCGGGCGACGGCGCCATCCGCGATGCCAGGACGGGCTACTTCACCATCACCGGCCGCATCGACGACGTGCTCAACGTCTCGGGCCACCGCATGGGCACGATGGAAATCGAATCCGCCCTGGTGAGCTGCACCGAGCTGGTCGCCGAAGCCGCGGTGGTGGGCCGTCCGGACGACACCACCGGCGAAGCCATCTGCGCCTTCGTGGTGCTCAAGCGTCCGCGTCCCACTGGCGAGGAAGCGAAGAAGATCGCTGCCGAACTGCGCAACTGGGTGGGCAAGGAGATTGGCCCGATCGCCAAACCCAAGGACATCCGCTTCGGCGACAACCTGCCCAAGACCCGCTCCGGCAAGATCATGCGGCGCCTGCTGCGCTCGATTGCCAAGGGAGAGGCCATCACCCAGGACACCAGCACGCTGGAGAACCCGGCCATCCTGGAGCAGTTGTCGCAGGCCAACTGAGGCCTTTCGCGGGCGGTAGACTGGCGGTCAGATCCGCCGTCCCGTCTCGCGTCCGTGCCCGCTCCCACCGCCCTGATCGACTTCATCGCACCCGTCGAGGGGGCGTCGCGTGAGCGCTTCGCCTTCTTCGACCCGCTCGCGGTGCTGCAGACACACCATCTGGACGAGGTGCCGTTCGTGCTGGCCCGGGTCGAGGCCGAGGCGCGGCGGGGCCGATGGTGCGTGGGCTTTGTTGCCTACGAGGCGGCTCCGGCTTTCGATGCAGGGATGGCCGTCCATCCGGCGGACGGGCCTCTGGTGTGGTTCGCCGTCTTCGACCAGGCCTATCCCTGGCCGATGCCGCCGGACCTTCCCTATGAACCGCTGTCGTGGAACGGGGGGATCGACCGGACCGCATTCGAGCGGGCCATCGACCGCATCCACGCGGCCATCGCCGATGGCGAGGTCTACCAGATCAACTTCACCGCGCCGTGGCGCAGTGCCTTTGCGGGCGATCCGCGGGGGCTGTTCCATGCGCTGCACCGCGCCCAGCCGGACGGGTATGCCGCCTACCTCGACGCGGGCGCCCAGCAGGTGCTGTCGGTGTCGCCCGAACTCTTCTTTGATTGGCGCGACGGACAGCTGCTGTCGCGCCCGATGAAAGGCACGGCGGCGCGGGAGGCGGACCCGCAGCTTGACGCGCGCCGTGCCGAGCACCTGCGCACCAGCGACAAGGAGCGCGCCGAAAACCTGATGATCGTGGACCTGATCCGCAACGATCTCTCGCGGGTGGCGCAGCCCCACGGCGTCCAGGTGCCCCGGCTCTTCCACACGCAGGCCCTGCCGACCGTCTGGCAAATGACCTCCGACGTCACCGCACGGGTGCGCCACGGGGTTGGCCTGGTCGACATCTTCCGGGCGCTCTTTCCCTGCGGCTCGGTCACGGGGGCACCCAAGCTGCGGGCCATGCACTGGATCCGCGAGCTCGAGGCGGGGCCGCGCGGCATCTACTGTGGGGCCGTGGGCGTGGTGCGCCCTGACGGTTCAGCCACCTTCAACGTCCCCATCCGCACCGTCAGCGTGGACAGCGGCCAGGCGCGCTGCGGCATCGGCAGCGGCATCACGGCCGACGCCGACGCAGCGGGCGAATGGGCCGAATGGCGCAGCAAGCAGGCTTTCCTGGTGCGCGCACAGTCACCCTTCGAGTTGCTGGAAACGATGCGGCTGGAGGGGGCGCAACTGCTTCATGCCGAGGAGCATCTGGCACGCATGGCCGCGACCGCCCGGCACTTTGGCTTTCCCTGGCAGGAGCACTCGGCCGTCCGGGCCCTGGAACAGGTGGCGGCGGCGCATCCGCAAGGGGCCTGGCGCGTGCGCCTGCTTGCCGACGCACAGGGGTTCTGCCGGGCCGAGGCCTTTGCGCTGGGGTCCACGGAGCAGCCGGTGACGGTGCAACTGGCTTCCCGGCCTTTCGAGTCCGCGCACAGCGAATTCGTGCGCTTCAAGACCACGCGGCGCGCCCACTACGACGCCTTTGCGCCCACCGATCCGGCGGTCTTCGACACCCTGCTCTGGAACGAATCGGGCGAGCTCACCGAATTCACCCGCGGCAACGTGGCGGTGAAGCTCGATGGCCGCTGGGTGACGCCGCCGCTGTCGTGCGGCCTGCTGGACGGCATCGGCCGGGCACGGGCCCTGCGCGAGGGGCGCGTGGTCGAGCAGGTGGTGCACCGCGACGAGCTGCCGCGGGCGCAGGGGCTGGCCTTCCTCAACAGCCTGCGGGGCTGGCTGGCCGCTGAACTGCGGCACTGAAAAGACAACACCCCGCCGAAGCGGGGTGCGGGACGTCGGGTGCTCAGTGACCCAGGCGAGCCGGCATCACTTCTGGGTCAGGATCCACTGCACCAGCGTCTTGGCATCGGCTTCGCTCAGCGAGGCATTGGCCGGCATCGGCACCGGACCCCAGACGCCCGAGCCGCCCTTGATGACCTTCTGGGCCAGCTTGTCCACGGCGTCCTTCTGGCCGGCGTACTTGGCGGCGATGTCCTTGTAGGACGGGCCAACCAGCTTCTTGTCAGCAGCGTGGCAGGCCATGCAGGCCTTCTGCTGGGCCAGTTGCTGGCTGGCCATCACGGGAGCGCTCAGACAGGCCAGCGCGGCGAGGGCGAGAAGAGACTTCATGTCGTCCTTTCGGCGTTCGTGGGGTTGATTTACAGTCGTGTCAACGAATTCTAGGCGTTGGGGTGGGCGTCAGCCGCGCGGCTGGCGTAAAGCCCGTGGAGTCCTGCATGTATTTCATCATCCTGGGTGTCCTTCTGATCCTGCTGAAGCTCGCCGAGTTCGGCGCCGTGGCCGAATGGTCGTGGTGGATCATCCTGTCGCCATTTGCGCTGGCGGTGGTGTGGTGGGCCTGGGCCGACGCCTCGGGCTACACCAAGCGTCGCGAGATGGACAAGCTGGAAGAGAAGAAGAAAGAGCGGCGCAAGAAGAACTTGGCCGCTCTGGGTCAGGAACCGCGCAAACGGAAGATCTGACGGAAGATCTGACGCCCGCTCACTCGAACTTGTCGAGGACGGCGCCGGAGCTGGCGCTGCTGGCCAGTTTCGCGAACTTGGCCAGCACGCCGCGGGTATAGCGCGGGGCGGGCCGCGTCCAGGCCGCACGGCGCTTCGCCAGTTCCTCGTCGCTGACGTGCAGCTGCAGCGTCAGCGTGTGGGCGTCGATCGTGATCCTGTCGCCTTCCTTCACCAGGGCGATGGTGCCGCCCTCGGCGGCCTCCGGCGCCACGTGGCCCACCACCATGCCCCAGGTGCCGCCCGAGAAGCGCCCGTCGGTGATCAGGCCCACCGACTCCCCCAGGCCCTGGCCGATCAGCGCGCCCGTGGGGGCCAGCATCTCGGGCATGCCCGGGCCACCCTTGGGGCCCAGGTAGCGCAGCACCATCACATCGCCGGCCTGGATCTGCTTGGCCATGATGGCCGCCAGCGCCGACTGCTCGTCGTCGAACACACGGGCCGGGCCGGTGATCTGCGGGTTCTTCAGGCCAGTGATCTTGGCCACGCAGCCCTCCGGGGCCAGGTTGCCCTTCAGAATGGCCAGGTGGCCCTGGGCATAGATGGGCTTGCTGACCGGGCGGATCACGTCCTGGTCGGGCGAGAGCTCAGGCACGTCGGCCAGCACCTCGGCCACCGTCTTGCCGGTGATGGTCATGCACTCGCCGTGCAGCAGGCCGGCCTTGAGCAGTTCCTTCATCACGGCCGGGATGCCACCGGCGCGATGCAGGTCGATGGCCAGGTACTTGCCGCTGGGCTTGAGGTCGCACAGCACGGGGATCTTCTTGCGCAGGCGCTCGAAGTCGTCGATGGTCCAATCCACCCCGGCTGCATGCGCGATGGCCAGGTAGTGCAGCACCGCGTTGGTCGAGCCGCCGGTGGCCATGATCACGGCCACGGCGTTCTCGATGGCCTTCTTGGTGACGATGTCGCGCGGCTTGAGGTCCTTCTTGACGGCTTCCACCAGCACGGCAGCGGCCTTTTTGACGTTCTCGACGACTTCTTCCTCGACGTTGGCCATCGTGGACGAGTAGGGCAGGCTCATGCCCAGGGCCTCGAAGGACGAGCTCATCGTGTTGGCGGTGTACATGCCGCCGCAGGAGCCGCTGCCGGGAATCGCGCGGCGCTCGATCTCGCAGAAGTCTTCCTCGCTCAGCTTGCCGGCGGTGAACTGGCCCACGGCCTCGAACACGCTCACGATGTTGAGATCCTGGCCCTTGTACCTGCCCGGCAGGATGGTGCCGCCGTAGATGTAGAGGCTGGGCACGTTGGCGCGCAGCATGCCCATCATGCCGCCGGGCATGTTCTTGTCGCAGCCGCCGATGACGATGACACCGTCCATCCACTGGCCGCCCACGCAGGTTTCCACGCAGTCGGAGATCACCTCGCGCGACACCAGCGAGTACTTCATGCCTTCGGTGCCCATGGCCATGCCGTCACTGATGGTGGGCGTGCCGAAGACCTGCGGGTTGGCACCGGCGGCCTTGAGGCCCTCCACGGCCGCGTCGGCCAGCCGCTGCAGGCCGGAGTTGCAGGGCGTGATGGTCGAGTGGCCATTGGCCACGCCGATCATGGGCTTGCCAAAGTCCGTCTCCTGGTAGCCCATGCCGTAGTACATGGAGCGGTTGGGGGCGCGGGCAACGCCCTCGGTGATGTTCTTCGAGCGGCGGTTGTAGCTCATGGCTCGTCCTTGGGGTGGGAATCGTGGGGGAGGGGCGGCTGGCGGCCGGCCAGCGCGCAGTATGCAGCGCTGGCACAATCGACTCCAATATATCTTTCAAGCGATTCTGATTCGTGTAGTAGATCAATGCTCGAACTGCGCCATCTCAGGCAATTCGTGGCGGTGGCCGAGGAATTGCATTTCGGCCGGGCCGCCGAACGCCTGCACATGACCCAGCCGCCACTGACCATGGGCATCCGGCAGCTCGAAAGCCTGTTGGGCGCAGAGCTGTTTCACCGCACGCGGCGCTCGGTGGCCCTCAGCCCCGCGGGTCTCGCCCTGCTGCCGCAGGCCCGCCGCCTGCTGGCCGAGGCCGAGCAGTTCGGGCCGCTGGCGCGCGCGGCAGCCCAGGGCACGCTGGGGCGACTGCGCCTGGGCTTTGTCTCCACCATCGGCTACGGACCGCTGCCCGGCTGGCTCAAGACCTTCCGTGAGGCCCATCCCGGGGTGGAGCTGGCGCTGCGCGAGGCCACGCTGGATGTGCAACTGGCCGCCTTCGAGGCCGGCGAGATCGATGCCGGCTTTGTGCTGCATGCACCGGGCGACCGCGTTGCCGGCTTTGGTGCCGTGCGGGTGCTGGGCGAGCCCCTGGTGCTGGCGCTGCCGGCCGACCATCCGCTTGCGGCCCAGGTGCGGGTGAAGGCGACGCCGGTGCTGAGCGAGCCCCTGGTGATCTTCCCGAGGGTCATCAGCCCCTCGCTTTATGATGCGATGCTTGCGTTCTATCGCGACCGGCAGGCCGCGCCGCGCATCGCCCAGGAAGCCATCCAGATGCAGACCATCGTGAACCTGGTGTCCGCCGGCATCGGCGTGGCCTGGGTGCCCGAATCGGTCACGCGGCTGCAACGTCCCGGGGTCGTCTACCGGGCGGTCGAGGATGCCGGCCTGGCTTGCGAGACCAGCCTGGTGTGGCGGCTGCCGCAGCACCCGGTCGTGAGCCGCTTTGTCGATCATGTGACGGCCGCCGCGCCGTCCTCCCACAAGGAAACTCCCTGATGCTCGTGCATCCCCAGTTCGATCCCGTGGCCCTGCAGATCGGGCCCGTGGCCATCCATTGGTATGGCCTGACCTACCTCGTCGCCTTCGGCCTCTTCCTGTGGCTGGCCTCCATTCGCGTGGGGCGCCCGCCCTATGTCGACGCCGGCTGGACACGCCGCGATGTCGAGGACCTGCTCTTCTACGGCGTGCTGGGCGTGATCATCGGCGGCCGCCTGGGCTACGTGCTTTTCTACAAGCCCGGCTACTACGCGGAAAACCCGCTCGAGATCTTCGCCGTATGGAAGGGCGGGATGGCCTTCCACGGGGGCCTGCTCGGGGTGATGGGCGCCATGGCGCTGTTTGCCTGGCAGCGCAAGCGCCGCTTCTTCGAGGTGACCGACCTGATCGCGCCCTGCGTCCCGACAGGCCTGGCGTCGGGCCGCATCGGCAACTTCATCAATGGCGAACTCTGGGGCCGTGCGGCCGACCCGAGCCTGCCCTGGGCCATGGTGTATCCACAGTCGGGCACCGACGTTGCGCGCCACCCGTCGCCCCTGTACCAGTTTGCGCTGGAAGGCCTGCTGCTGTTCGCGCTGCTGTGGGTGTATGCGCGCAAGCCCCGCGCCACCGGCCAGGTGTCGGGGGCTTTCCTGGCGGGCTACGGGGTGTTCCGCTTTATCGCGGAATACTTCCGAGAGCCCGACAGCTTCCTGGGCCTGCTGGCCCTGAACCTCAGCATGGGCCAGTGGCTGTGCCTGCCGATGATTGCGGCCGGCGTGGCGCTGTGGTGGTGGTCCGGCCGTCAGGCGGCCATCCGGTCCACGTGAGCGTGGCGGGTGTAGAGGAAGTCCAGCACTGCCTTGCGGCAGGCGATGTAGCGGGCATCCTCGGCCAGTGACACGCGGTCGCGCGGGCGTGCCAGATCCACGCGCAGGATCTCGCCAATGGTGGCGGCCGGTCCGTTGGTCATCATCACGATGCGATCGGACAGCAGCACCGCCTCGTCCACATCGTGCGTCACCATCACGACCGTGCTCTTGGTGCGGGCCACGATCTTCAGCAGCTCGTCCTGCAGGTGGGCGCGGGTGAGGGCATCCAGCGCGCCGAAGGGCTCGTCCATCAGCAGCACCTTGGGCTCCATTGCCAGAGCCCGGGCGATGCCCACGCGCTGCTTCATGCCGCCCGAGATCTCGTGAGGGCGCTTGGCGGTGGCATGCCCCATCCCCACCAATTCCAGCGCCGCCTGGGTGCGCGCCTTCAGTTGCGCTTTCGACTCCTTGCCACCGAACACACGGTCCACCGCCAGGTAGACGTTCTCGAAGCAGGTGAGCCAGGGCAGCAGCGAGTGGTTCTGGAACACCACGGCCCGCTCGGGCCCAGGCTCGCGGATCTCGCGGTTGTCGCACAGCAGCACGCCCGCCGTAGGCTTGAGCAGCCCCGCGATCAGGTTGAGCAGCGTCGACTTGCCGCAGCCCGAGTGACCGATGAGCGTCACGAACTCGCCGCGATCGACGTCGAGGTGGATGTCGCGCAGCGCGTGAAAGCTGCCCTTCCTTGTGTGGAAGACCATCTCTGCCGACTGCACCTGGATGAAATGCTGGGTCATGATCGGTCCTTTCACTCGGCGTAGCTGAAGCGCTTGGCGATGAAGATGAGGGCTTGTTCAAGCAGCAGGCCCACGATGCCGATCACGAAGATCGCGATCAGGATGTGCTGCACATTGAGGTTGTTCCACTCGTCCCAGACCCAGAAGCCGATGCCCACGCCGCCGGTCAGCATCTCGGCAGCCACGATCACCAGCCAGGCGGTGCCCACCGACAGGCGCACACCGGTCAGCATGTAGGGCAGCACCGACGGCAGCAGGATCTTGGTGATCACCTTCCATTCGGAGAGGTTGAGCACGCGCGCCACGTTCAGGTAGTCCTGCGGCACCCGCTGCACGCCCACCGCCGTGTTGATGATCATCGGCCAGATCGAGCAGATGAAGATGGTCCAGATGGCTGCCGGGTTGGCCGCCTTGAACACCAGCAGGCCGATGGGCAGCCAGGCCAGCGGCGACACCGGGCGCAGCAGGCTCACGATGGGCGAGAACATGCTGTTGACGATGGCGAACCGACCGATCAGGAAGCCCATCGGGATGCCCACCAGTGCGGCCAGACCGAAGCCCATGCCCACGCGTTCCAGCGAATAGAGCACGTTCCAGCCGATGCCCTGGTCGTTCGGTCCGTTGCGGTAGAACGGGTCGGCGAAGAGCTTGACCGCAGCCTCCCAGGTGGCGCCCGGCGTGGGGAAGCTGGTGCTGTTGACGGTGGCCAGGCCCCAGATGCCGATGAGCAGGGCCACGCCGAAGACCGGCGCCAGCAGGGTGAGCGCCCAGCCGCGCCAGTCGATCGGCGCCCGGGTGGGCTTGACAGGCACAGCGGCCGCTGCGGCCGGCTGGGTCCGCGTCGGGCTGGTGATCGACTTGGCGGCCGGGCTGTCGCCCACCGAAGGATGAAAAACGGCACTGACCATCATGGGCTCCCGTGTGTGGTGACTCAGGCCTTGACCTTGAAGCCATCGGCGTACTTGGCCGGATCCTTCCCGTCCCAGACCACCCCGTCGATGAGCTTGCTGGAGCGCATCATGTCCTTGGGCAGGTTCACCTTCGCGGCCGACGCAGCCTGCTTGTACAGGTCGATCTGGTTGATCTGCCGGGCCACCTCCAGGTAGTTCGGGTGTTCCTTGATCAGGCCCCAGCGCTTGTGCTGGGTGAGGAACCACATGCCGTCGCTCAGGTAAGGGAAGTTCACCGCGCCATCGTTGAAGAACTTCATGTGATTCGGGTCGTCCCAGGTCTTGCCCAGGCCGTTCTGGTAGCGGCCCAGGATGCGCTGGT
>VFQQ010000205.1_pt1 | contig 147678 bp, 127 predicted proteins | sample 3512341 | NCBI WGS metagenome assembly VFQQ01 (sample SAMN10412373, study PRJNA504923) | tailings metagenome | isolation source: Relicate 2 Philex TSF1 revegetated site | place: Philippines: Tuba, Benguet | collected 2017-08-29 | reverse complement strand
CAACGCTCACTCGGGACTTCCACCCTATAGATAAAGAACATGCCTGACACACTAAAAAAGGAGTTGTCTTCCGACAACTCCTCCAGCTATAAAGATGATCGTTATATTTAACCCACAGACCCCTCAAGCGAGATCTCAAGTAACTTCTGAGCTTCAACTGCAAACTCCATCGGCAGCTGATTAAGCACTTCCTTGGCGTAACCGTTGATGATCAGTGCCACGGCTGTTTCACTGTCAATGCCCCGTTGGTTGCAATAAAAAAGCTGATCTTCTCCGATTTTTGAAGTAGTGGCTTCGTGCTCCACGGAAGCGGAAGAGTTGTTTACTTCAATATAAGGAAAAGTATGCGCTCCGCATTTGTCCCCGAGCAACATAGAGTCGCATTGTGAAAAATTCCGTGCATTATCCGCTCTCTTGGCTATTTCCACAAGGCCACGGTATGAATTCTGGCTTCTTCCTGCTGATATGCCTTTAGATACGATGCGGCTTTTGGTGTTCCTGCCGAGATGGACCATCTTGGTACCTGTATCAGCCTGCTGAAAATTGTTGGTAACCGCCACAGAATAAAACTCACCGATAGAATTATCTCCTTTCAGTATGACAGACGGATACTTCCAGGTAACAGCCGATCCGGTTTCCACCTGGGTCCATGATATTTTAGAGTTATCTCCGAAACAAAGTCCTCTTTTGGTCACAAAATTAAAGACCCCGCCCTTTCCGTTCTTATCCCCGGGATACCAGTTCTGCACGGTTGAATACTTTACTTCCGCTTTTTCATGACAGAAAATTTCTACCACGGCAGCATGAAGCTGATTTTCATCTCTCGACGGCGCCGTACAACCCTCCAGGTAACTGACATAAGCCCCTTCATCCGCAATAATGAGGGTCCGCTCAAACTGACCTGTACCCGCTGCATTAATCCTGAAATACGTGGAAAGTTCCATCGGACACCTCACACCTTTCGGAATATAACAGAATGAACCGTCGGAAAAAACGGCTGAATTCAGCGCGGCGTAGAAATTATCTTTAACCGGCACTACCGAACCGATGTATTTTTTTACCAGCTCGGGATGGTTTTGCACCGCCTCTGAAATAGAACAGAAAACAATGCCCATTTCACCCAGCTTCTCGCGGAATGTTGTAGCCACTGAAACGGAATCAATGACAGCATCCACCGCTACTCCTGCCAGCCTTTCCTGTTCTTTCAGTGAAATCCCGAGACGCTCAAATGTTTTTCTGAGTTCAGGATCTATTTCATCAAGACTATTGACTGTTTTCTTCTGTTTGGGAGCAGAATAGTATTTTATAGCTTGAAAATCAGGCTTTTCATAGGTTACATTAGCCCAACCGGGCTCGGTCAGCTTCTGCCATTCCCGGTAAGCATTCAGCCTCCACTCCAGCATCCATTCCGGTTCATTTTTCTTACCGGAAATAAAGCGTACAATATCCTCACTGAGACCCGGAGGGGCCTCGTCGGCTTCTATATCTGTATAAAAACCATATTTATAATCTGAGCTGGTCAGCTCTTCCAGTAACTCCAGGTCTTTGCTCATATTAAAAAAATCGGATGTTAACCCAATGAACTAACAGTTAAAATACAAAATATGTTCGCTAAATCACAATATTCTTAAGCGCTGACAAGTTACTGTACCCTCGAGAAAGTAAGCGTCCCCTGATAGGTACTTCCATTGAAACTGATTTCCGTATTACCTGTAAACGAGTCATCGGAAACAGAGGATAGTATAAGCTTGGGGTTTTGAATAATCCTGTCAAGAAATATAAACCTTTCCACGGACAACGACTTTTCACTTTCGGTTTCTGTCAGCACCCAGCTGCCCTGCAGGATCAGATCCGGAGCATTGAGTTCGCATTTGGTGGCTCCCTCTCTGAATTCGTAGGTCTTATCTGAGATCAGAACCAGGATGTTATCAGAATTACAGGGATTTTGAGCAGACAGAAGGTCTACGTCTGTTGTACCCTGTCTGATGGTACCTTTGGTTACCTTCCACGACCTGCTGCCGGTTCCGGTCAGGTATTCAAGCGTGGTTTTAGGTTCCGGCTCTTCTTTTTTCTTACATGCCGTTACAACTACAAAAGACAAAAGGGAAGCAACAAACAGAAACTTGATTTTTTTCATGATGGTAAAGCAATTAATTGAATAATGGCAGTGGCTGCTTCAGCCGATGCGCCTTCACTGCCCAGTTTTTCTGACAAATCGTCGTATTCTTTTAACAACCTTTTTCGGGTTTTAGTATCCGAAAATACCTTTTCCAGCTCTTTTTTCAGCTCGGCGGGGTTATAATCATCCTGAATCAGCTCCCGCACCACCTCTTTTTCCGCCACAAGGTTGACTAAAGAAATATACGGAATTTTTATCAGAAAACGCGCGATCTGATAAGAAAAATTACTTGTACGGTAAACCACCACCTGCGGAACCTTAAAAAGAGCGGTTTCCAGTGTGGCTGTGCCTGAGGTTACCACCGCAGCCTCCGCTACCGACAGCAGGTCATAGGTCTGATCATACACAATCCTTATACCTGAACTTCCGGTGAATTCTTTGTAAAAAGCTTCTCCAAGGTCACTGATTCCGGCAATAACCATCTGGCAGGACGGAAAAGCCTCTTGAAGCTTAACCATAATGCCAGTCATTCTTTCCACTTCCTGCTTCCTGCTTCCCGGAAGCAGCGCAATAACGGGCCGGTCATCGAGAATGTTATCTTCTTTGAACCTTTCATTCCTGTGAAAAGCGGCTGTCTCATCCCTCAGCGGATTACCGACATACCGGGTATCAATTCCAAACTGCCCAAAAAATTCTTTTTCAAACGGGAAAATCACCAGAAGACGATCTACATAGTTCCGTATCGTAAAAACTCTCTTTTTGTTCCAGGCCCAGGCTTTGGGTGCGATGTAGTAGGCAACCTTATATCCTTCGGGTTTTGCCCAGCGGGCCACCCTAAGGTTAAAACCGGCGTAGTCAACCAGAATGATGACATCCGGCGCAAATGCCCTGATCTGGACTTTCACCAGTTTGAGAAATCCAAGTATGGAGCGGAGGTTTCTGATCACTTCCAGAAAGCCCATAAATGCCAGTTCGCGGTAATCTTTGAGAATTTCAGCCCCGGCTGTGCGCATTCTCTCGCCTCCCCATCCTGCAATTTCAGCCTCAGGATCTGCCTGCCGAAGTGCCATGATCAGGTTGGAAGCATGAAGATCGCCTGATTTTTCACCGGCAATAATAAAATACCTCATTTATTTTCCGTAGTATTCCACAAAGTGGTTGGTCGTTTCGGTAAGTTTGATCTTGTAAAGATCGACCTGATAATCGTTTTTCAGTACGGGCTGAAGAATCTTCCATATGGCGATCGCAAAATTTTCGGTAGAAGGCAAAACGCCTCTCAGAAAATCCACATCCTCATTTAAAAAAGTGTGATCAACTTTAGAAATCACGTACTTTCTGGTCACATCGCGCAACTCCTTCAGATCAATAACAAAACCCGTATCTTCCTGCACTTCTCCTTCTACCGTCACAAACAGCTCCCAGTTATGCCCGTGTATCCGTGAGCAGGGCCCGAATACTTCAAAATTCTTTTCCGGTGACCATTTAGGATTATATAACCTGTGAGCGGCATTGAATGTCTCTCTTCGAGTAATCTGAATCATTCTCTTCAAAAAAAACTGAAGTGCAAAATTACCATAGTTTTTTGGCATTTCAGTGAAATTATTTCACAACAAATAGCTAAACCCCTGTAAAACAGCAAAAAGCTGTCCTTTCAAACAGCTTTTTACCCTGATGAACAAGATCAGAAACCGGTTCTCATACCCATCGTAAACCAGAACCCGGGCTGTTCCACAAATCCGTGCTCAAAGTATTTCTGATTAAAAACATTATTAATGTCTGCAAACAACCTGACTTTACCGATGCTGTAAGAAAGCCTCGTATCTACCAGCTTAACAGGCTTATAATCAACCGCCGGAGTCTGGGCATCCCACTGATAATTACCCTCCCTTATTTTCAGGGTATACCAGATATCCCATGACAGACCCGGAATAAGCTCGAGGTTAAGGCCTGCAGAGAACTTGTGACTCAGGTAATTGAGGGTATAAAATGACTGAAAGCCTTCTTCCTTTCGATCGGCATTCAGATAGGCATAATTCATGGTAAGCTGTTTCAGCGCTTTGCTTCTGAAATACTTCTCCAGTTGGACGACCGTACTCACCTCCACTCCGAACATATTGATGTTGTTAATATTTTCCATCACAGGAACCGGCTGATCCGGGCGCTTGATCTTATCTATGGCATCCTGCGTCTGCCTGTAGAAAACAGACAGGGTTCCGTTGTAATCAGCAGTTCCCTGCTTAACACCCAGTTCATAAGTTAAGGCTTTTTCCGGCTTAAGATCCGGGTCGCCTTTTACCGTTGCGGTGTTCAGGTAGAGTTCGGTGAACGTCGGAAACCGCAATGAACGGTTAATACTTGAGTACAATGTAGTAACTTCTCCAAGCGGGTAAGCAATGTCAACTCCCGGAAACCACTGGGTACCGAACTGCGAATTCAGATTAAGCATGGTTCCTCCGGAAATATTGAATTTCCCGGCTTTCACCTGATGTTCGGCAAAAAGGCTCACATTGCTGCGTGTTTTGGCACGGGTATAAAAGGTGCTGTCATAACCCTGAACCCGCACCGGTGTTTTTACCACGTCACCCAACCTGTTACTCAGCACAGCTTCACTCCGCCACTCGGCTCCGGCGGCACTCCGGCCTAACTTGCTCACCTTTTTTATCTTCCACTCCGCATCCCAGACATCTGTACGATGAAAATTCACCGCCGGAAGGTTCGTCTCCAGATATTTGTTAAAATCATACAGATCATGATGCCTTCTCCAGTTGACTCTCACCACCGAATGAAGTGTGTTTGACAGGTTCTGATTCCAGTTAAGCCCCAAAAAGCCGGCCTCCACCTTTTCATACTGATCATAGAATTTAGGACTGTAGAAATTGGATGCCCCGAAATCATTCTGCATCAGCCCGCCCTGCAAATCCACAGAGCCGTTCTTGAGCAGGGCTTCCACTTTTACAAAACCCGACATTTTCTCAAAAGCTGTGTTGTAGGCGTGCCCATTACTTTTAATCATATCAAAAGCCGCTGTGGTAATGAACTTCTTCAAAACGAGGCTTGCATAGGTGCCATAATCCATGAGCTTATGTTGCCCCACCGCCAGGTTAACGCTCCCTCCGCTTTCCTGCGGTTTGCGGGTGATGATATTGATTACACCGGAAAACGCACTCGGCCCGAAAACCCTGGATGCTCCTCCCTGCAGAATTTCTATCTTTTCGATCATCTGCAGCGGAACAGGGAGATTAAGACTGTGATGACCGGTCTGAGGGTCATTCATCTTTACCCCGTCCACCAGCACGAGCGTCTGATCATAATGCCCGCCCCGTATACTGATATCAGCCTGCACTCCGAAAGCAGACCTGGATCGTACATCTACATTCAGAGCATACTGGAGTATTCCGTCCAGGGTCTTTACCGGCGCATTTTCAATGGTTCTCCTGTCTATAACGGTTACATTTCTGGCCGTTTTCCTGATTTCAGATGCTGAAATATTCGCCGTAACCGTTACGGCGTCGAGGTCTTTGATTCGGGTACTGTCCTGCCCCATGGATGCAAACGGCAGGATCACCCACAAAAGAATATATCTGTACATGATCTTTTAAAAAAAATGAGCAAAAAATAAACTGATGCAGCCTGTATGACTGCACCCCGGGCGATGACATGCCCGAAAACAGGATCAGATTAAAGAGTGGTCCTCTTCGGCAGGTTTTCTCGACAGGGCGTTGAAATCTATTTTCCCTGCCAGGTTGTGGGGGAGCTCAGGGAGCTGCCTGTAAGCATTGGGCAGTTTTTCTTTGGGAAGAATTTTAAGCAGGAATTCCCGGAGATCGTTCACCGGAACCTGCTGTTTATCATAGCCTGAATAATATAAAAAAAGTGACTTTCTTGAACCGGAAGCCGGACGTTCCACCAGTGCGGCTTCCCGGAGGGCCGGAAACCGCAGTGCCGCATTCTCAACTTCCTCTGCCAGGATATTGAGTCCCCGGCGGTTAAACATGCGTCCCTCCCGCCCCAGCACTACCAGGCGTCCGTTTTCCACATATCCCAGGTCCCTGACCGTCGGATCTTTCCTGTAGTCTGGTGAAACATACGGGCTGCTGACGCGGATCAGCTGGCCTTCCATCCTTATTTCCACACCCGGAAAGGGTTTTCCTACCTCTGCAGGTTTTTCAACGATGTCTCTGTTCTGATGATAGGCAATGTGGCCGAGCTCTGCTGCGCCATAATACTCTGTGAGCAGCACCCCCGGAAACAGATCCATCAGGGCAGTAGCGGTATGCGGATCCAGTTTTTCCCCTGCACTTACCAGTGAACGGATATCCGGCAATACGGGAGACCGGTCCGCCAGAATCCGGTAGTGAGAGGGCACCATGAACACAGAGGACACCTGCTCTTCACGGAGTTGTTCCGCCCATTTCGGAGCAGATTTCAATGATCCGAGAACCAGCGTAGCGCCCAGCCATAAGGTATGCAGGGCTGAGTTAAGGTTGGCCGAATAGCTCAGCGCATCCAATACAAAAACCCGGTCCTGTTCATGAATCGAGAACACTTCTGACTGATGCGGAAAAGCGCTGAACCAGGCCCCAAAGTCTTTCCAGATCACCTTGGGCGTACCGGTGGTTCCGGAACTCAGCACACCAAGAAAAACATCCGTATCCATCCGCCCTTCTTCAATGTCCGTCCAACCTTCCCCGAACGGAATTCCGGCGGAGACCACCGCAGCTCCGTAACCGGCTGCAAGCCCGGCCCGCTGTTCACTGCTGACATTCCTGGAGGCAAATACCGACTTTCTGCCGATACTCATCAGCGTCAGGAAATTCAGCAGATTTTCTTTTTCATCCGTATCTGAGAGGAGAACCGTATCCGGAAAGTCGCGGAAGTAAAACGCCCGTTTACGGATTTCTTCCAGCAGCAGGCCATAGGTAATCCTTCCGCCACTCCAGACGATGGCTTCGGCCTCCGGCGACCGCTCTGCTTTATTTCTGATCCTGCTGTATATCATATTCCCTCTGTCCTTTCGACCAGCATCGCCATGCCAAGGCCTCCTGCCGCGGCCATGGCGACGAGGCCAAGACGTTTTTTATACACCTCCATTCCTCTGACCAGGTGTAACAGATTCATGGTACCCGATGCACCGAAAGGATGTCCATAGGCCAAATTACCACCCAATACATTGATTTTCTCACTGTTCACCCGGAATTTCCGGGAAAAAGTCAAAGGTTTCAGGGCAAAAGACTCATTTATCTCAAAAAGATCGATTTCTTCAATGGCTATGTTTGCCCGTTCCAACAAAGCTTCCGTAGCCGGGATGATGCCGTAAGGCGCCAGGTCCGGATCACAGCCCCGGCTTGCTGTGGCGACAATACGGGCCGCGGGTTGCACCCCCTGAGAACGGACAAATGCCTCCGAAACGAGCAAAGCCACCGCGGCGCCGTCATGCTGATGGGCTGCTGTACTGAAATCCGTCAGCTTCCCGGCATCGTTCCTGGCCAACCTTTCTGTTGTCAGGTCCGGCTTGATGGTCTGATCTTTCTCCATACTCCCGAAAGGTACTGCCAGGTTATTCATAAAACCTTCAGTCCAGGCCTTCTCAGCCAGCCGATGTGACCTCAGCGTCCATGTCTGTAATTCAGATTTACTGAAACCTTCCCTGCACGCCACTTTCTCGGCAGCATCCAGCAGTGGCTGATCGCTGTTCTGTCCGGGAGTAAATCTTGCGATCGAATAGCCGGATTCTTCTGCATCATAATCCGGATCATTTTCATGATAGGCCTTACGGGGCGCAAGACTACGGCTTTCCATTCCACCCGCAAGAACGCAGGACGCCTGTCCGGAACCGATCAGCGCATGGGCCAAAGCCACGCTCTTCAGTCCACCGGCGCATTGCATGTCCACAGTAGTAGCAGAAATCAGGGGAGAAAGCCCGGCCAGCAGAGCAGCATACCGCGCCATGTTACCACCAGTGCCGAAAGCATTGGCCATCAGCACCTCATCAATAAGTAAAGGATCAAGGGCATTTCGTCTGATGATTTCTGTGATCAGAAAAGCAGAAAGCTTCTCCGGCAGGATATGCTTGTAATACCCACCGGACTTACCTGTCGGAACCCGTATGCCGTCGATAATGTATGCCATGGCGCGGCAAAGATAGCAGGATTTCAGCAGAAAGCAGATTCAATACGCCTTCCTCATCAACAACCTGCATGAATTACAGACAACAGGAGACTCCTGTTTTACTTCTTCTTGTAATCAATTCTGAACACCGTGCCGTTCAGATCATCTGTCACGTACAGTTCTCCTTTAGGCCCCTGGGCCAGACCACAAGGGCGGTGCTGTACGGGTCCGGTGGGCTTAGCCAGGTCTATGCCTGAAAAATTATCAGCAAAGATCTCCCATTTACCGGAAGGTTTATTATTGATAAAAGGCACAAAAGCTACTAAGTAACCTTTCTTTAACTCAGGCGACTGGCCGTGAAAAGCGATAAAGGCACCATTTTTATAACGTGCCGGAAACCTATTACCGGTGTAAAATAACAGGCCGTTGGGTCCGAGATGGGCAGGAAACGCCACTACCGGATTAATGGCTTTTTCTCCTCCTGTTTTTTTACCGTCTCCACCATACTCAGGCGCCACTATCTTGAGTTTTTGGATCTGATCGTAATAAATATAAGGCCATCCTGCATCATCTCCCTCATGAAGTTCATACAGGGTTTCGGCCGGCAGTTCGGCACTTTGCTTCGGAGTATAATACTGAGGATAAAAATCATGAAACTGCCCGCGCCCGTGAACGGTCGCAAACAAGGTCTTCGTCTTCGTGTTCCAGGCGATGCCCACGGAGTTTTTCAGGCCGGTTGCATAACGCACCCCATCTTTAAAAGACTGGTTGAGCGTATTGGCGTTAAACTTCCAGATTCCGCCGGCCGAATCAAGAATGGTGCAGGGCATCATGCCTTTGCCTGTACCTGCCACCCGGCAGGGATCATTGTAAGAACCTATGGTAATGTAGACGTTAGATTGCTCATCAAAAACAAAAGGCTTGGCATTATCACGGCCTTTGTCTACCAGACCATCCACAATTTTCTCCGGTTGATCCGGATTAATCACTTCTTCTTTTTCATCCAGTTTGTAACGGTAAAGTCCGGTATTGGAAGAAGCGTACAGATAGCCGTTTTTAATGCTGATCCCTGTGCCGGGATAATCTCCGAACATGATCTTTTCATCTATCACACCATCTTTATCGGTATCTTTCAGAAAACATATGCCTTTCCCGTCTTTTAACTTTGAGAGCTTGATGTAGGCATCTCCGTTTTTGTTGATCGCCACCTGTCTGGCAGGGCCCAGGTCTGTACCCAGTATCGTTGCCGAAAAACCGGCCGGCAGTTTGATGTCTTTGGCATCCACAGGTGGTTTCCACAGGCTTTTATAGGCTGCCAATCCGCTGGCTACAGCCAATACACCTGCTAAACTAACCGCTTTCATGGTAAAATTCTTCATAGGTCTGTTATCAGAATTAAAGGTTGAATAATGCTTGTCAGATATCCGAATAATCGGTTGGGCGAAGAAGCCTTTGTTCGTTTTTTGAGACATTATTTTGGAACTCCGGCATCGCTTTTACTTTCTTCCATTCCTCATCTGCCGAAAACGCTTTCCAGTGATCATCTCTGGCGGCCCTGTTTTCAAAAGTGGTCAGGTACATCAGGTTGGGCATAGCCGCTCCCGAGATCACTTCTCCGTAAAAAACGGCGTTGAAACCCAGGCGTTTGAATATCCCCATTTCATCCCCTTTATGAAACATTTCGACCTTATTGGCATAAATCTTCTCCGTATGCCCTTCATAACTTCGCAGTTCGTAGACCCGCTCTGCCATGGGGGCTTTGAGCACCGGCAACTGGAACACGGGACTTCCGGCAAAAGCACGCAACAGGACAGATTCTATCCTGGTATAGGGGGCATTGGTGTATGGGGCGTCCAGGTAGTCTTTCCCGTCCTCCGCATATTTTTTATCAGCAGCCAGCTTTTTCTCCAGTTTAAAAAATTCATCCGCCGATCTGAACGGGATAAAAACATAGATCAGAGGTTCTGAAGGCTCAGCCACAGCGGGGGTCCCGATAAATTTAAAAACTCCTACCTGGCGGATTCCCGCGCGGTGTAAGGCGGGCAGATAAGCATTCTTGAAAAAAGCGTCAAGACGAAATTCCTGTTCGGCAGTCTTGTAATGATACACTTTGATCTGGTAAAAATCGGGGCCTGCACCCCAGGCAAAACCGCAGAAAAAAACAGTGATCAGGACAGTCATAGAAACAGACCTGAAGCCGGGAGAATAACTTTTCATTTTAGTCGGGTTGAATACGTAAGTGGTTCCTCAGCAGGAATCTCTGCAAATGTAAGGTGAAGGATTGATTATTACAACCGGGAGACCGATATGCCATACAACGGCATCAACCGAATTGGATTCTATAGCCGGATCAATGCGAAAAAGATCAGGGCAGGAAGATTTTCAAATTCACGGATCATGATGTTTTTGCCAATCTCCGATTCTTTTGCCATTCCGTACCAAATGCAGATCTGCCGAACCTCAGGCCACTACCCTCCGGTATTTACAACTTCGCCACACTGAGATATTCATCCGTAAGCATTCCCCGGATATTGTTCAGAATAAAATGACTAAAAAAAGCATCGAAGTCTTTGGTGACCTGCTCACTCAGAGCCCCATTGGAAAACTCCCGTATTCCCCAAAGGTAAATTTCGCTGAGTAGTTTTATATTGGTTTCCGGCCTGATGAGCCCCTGTTCTTTGGCTTCCTGAAGCAGGGTGGCAATCTGACCGAAAATAAGATTCCTCATGTATTCGTCGCACATCTCCCGGGCATTCGGATGATACTTCCTGATCCCTCTGAAAAAAGAAAGGGAATAACTGTGAATGGACTTGAGACTGTAGTCGTAGATATGAACTACTTTTTCAACAGGATTCATATCCGAACCCATAATCTCCTGTATCTTTTCCCGGTTGTACTCAAACCTTTCCAGTAATATGGAAACAATGAGGTCTTCTTTGTTAAGATAATGCTGATAGATGGTTTTCTTGGACACGCCCGCTTCCCGGGCGATGTCGTCCATAGTGACACTCTTTACGCCTTGTGCCTTAAACAACTGAAGCGCAAGCTCCAGTATATGTCTGCTGCTCTCGTTCATTTTTCAAGGATTGTTTAATAAAAATAATATCCGGCACTGTAAACAGTACCGGTTGCATCAAACAGGCTTCATCAAAAATAAAGACTTCCCCGCAGAAACACACCGCAGGGAAGTCGTTCTTACCGATTATTATCAATTTTTCACCGTTTCTTCCAGAACCTCCTCTGCTGCGGCAGCACTTTTTTTCCTGCCAAGGAACAACCTGTTTACACCAACCCTCCATCCTTCAATCACCATATAAACAGACGGTACAAGGAGCAGCGTAAGGATCATAGAGCTGGTCAGACCACCAATAATGACCCAGGCCATACCGTTCTTGGTTTCTGCCCCGGCCCCACTGGCAAGTGCAATCGGCAACATCCCGAAGATCATGGCAAGGGTAGTCATCAGGATCGGACGAAGACGCTCTTTACCTGCTTCAATCAGAGCTTCTCTGACAGGCATCCCGTTTTCCTTGAGGTGGTTGGTAAAGTCCACGATCAGGATGGCGTTCTTACAGACAAGCCCCAGCAACATGATCATACCCAGAATAGCAAAAATCGAAAGGGAATTGAGCGTCAGCGCCAGTGCAAGAATCGCACCGATGATCGCCACAGGAATAGAGAATAACACCACAAAAGGATATACCACACTCTCATACAGGGCTACCATGATCAGATACACCAACAGAATACCGATGCCCATCGCCAGTCCGAGGCTTCCGAAGGCGTCTCCCTGGTTTTTGGCATCCCCCAGGTAGTCGATGATGATTCCTTCAGGCAGTTTAACCTTGGTCAACCCTGTCTTGATATCTTCCACAATGGTACCTGAAGGCCGGCCAACTGCCGCAGAGTTGATCTTTATCGAACTCAGACGGTCTGTTCTTTCCAGGATAGACTGCCCCAGCACTTCCGACACCTCTGCAAAGTCCGCCAGTCTCACAATCGCGCCTCTGCTGTTTCTCACCGTCAGGTTCCTGACGTCTTCAATGCTGCGCTTATCCGATTTGTCAAATACCACATTGATACCATATTCTTCACCATTATCCTTGTACTTGGTATTGTTGTTCCCCTGAAAGGCCAGCTGAACCGCCGATCCCACATCCGGGATACCAATCCCGAGTTTGGCCATTTTTTCACGGTCTACATGAATCGCCACTTCGGTTTTAGGGCTTTTGGTACTGTATTGCACATAATCTGTCCCCGGTGTCCTGGCCACAATCTGCTTCACAATAGCAGCAGCTTTGACCACACTGTCCATTGCCGTACCCTTCACTGCAATAGTGATCGGCGTCTGGCTGTTACCTGTAAGTCCTACAGGCTGAACATTGATAATCAGACCCGGGATTTTAGAAATGGTATCCCGCATCACCTGCCCGAATTCATCGGTAGATATCGCCCGGTCATGTTTGTCTACCAGGCTGACTGTGATCTCTGCGAGGTTGCTGTTGGATGAAGCTCCCACCACAGACGACTGGGTACCCACATTGGAAAATATATTCACCACCTCTGGTCTTGACAACAGGATGCTTTCAACTCTCGCAACCATCTGATTGGTCTGTACCAGCGGAGTCTCAGGGGCCATATCCAACTGAATGGAAAGTTCTCCCCTGTCTGCATTTCCTATAAAAGTTGCGCCTACAAATCCTTTTCCAAGCAACATAAAAGTACCCGCCAGCAGCGCAAAGACCCCTAAAAATACATATCTTTTGTGGCCCAGGGCCCAGGCCAGAATACTGACATAGCCGTCTCTTATGCTATCAATGATCTTTTCAAAACCAAGGTTGAGTTCACCCCAGAGGGTTCCTTTTTTAAGAATCTCCAGCTTACCCCATCTCGAAGCCAGCAAAGGTGTGAGTGTAAAAGACACAAACAAGCTCATCAGGGTAGAGAATACAATTACCAGTGAAAATTCCTTAAGAATGTTTCCGATAAGTCCTCCGGTCAAAGCCAGGGGCAGAAACACCACCACGTCCACCAATGTAATGGCCATCGCTGTAAACCCGATCTCATTACGTCCTTCCAGCGCTGAAACTCTCTTGCTTTTCCCCATTTCCAGGTGCCGGTAAATATTTTCAAGCACCACGATACTGTCATCCACGAGAATACCTACCACCAGCGAGAGGGCCATCAGCGTCATCAGGTTGAGAGAGAACCCGAAGACCCACATCAGTACGAACGTCGGTATCATAGCCGATGGAATGGCCACCAGGACAAACAGCGAACTTCTGACACTGTGCAGGAACAATACCATTACCAGACCCACAATAATAACAGCCAGGTAAAGGTCATGCATTACGGCATCTGCCGACGCCAGGGTATAAATAGACTGGTCCGAAGCGATTTCATAATTGAAATCCTTAGATTTATACGTCTCTTTTATTTTCGCAAGCGCATCTTTAGCCCCCTTACTTACTTTCACGGCATTGGCATCCGTCTGCTTCATCACCTGCACCCCAATACCCGGCTTTCCGTTGATACGGTTAAGCGTGGTCGGTTCGGTCTGATAGTCGGTCACCGTAGCGATGTCTTTAAGCAGTACCCGGCTGCCGTTAGCGTTTTCACGGATTACCAGATTCCTGATATCTTCTACTTTTTTCAGCTTGGCATCCAGCCTCAGTGAAAAACGTGTCTGATCGGTTTTTATACTACCGGCAGGATAAGAAACCCCGCTTCCGGCAATCACCTGATTAACCATTGAAGAAGAAAGATTGTAGGTCTGCAGCTTATCATTATCCAGATAGACTTCAATCTCACGCTCATTACCCCCGATAATATTTACCTGCGCCACACCGGCTACGTTGGTCAGCAGCGGTTTTACCTGCAGATCCACAAAATCATACAATTCGGTCTGAGGCATGCTGGAAGTAACACTCATCTTCAGGATCGGGAGGTCGTCAAGACTGAGACGGGACACTACCGGGTCATCCACATCGTCAGGCAGCCTGGCTTTGATCTGATTGATCTTCCTTTCAGCATCCTGCTGAGCGTTGATCACATCGAATCCCGATTTCAGAGTCACCGTAATGAGCGACAACCCTTCCTGTGAGGAGGAAGAAATCATATCAACCCCTTCTATAGATGACACCGCATCTTCCAGCGGTTTGGTCACACTGCTCTCCACCTCATCCGAAGCTGCCCCCCGGTAGGTCGTCTGCACCATGATCACATTGGTCTCAAACTTCGGAAACAGATTGTAATTCAGTGTATTATAACTGATAAAACCGAAGAGGATTAAGGTAACAAAAATTACCGTGATCAGCAGGGGCCGTTTTATTGCTATTTCTGTTATTGACATGGCCTGAATTATTTTTTGCTAATGACTTGAATTGGACTTCCGTCGACAATATTGATAATACCATCAGTGATGATGATGTCTCCTTCTGAAAGCCCGTTGAGTACTTCCACGTTCTCACCTACTTCGCGACCCAGTGTGATATTTCTGAGTACGGCCTTGTTTCCTTCCGCGATAAAGACGTATGGATTTTTCATACCGTCACCCAGCGCTTTTTTAGGGATCTGAATGGCTGTGGCGCTGGTATTAAGGCGGAAAGACACCTTCACATAGGTTCCGGATTTCAGAGCAGAAGCCTGGTTTGCCAGCAAAAGTTCTACCTTGTAATTATGGTTATCATCGCCCTGCGGGCTGATGTAGCTGACTTTCCCGGGGAAAGTTTTTCCAGGATAAACATCACAGGTGATGGTAGCAGGCTGGCCGATTCTCAGCTGATATACATCCCTTTCATTGACATACACTATGGTTTTCAACTGACTTACGTCAACAATAGTAGCAATCACCGTTCCGATATTGGCATATTCACCCGCCGTAAGCTTCTTATCTGTGATGATACCACCAATAGGGGCAATGATCCTTGAATCGGCAATCTGCTGCTTCAGCTGGGCTGCCTGTATCTGGTTATTTTCATAATTGTACTTCGAGTCGGTGACAGCCGTTTCGTTAATGGCATTTCCTGCCAGCAGCTCCCTGTTACGTTCATAATCCTGCTTCAGTTTGCTGACAGTCAGTTCTGTCGACTGAAGATTGATTTGTTTTACCTTGGAATCAATGGTACCGATCACCTGACCTTTAGCCACTCTTGAACCCAGCTCAATCTGAAGGGTTTCAATCTTGCCCTGTGTACCTGTCGATAACGTCGCTGTTTCTTTGGGTTCCAGTACCGCAGGCAGACTCAGGTCACCGCTGACAGACAAAGCACCTACCTTATAAGTACTCACTGCCACCGGAATGGTGCTCCTGTCCACTACTTTACGACTCTCGTCGATCTTTTTCTTGTTCGAAAAAAGTTTGAATGAAATCCCCGCAATGGTCAAAACGACAATCAGGAGGGTAATAACTCTTGTTTTCATCAGATTATATTCCTTTTATACTATTATTTTAACTCGTTGATAAACCCGGACAGATTTCCGCGGCTTTTCTCATAATCCACACGGGCCGACAGGAAGTTGAGCAGTGAATTGATGTAGTTGCTCTGTGCTTCTTTGAAGGAAAAGTCAGAATTGAGAAAGTCCGTAAGAGAAGAGGTTCCTTTCTGATACTGAAGGCTGGAATTCTTCAATATGTCTGATGCCAGGTCAAGGGTTTCCTTGTTGTCATTCAGATTGGTATAAGAACTGAACAGCTGCGAATGAGCATTCTTAAACTGAAGTTCATAGTTCATCACAGACAGCTTCATGTTTTCGTTGGCATTCATAACAGAAAGCTTGCTTTGGGCCAGCTGGCTTTGCTTTCTGTTCCCGTCAAATATGGGTATCGACAGTTTCAGACCGATAGAAGAATAGTCAAACCAGTTACCGAAAGCTTTACTGAAATCATTGGAAAAAGACTGTGCACCGTAACGGCCATAGGCAGACAATACCGGATAAAAACCAGATTTCCTGCGCTCAACGTCCAGCTCCAGCAGACGGAGATTCGTAGATTGCACCTTATAAGGCATCAGGTTATTGACATCGAATTTGGCAGAGACCGGCATGCTTACCTGGGCCGAATAATCCGTGGCATCATTGATGATCAGTTCGTTCTGCAACTCCATCCCCATAGCAAACTTGAGCCGGTTCAGTGCAAGGTCCCTGTTATTCTTCAACAGCGACAACTGAGATCTGACATTGTTCTGAGAAACCCTCATCCGGTCGTAATCAATTTTTTTGGCTACCCCTTTTTCAAACTGAAGCTGGAGTACCTTCAGCAGCTCTTCATATTTTTTCTCGTTTTCCCTAAGGAGCTTTTCCTGTTCATTAAAAGTCAGGATCTGGTAATACGCCACAATGGTATTATAGATCAGGTCTTCGTTGTTCTGCAGTACTTTCAGATCTGCCAGATGTGTGTTGACCCGGTTGGCTTCCCTCGCCACAAAAATCGACTTATCAAAAACAGTCTGATCCACCTGAAGAGAAGCATTGGTAGCGTACTGGTTCCCGAATTTCACCCTGATCTCTTCCTGGCTGAAGGCCCCTGCCGGAAGGATAGTGACCTGCCGCTTAAGGTTGTCATCGAAGGTTACGTTACCATTTACCTGAGGCAGATAACCCGACATGGCCTCTACTTTCTTCTGTCTGGCAATCTCAACTTCATTCCTGTATACTGTGCTGCTGGGGTTGTGCTGCAGACTGTAGTCGATACAATCCCGCAGACTAAACACTTTTTCCTGCGCCTGCACTCCCACCGATGCCAGCAGCAAACCCAGAAACACCGGTGAAAATCTGATTTTATTCATATTCTTATAAATTGTTTTAAAAATCCTGGTTTGTTCTGTACTTTAAGAACCAAATGCTTAAAATTTTTACCTGGCTGAGGCTTCCCATTTCTTAAAAAGTACCGGGATCTGCTCGTTGAGAAACTCAAACAGGCGGATAAGATCATGCAGACTCTGGTTAAATTCATCCGTCTCCGGAGTTCTCTGATCCAGCACTTCTTTCATAATGGAATTGGTTTTGGCAAACTCTGTGAATTTTTCCTTCATGACACTCTTCCACCTCGCCAGATTGCTTCTGAAATATCTTTTTCGGTCGCCTGGCTTGGTAATGTACTCAATCCGATGAAGGCTAAGCAGCAGATTAATGGCATTGCTTGTGGCGCTTTTGCTAAGATTCAGCACCTCTCTGATTTCGTCAAAGGTAAGCTCCAGCCGATCGGAAATGACCAGCAATGCCGCAATCCGGGCAGCAGCCGGCTGCAGCCCGGGCCCCTCGAAGACAAGACCCAGCTTCTCTACCAGCTGCAACTGTGATTCTGTTATTTTTACTGTACTCATACAACTCATTAAATGTAATACACGGCAAAGGTAATTAAAGTTTCTTTAGTTCTGCAAATTGAGAACCAAAAAAATGCAATTTATTTGATGAGTGGCAAAAAATCGGGGTCAGTTAAACTTAAGTCGGTCAATCTGCCTGTGAAGCCTGCAGACAAGCCCCCGCCAGAAAGGCTGATCCACTCTGATCAGAACGATGGAAATAAGAATACCCGTTATACCGGCCGCATGCCCGAAATGAAAGGTTTCTCCGTCAGATACACCCCAGAAAATAGCAACAACAGGAATAATATAAGTGCTCATGCTTGCAAAAAGAGCAGAAGAGGTGCTGATGAGTCTGTTTTGAATGACCTGTGCCGTGGCCGTCCCCAGCACCCCGAGCAAGACCAGTGACATAAGCGGCTCAACATTTCCTGAAGCCAATGAATAATGCCGGTACCCGGGAAGAAAAACCAGGAAAAATGCAATTAATCCCGCGAATGATACCGTTAATATACTCAGACTCAACGAAGGAATTCCTGATAATCTGGCTTTTACGAAGTTAATATTAAGACCGTAGCAAGCCGTCGCCAGCACAATAAGCAAACTGTAAGCGTCAAACTGTAATCCACCGTGGCTTCTCACAAAAACCAGAGACACTGCGCTCAGCAGCCCCAGAAGCAATCCGGCTATCTGCATGTAATGGTAACGGCTTTTGAAAAACACCAGAGACCATAAAAAAGTAAAAGCGGGCGTAAGAGCATTCAGCATACCGGCCACTGAACTCTGAACATTTTGCTGCGCCAGACAAAAAAGATAGGCCGGCACCACCATACTCATCATACTGGCCATAAGAATGGCAGGGATTGAACGCCAGGCGACCTTCCGGAGCTGCGACCCGGCAAAAGGCAGCATAATCAGGCCTGCCGCCATCAGCCTCAGGGTAGCGGCCTCTGTCGCTCCGAACCCTTCCAACCCTCTTTTAATGAGCGTAAAGCTACTTCCCCAGATTAAGGAAAGCAGCACTAAAAGAAACCATCTGAATGCATCCTTGTTTTTCATCCTTCTTCATTTAATGATGCAAAAGTGAAAAAATCAAATGATCAAAAAAAATACTTATTTTTACTTATTTGATAGCAAAATTCGATCATTATGAATGCAGAACTGCTCAGAAATTTTACCATCCTGGCCGAAGTGCTCAACTACCACAAAGCGGCGGACATGATCCCCCTGGCGCAACCCGCACTCAGTCGTCAGATCAGATTGCTGGAGGAAGACCTGGGGGCCACATTGTTTGACAGGTCCAGGAAGAGAATCTGCCTCACGCCTGCGGGTACTGCCTTTTATGAAGAAGTTGTTCAGCTTTTGGGGCAATGGGACAACATCAGGCTGAGGGCCCGGCAGATCCATGAAGGCAAGGCCGGCAGGCTGTGTGTGGGACATTCAAGTTCTGCCATGCACTCCCTGATCCCATGCCTGCTCAGGTACTTCAGCAGGAACAGCCCCGATCTACGCCTTACACTTACGGAAGGCAATAATCGCCACGTCCTTGAAATGCTCAAAAACAATCAGGTAGATTTCGGATTTCTTCCGAACGCCCTGATCCCTGATGGCTTCAGGGGGATAACCGTTTACCGGGAGAATTACATGCTGATCCTGCCCAAAGACCACCCGGTCCGAAGCAGAAATTTAAAAGCCTATCGCAACGACCGCTGGATCCTCCACCCGGCCTCCGACGGGTTCGGTTATATGGAATCCATACGCCGGATTTTTGAGAAAGCAGGCTTTTCTCCCAACACGGTGCATGAGTCGCCCAACACTTCCAGTGTATTGAGGATGGTGGCAGAGGGCATGGGTAATGCCATTATGGGTAAAACCACACTGAAAGGCTTTGACCTGAATATAGATGCCATTGAGCTGGATCACCTGTCCGAAAAGCTGGAAATGAAGCTGATCTGGAAGGAAAGCCGCGAACCGGCACTCGATATTTACCTGAAGCAGATTCTGGATTTCATAGCAGAAGAGGAGCCGTTTTTTACTTCTTTTTAAAAACAAAAAACCCGGACAAGCCGGGTTTTCAATATCAGTAACAGGCGGATCATGCCACCATCTTCACCTCATAAAATGCGGAGTGCTCAAATTTGGACTTTGCGTAGTCAAGTGTTACCCTGAACTCCCGGATACTCTTATCCGACGGCAATTCAAACATGGCATCAGTAAGGATGGCTTCGCAGATAGACCTCAGCCCCCTGGCGCCCAGACTGAACACCACGGCCTGGTCTACGACGTACTCCAGCGCGGCATCATCAAACTCCAGCGTGATCCCTTCCATGCCAAACAACTTTTTGTATTGCTTTACAAGTGCATTTTTGGGCTCGGTGAGTATTTTTTTCAGTGTCGGCCTGTCCAGCGGATTCAGATAAGTAAGCAAAGGTAAACGACCGATCAGTTCCGGGATCAATCCAAAAGATTTAAGATCCTGCTGGGTGACAAACTTCAGCAGGTTATCATCTTCCATCGGCCCTTTTTTCGGGTCTACATTAAAACCGATCGGGGCTTTGTTGACCCGCTTGGCAATGTGCCTTGCTATTCCGTCAAACGCTCCTCCGCAGATAAAAAGAATATTTTCCGTATTGATCTGGATCAGCTGCTGATCAGGGTGTTTACGTCCACCTTGCGGGGGAACGCCCACCACCGAGCCTTCCAGAAGCTTCAGCAGTCCCTGCTGCACACCTTCTCCGCTTACATCACGGGTAATGGAGGGGTTGTCCGACTTACGGGCAATCTTATCTATTTCATCAATATAAACGATCCCGCGCTCGGCAAGCTCTACATTAAAGTCTGCGGCCTGCAGCAACCGGCTCAGTATACTTTCCACATCTTCACCCACATAACCGGCTTCGGTCAGCACAGTAGCGTCGGCAATGGCAAAAGGTACCTGAAGCATCCTGGCAATCGTACGGGCCAGGTAGGTTTTACCGGTACCTGTCTCTCCTACCATGATAATATTCGACTTTTCAATCATTACGTCATCCTTGTCCGCAGGCTGGGTAAGTCGCTTATAATGGTTGTAAACCGCTACGCTAAGCACTTTTTTGGCCTCATCCTGTCCGATGACAAACGTATCAAGATATTTCTTCAGCTCGGCCGGAGGTTTCAGATCAAACTTCGGCAGATCTCCCTTTTTTTTCTTCTTTTCTTTCGGTGACACTCCATAGAGTTCCTGCTGGATCAATTCGTATCCCTGAGCGATACAATGATTACAGATATGTCCGTCTGTCCCCGACAACAACAAGTCTACCTCGTTTTTCTTACGACCACAAAATGAACAATTCGGATCTTTGCTAGACGCCATACTCAAAATCTTTAATTTTCTGCAAAACTACGAACAAAAAGGCAAAAAAAAGCCCTTTCAATGCAGTTACATAGAAAGGGCTTCTGATGTTGGGATCAGTTACGGTACAAAACCTCATCAATAAGGCCGTAGGTTTTCGCCTCTTCGGCCTTCAGCCAGTGATCTCTGTCTGAATCCTGCTCGATCTGCTCGAAAGATTTTCCGGTATGTTTTGCAAGGATCTCGTACAGTTCCTTACGCAATTCGATGATCTGCTTTACAGTAATTTCCATATCGCGTGACTGCCCCTGTGCTCCGCCGCTTGGCTGATGGATCATAACCCTGGCGTGAGGCAGAGCCGTTCTTTTACCCGCAGCACCTCCCGCAAGAAGCACAGCGCCCATTGACGCGGCCAGTGAAGTACAGATAGTTGCCACTTCAGGTTTTACATATTGCATGGTATCATACATACCGAGGCCGGCATAAACAGAACCTCCCGGGCTGTTGATATACATCAAAATGTCCTTCTTGGCATCTACAGACTCCAGAAACAACAACTGCGCCACGACGATATTGGCAATCTGATCGTCGATGCCCGTTCCCAGAAAAATAATCCTGTCCATGATCAGCCTGGAGAATACATCAATCGCCGCAAAACGCATTGGTCTTTCCTCGATGATGTTCGGCGTCATATTGGTCACATTATGTTTCATGTAATCGTCGATAGTCAGCCCACTCATTCCGACGTGGTGTACCGCATACTTTCTGAATTCTTCTCCTAAATGCATAATTTTGATGTTAAATGTTATGATAAAAACTATCTAATCGACCCAAAAGTTCAATCAAAAAAAAGCGGGGCATCCTTACCGGAGCCCCGCCTTTTTATCTTTGTCCCGGAGATCAGGCCACCTGATATTTGTCAGAGGCGATCTGGTTGAATTCTTCCACAAGGACACTCTTGTTCTCGATAGTGATTTTTTCCTTCAGGAAATTCAGCACTTTACGGCCAAAAGCCTTATCAAAATATCTTCTGAAATTCTCATTTTTATTATCAGAAAGCTGCTTCTTAGCCATGTTTTCAATAAAATCTTCCATGCCCTCAAAACCTCCCTGCTGTCCGAAATACCCTCTGATCTCGCTCTTCACTTCTTCCAGCACATCCGGATATTCTACTTTAACTTCATTCTGCTGAGCCACTTCCGTCTTGATCAGATCCAGCTTAAGTCCTCTGACGTACGCATCAAACTCACGGTCAATATCTTCCTGAGTGATTTTCCCTTCGTTGGCCTGAAGCAACCATTTTTTAAGAAATTCAGAAGGCAACTCAATAGAAATGTGCTCAAGAAGCGTTTTATCAATTTCAAAATCAAGCAGGAAGCCCGATTCTCTTGAATAATTAGACTTAATGATCTCAGATACAGCAGCTCTGAACTCCTGTTCGGTTGAGGCCTTGTCTTTGCCCAGCACTTTATCAAAAAGTTCCTGATCAATGGCCGCAGGCGTAACTCTGGAGATTGTTTCTACGGTAAACTCAAACTCCCCTTCCAGCGCTTCAGCTTCTTCGTCCGACTTGCCGGTTGCAAAACCCAGCTCCTTAACAGTAGTGAATATCTTCTTGATATCAAACCGGATGCTGCTTCCCTTCTCAAGACCCGTAAACAGACGCTGAGACTCTTCCGCTACTTTATCAGTCGGAATCCCTGACTGAGATTCAAAACCCGAAGACTCCTGAGTCAGTTTACCAAAAACCAGATCACCGGTTTCTACCGCTTCCGGTTCCGTGTCATTCCCGAATCTTTTCTGAAGGTCAGCAATGGCCTCATCAAGCTGCTTTTCGGAAGGCGCTATCTCATAATTAATCATAGAAGGAAGTTTGTCCAGCTCAACCGTAAAGTCGGAAGCCATCCCTACTTCATATTCAAAAGCAAATTCCTTATCACCTTCCCAGTCTATCTTGTAGGCATCTTCAACGGGCATCGGATCGCCCACTACCTTAAGTTTATTTTCTGAAATATAATCGTTCACAGCCTTGGAGGTCTGCTTGATTACTTCATCAATCAGTACACCTTTACCATAAATCTTCCTGATGTACTGAACAGGCACGTGACCAGGTCTGAAACCTTTCACAACGGCGGTCCGGGCATATTCCTTGATTTTCTTGTCGACTTCCGGCTTGTAATCAGTTTCACTTATTTCAACCTTCAGACGGGCGTCTGTAGCGGACAATTTGTCAAATGTAGTTTGCATTAAGGAATTATTTTAAATCGAAATGTTCATAAATTTAAAAACCCTCAAAACTGTCGATGTTTTGAGGGTTAAGAGTACGGGCGGAGGGAATCGAACCCCCACGCCTTGCGGCACCAGATCCTAAGTCTGGCACGTCTACCAGTTCCGCCACGCCCGCTTTTCCGTGCCTTCAAGAGCTATGGTCGTCTCTCAATCGGGCTGCAAAGATACGACATGTTTTCTTTTAAGCCAAAACTTAAACTTAAATATTTTTATAATTGACCACAAAACAATCCAGACAGCAGTAAATTACACTGAAAATAAGACACTTACGTATTGATATTTTTTTTAAACATTTTTTTGCAGGAATTACAAACTTTTGAAGTATCTTGAAACCTGAAAGTTTTCCTGTTTAAGACAATGAGTACAGAAATCGCAGAACAAAAAGTTGCCAGTAAGGATATGCTCTCTGAGTACTATTCCGAAGAGGAGAAGAAGGAGATAAAAAAGAGGTACAGGAAAATTTTAAAAAGCGCCGCCCATTACATTAAAGAGGGTGACCTGAAAATGATCCGCAAGGCTTTTAACATTTCTATGGAAGCCCATAAGGAAATGCGTCGCAAATCAGGCGAGCCTTACATCTATCACCCGCTTGAAGTTGCCCTCATTTGTGTGGAAGAGATCGGCCTGGGGCCTACTTCTATCATCTGTGCCCTCCTGCATGACGTGGTGGAAGACACCAATCTTACCCTGAAAGATATCCGCCGGGATTTCGGACCCAAGGTGGCCAGAATCATCGACGGGCTTACCAAAATAGCTGAAAACTTCGAGCAGACCCAGTCAGCCCAGGCGGAGAATTTCCGGAAAATGCTGCTGACCCTGTCTGAAGATGTGAGGGTGATTCTTATCAAACTCGCTGACAGGCTGCATAACATGCGGACTCTGGGCAGCATGGCGCGCAATTCTCAGCTGAAAATTGCGCATGAAACCATCTACATCTATGCCCCCCTGGCACACCGCCTGGGTTTATATCAGATCAAATCCGAACTCGAAGATCTTTATCTGAAATACACCGAGCCCGAGACCTACAAGGAAATTGCCCATAAACTAAAGTCTACAAAGTCAGCAAGGGAGAAATTCATTGACCGGTTCATGCGTCCTATTGCAAAAAGACTCAATGACGCCAACCTCCAGTTTTATATTAAAGGACGCCCCAAGCACATTTATTCCATCTGGAAAAAACTGACCCGGCAGAATACCAGCTTTGAGAGCATCTATGACCTTTTCGCCATCCGGATCATCATCAAGGGCATCCCGCCACAGGAAAAAGAAAAGGAAAAATCAGCTTGCTGGCAGGCCTATTCTATTGTAACAGACGAATACAAGCCCAACCCCGACAGACTGAAGGACTGGATCTCAACACCCAGATCCAACGGATACGAATCGCTTCATACCACTGTAATGAGCAACAGCGGCGTCTGGGTAGAAGTCCAGATCCGTACCGAAAGAATGGACGAGATCGCCGAGAAAGGCTATGCCGCTCACTGGAAATACAAGGGTACTGACACCTCTCTGGATAAACCGCTTGACCAGTGGATTAACCAGGTACGCGACACCCTGGCCTCTAAAGACAATTCAGCCATTGAATTCCTTGAAGATTTCAGAGGCAACCTTTATAATGAGGAGGTCTTTGTTTTCACGCCTAAAGGCGACCTTAAAGTACTCAGAAAAGGAGCCACCGTCCTTGACTTTGCCTTTGAAATCCATACCGAAATCGGCAAGCGCTGTACCGCAGGCAAACTGAACGGCCACCTTGTGCCCATCAGCCATGTGCTGCAGAACGGCGACCAGGTGGAAATCCTGACTACCAAAAACCAGAAACCTTCCGATGACTGGCTCAGGTTTGTCGTTACCTCGAAAGCCAAAGGCAGAATTAAAGATCTGCTCAAGGAAGACAACAAAGGATACATCACGGACGGCAAAGAAATCATTGCCCGGAAACTCAAAAACCTGGGACTTGAAAACAACCTGGAAACCATAAATCAGCTCAGGGCATTTTTCAATAAGAAAGACTATAATGATCTTTTTTACTTCTTTGGCAAAGGCTACCTTCAGCCGGATGAAATCAAGAAGTTCAAACATGAGAAAGACGCTCAGCTGAACCGTCAGAGCAAGATTGTCATCGATGAAAAGGCATTCAGAGATGCCAAAAGCTTTGAAAAAGAAATTAAGAAAGTTAAGGGTAACGACACCCTGTTCATTGGTGATGACATGCAGGAGATTGATTACACCCTGGCAAGGTGCTGTAATCCCATTCCCGGCGACGATGTTTTCGGTTTCCTTACCGTCAATGAAGGCATAAAAGTACACCGCAACACCTGTCCCAATGCGCAGCAGCTGCTATCAAGTTATGGCAACAGGGTTATCAAGGCCCGGTGGTCTTCGCAGCTGGCGCAAAGCTATCTTGTCACCATCAAACTTGGCGGTATCGACCGGGTAGGTATGATACAGGACATCTCCAAAGTCATCTCCGGCGAACTGCACATTAATATGCGGGGCTTATCCGTGGATACTTTTGACGGCATCTTCGAAGGCACGATCAGGGTTTATGTGTTTGACACCAAGCACCTTGACATCCTGATCCATAAACTGGAAGAAATCGACGGGGTTGACAGTGTATCCCGGGTACAAAACGAAGAAAATTCGTAAGCCGGACCGCCCCTTACTGTTATACATTCAACATGGAGGCATTTCTGTTTGGGTTTGCCTCCAACTACCAAACAACATGACATCCGCATTAAGAATTATTATACTGTTTTTCCTGATAGCTGAAGCCAGCGCCCAGGAAATGCTTCCCGATACCCTTTCTTACAAAAGACGGTTACTTACAACAGGCATTTACCGCCGGGGCGAAAAAATGAGTGCGGCCCGGTCGGCAGAAGTATTTCTCCTGAACACCGAAGCCTCCGCCTCATTCCGTACAGGTCGAATCCTCTTCCCGGCAGGATTGATGGTTAGCGGGGCCGCAGTCTGCACCGGATGGAATGCCCTGAAAGGGATTCCCGCCAGTGCCGAAGTAAACGGCCGGAACTATGACTACCGGATCAGAAGCCTCCCGAAGCTGCTTATCGGCATAGCGGGACTGGCCACAGGAATATCGCTTATTGAATATTCCAACGACCTCCGGGTAAAGGCCGTTAAACGCTATAATCACCGGATCAAAAACCGTGAAAATCCCCTGAGCCTGCGCGCCGGAGTTTCTCCTGACGGGCAGCCGGGCATTTTCCTGAATTTTTAATAATTTCTTTTTTTTGAAGCTGATTCTGTTTTAAAAAACTTACTTTTGTAATCTAGTTTCATGAAGGACTTCAATTCTTTGAAAATTTATGGTGTCCGTTAACAATCATTTCGACTCAGCAAGACAGATTTTCACTGCCTATCTGGAAAACAAACAGTTGCGCAAGACGCCTGAGCGATATGCCATACTGGAGGAGATTTACAGCCGTACCGATCATTTTGATGTAGAGGATCTTTATATCTCCATGAAAAACAAAAAATACCAGGTCAGCAGGGCTACAGTGTACAACACCCTCGACCTTCTGGTTGAATGTGACCTGGTAACCAAACACCAGTTTGGCAAAAACCTTGCCCAGTATGAAAAGTCTTACGGATCAAAACAGCATGACCATCTGATTTGTGTGGATTGTAACCACGTACTGGAATTCTGTGATCCAAGGGTACAAAATATTCAGAATATGGTAGGTGACCATCTGCAGTTCAATGTCCTGCATCACTCCCTTATATTTTACGGATCATGCCGTAAACAAAATTGTCAGAATAAAGTAAGTTTATAGTTTCTGTGGCCTCCGGCCGATGAGTTATTTGAAAAAAATGGTAGATATTTTATTAGGCCTGCAATGGGGCGATGAAGGAAAAGGAAAGATTGTCGATGTACTGGCCCCTCAATATGAGGTTATAGCCCGTTTCCAGGGTGGACCAAACGCCGGACATACCCTCGAATTCGACGGAAAAAAACATGTACTCCACCAGATACCTTCCGGTATCTTCAGAAAAGATTGCATCAATATCATCGGTAACGGAGTCGTTCTGGATCCGATCATTTTCAAAAAAGAAATTGAAGGCCTGGCTCCTTATGATATTGACTTCAGCCGCAATCTTTACATTTCTAAGAAAGCATCTCTGATTATTCCGACTCACAGGCTGCTGGACGCGGCTTCAGAGCGATCCAAGGGAGAGTCAAAGATCGGATCCACCCTCAAGGGCATTGGCCCGACGTATGCTGACAAAATCGGCAGACAAGGGCTCCGGGTAGGCGACATCCTCTCTGCTTCTTTTCAGAAGAAATATTCGGATCTGCTTGCCCGACACAAACAGGTGCTTGAATTCTACCAGTATGAATACGATCTTGAAGAAAGTGAGAAGAACTTTTTTGAAGCGGTTGAATTCCTGAAAAGTTTTAACCTGACCGACAGCGAATATACCATCAACGAAGCCATTCAGAACGGCCAGAAAATACTGGCCGAAGGTGCGCAGGGCTCTCTTCTCGACGTTGATTTCGGCTCTTATCCTTTTGTGACCAGCTCAAGCACAACCACAGCCGGCGTAAGTTCCGGGCTTGGTGTAGCCCCTCAGAAGATCAGAGATGTATTCGGCATCTTTAAAGCTTACTGTACCCGCGTTGGATCCGGCCCCTTCCCTACAGAACTGCTTGATGAAACGGGAGAAAGAATGAGACAGGAAGGCCGGGAATTCGGGAGCACCACAGGACGTCCGAGAAGATGCGGATGGCTGGACCTCCCCGCGCTGAAATACTCGGTCATGCTCAACGGCGTAACCCGCCTGATCATGATGAAAGCAGATGTACTTAACATATTCGAAGAGATAGAAGTATGTACCCATTACAGACTTCCTGACGGCTCGTTAACGGATCAGATGCCTTTTGATCTGTGTGAAGAAAAGGCTGAACCTGTCTATAAAACCCTCAAAGGCTGGCACACTTCCCTGGAAGGGCTGACCCGTTTCGGTGACATGCCACAGGAGCTCAAGGAATACGTAACCTACATTGAAAAAGAGATAGGCGTGCCTGTTACTTTTGTATCAACCGGTCCGGACAGACTGGCTACGGTATCCAGAGATCCGGAACTTTAACCCGTTTCTGACCTAAGCAAACATGAATGACGCGGTAAGCCGATACCTGTTTTCAAAAGAGACTTTATACTTCTATAAAAAAGAGAAGGAGGCACCTGAGTATTCCGAAAAGGTAACCGTGCAGGAAGAAAAACCGGTGCCTCCTTCTGACCTGAGCCCGATAGACCGCACTGAAACACCGGTGTTCAGTTTCAGCAAACCTTTGCTTGTTATAGTCAATCAACCGGATGAAGCAGAGCAGGAACTTATGAAGAAAATTCTTCAATCAGTCAAACATTCCCTTGACAGCATCCAGCTTTTTGACATTTCTTCCGGCGCAGCTTTTCCTTCTGATGTTTTCTTTTCTCAACAGATTACCCGGAAAGTGCTGAGTTTCGGTGTAGCCATGAGCCGCGTAGATCCGACCCTTCTGGTCTTTCCGTATCAGAAGAAAATCCACCGGGATATAGAGTTCGTGGTAACAGACAGTCTTTCTACCATTAATATGAACGCAAAAGACGAAAAGAGAATGCTTTGGGCCGCGCTTAAAGAGATGTTTATGTAAGTGCCTTCGTCTTCATACCCCCCTTTGCCACAACAACTGCCCCTCTGGCCCTCCTGCCACTTATCTTATTTTGACTGCCACTTATCGACTTATGTTATATAGTAAGGTCGCATCACTCTATCTTGCAATGTCTTTAGAAAACAGGCTAAAATAAATCAGGAAGAAATGAACAGACTATTATTCACCAAGCCATCGTCTACTACGGCCAGCAACCTGAGGTTGTCGCCATCTGTAGGGACGCTTTCTAAGAACACTGTCATGAAAATGCGTGTTGCAGGCAAGAAGAACATGATTGACCTGAACGACATCGTTTATATGAAGAGTGCAAAAAATTACACTATTTTTAAACTCAGAAACGGAAAAGAAATAATCAGTTCCAAAACTCTGGGCATATTTGAGGACGAGTTGAAGGATGTCTCCAATTTCGTGAGACCTCACAGATCTTTTATGGTCAACTTTGATTTTGTCAATGACCTTAGATTCAATTGTCGTGGTGGCGAATTGTACATTGACGACGAAACCATATTTATCTCACGTGGAAAAGCCGCAGATTTCAGAAGGAAATACCGACGTTTCCTGACTGCCTCCGGCGAAAATGTTTACTCCACGATCAGATTAAAGACTAAACTGAGAGTGTCTTAAGAAGAACACTTGTGGTTAATTTTTACTTTTTGGGTTGCGAACAATAAAGTGCCGTTTCATTCGGCACTTTATTTTTAAAATTTTTACCGCTACTAAATCTATACCCAAACTCCGCCCATTTTACCTCCTAAAATGCAGATCATTATCTGTTATCTCGTTTAAATCAGGATTTTAGCTTAATTTTGCGGCGAAATTATCATTGTTGACAAGACCTATGGTCAGAACTGACGTGAGCCCGCCTGCCGAAGGCTCTGTTTTCCAACCCGGATCCAAAGATGCGTTCATTTATAAAGACGCCTCTTTCATTGCATACCTTTCTCCCGAAACAGCCCTGAAAATCAGCGTTCAGGAAACCATCAGCCTCCTGTCTGACAAATTCGGCGCCGCAAACCTCAGACAGGCCCTTAATCCCGAAATAAGTTTCCCCAGCCCGGTGCTTGACAAAAAAGATCCGGCTTGGTTCAGGAAATCTAAAATAACCGGAATCAATGCCCGTGTTACAGGTAATTTTTTTAACATCATCAAGTATCTCCTCACGGTTCCCAAAACATGGGACACCGTCCACCTGCTGCCATTTCTGAAGCCCGGCCTTGATGCCGGCATTTACGGTATAACAGGATGGACTATCAACCCGGAGTTTTTCAGCACAGAGCTGATGACCGCATTTCCTCACCTGGACACTGTTGAAAAACAGCTGAAAGTTACGATCAATATCCTCCATCTTATGGGCAAAACATCTGGCATGGATGTTATGCTTCATACCGACAGGTTTTCAGAAACTGTCCTTATGTTTCCCCGGCTGTTTGAATGGGTTAAACGCATAGGAGGCCGAATCTCAGCCATCAATGATCACCTCCATAAAGAAGTAGAAGAGATTATCTGGCTTTTTCTCCATCGTCAGGGTGCGGCCAATCATTTGCCGGTTTTCTTTTCTAAAAATGCCTTCTTTGATCCTTCATCCGCGGTTCTGAATGATACGCAGAGAGAAGAATTCCTTTTTGGGAAAAGCAGTGATTCCGCAGGCAGATTACAAAGGAGAAATGCCCTGATCGCCGAACTTGTCAGTCAGGGTTATGAAACATTACCTGCTACTATGGGGCCTCCCTATCGTAATCTCAGGATTGAAGCTGAAAAGTATGTCTGTGATGAAAATGGCATTAAATGGTATACTTATGCATTTGATCAACCCGGGCCGATGTCTAGAGTCTTCACAACGCTTACACAGTACAAATTCTACATGCTCAAAGAGCAGTCGCAGGAACTGGACTTCGACCGGCCTAACATTCCCGCCTGGGATTTCTTTTACAGACAATACCTGAACCTGCAACAAACGTATCAGTTCGATTTTATGGTGGGTGCTATGGCCCATATCCAACCCAGAAAAAATCCGGGAGACCCGTTGAGTCACCCTTACAAGGCTCCTTTGGGATACCTGAAAAAACGGATTGCGGACGCCGGCGCACCCTATTTTGCCAGCCTTTCCGAGTCATTCCTGCTTCCTCCTGACACGATGAGTTTCGGTCCCGAAGAAGAGCATCTGAGAAATATTTCCTTGGATGTGGTTTTAGGCAGCCTGCATGCCTCAGAAGTTGGCTCCACTGAATACCTGTCCAGACTCCGCAAATATAGCCGTCTGGCCCGAAAGGATAGTTTTGTCCCGAGCTACACCCTTATGACCGCCGACAGCGACCGCCCTTCTTTTGATAAGTACTACGTTCAGGGGAATCATCTGAGGTTCTTTGTCGGCACGTTCCTGAAAGACCTTCCGGCCTACATGCATGCCGGTTTTGAATGCAGAAATAAACACATGACCAGGGGGCAACACGAAGAATATACCTTCTCTTTTAATACAAAACCAGGGAAAGAGTCCGGGCAGCCGTCTTATAAATGGGGGCAAAACAAGGCGCTGTTCCGGGAAATCACGGAAATGAAGCGCATCAGCGATGCTATCTGCGATCCGCTCTTTAACGAAACTGCCGGCCATTTCTTAGATTTACCGGGCCGGCACCTTCTGTCATGGCAAGCCGGAGACTACCTTTTCATTGCCAATCACCATCCCGTTTACTCTATCGATGAATCCTTATCAAAGGAACTCAACGACCAGCATGAACTCATTTATTCCAGCGCCTCTTTTTCTCCTGCACGCGAATGCCGTATTTATAAACTCAGGACAGCACAATGAACATACGAAATTATCGGAATTTTCACATTTCCTGAACAACAACACCGGGTATTCCCGGATAGAAAAAGAGGCCCGGGAGTAAAAAACATTATGAGCCGCAAAAAACAGCAGAATACCTGCGAAAATGACAGAAAATAAAGAAGAACAGCCCAAAGGATAATCTTTTATTAAAATCTTGTTAATTAAGATTCTATGGTCTAAATTGCAGCAGAATTCAAACCGGCAACAGCCTGAAAATAAAGATTTTTTCCTGACAAATTTAGTGAGCAAATAGGCCCGGCAGACTTTGTCGGGTTTTATTTTTAGAGATATCTTCTTATTAACCAGCATATTATAACAGGGATCTATTGAAAGCATACATGGAGAGTATTAACAGCCAGCCACCCAAAGTAACCATTATCAAATACAACGCGGGCAACGTCATGTCGGTGATGTACGCCCTCGAGCGCATAGGTGCCTCATACGAACTGACCGACGACATTGAAAAAATACAAAAAGCAGAGCGTATTATTTTCCCGGGTGTCGGCGAAGCCTATTCCGCCATGAAAAGCCTCAGGGATAAAGAACTGGATAAACTGATACCCACACTGAAGCAGCCTTTCCTGGGTACCTGCGTCGGAATGCAGTTGCTTTGCTCCTATTCGGAAGAACGGGATACTGAATGCCTGGGAGTCTTTGATGTTCCGGTACTCCGGTTTCCTAAAACCGGAGGATTCAAAATTCCCCAGACCGGATGGAACAGCATACATGAACTCAGAACGGAACTATGCCGTGAGGTAAACGAAGGCTCCTACGTATACTACAACCACGGATATTACGCCCCGGTCTGCTCATTTACAGCAGGAAAAACCACTTATATGCTTGAGTATTCAGGGATTCTTCAAAAAGACAATTTCTACGCCTGCCAGTTCCACTCGGAAATCAGTGGCAATGTAGGAGAGCAGCTATTCAGGAATTTTTTAACCATTTAATCAGCGTACCACTTCACTATGATTGCTATCATTCCTGCCATTGATATTATAGACGGCAAATGCGTCAGACTGACACAGGGAGACTACAACCGGAAAAAGATTTATAATGAAAATCCTCTCGAAGTGGCCAGGGCTTTTGAGGATCACGGGATCAAAAATCTCCATCTGGTGGACCTTGACGGAGCGAAACAGAAAAAGATTGTCAATTACAAAGTACTGGAGTCTATCGCGGCCGGCACAAAACTGAAAGTAGATTTCGGAGGCGGGGTACAATCCGACGAATCCGTCAGGGCAGCCTTTGATTACGGGGCAGCCCAGATCACCGGAGGCAGCATCGCCGTCAAAGATAAAGCGCTTTTCCTGAGCTGGCTGGAACAGTATGGCTCAGAGAAGATCATCCTCGGCGCTGACGCCAAAAATGAAAAAATTGCGGTAAGTGGCTGGGAAGAGTCAACGGAAGTATGGATTTATGACTTCCTGGAAGATTATGTATCCCACGGCATTCAGTATACCATCAGTACGGATGTGGCCAAAGACGGGCTCTTACAAGGCCCTTCACTGGGATTGTATGAAAACATGCGGGACCAATTCCCTGACCTGAAAATCATCGCCAGCGGCGGAGTAAGCAATATGAAAGACATAGAAGACCTCGCAGCCCTGAATCTTCATGGCGTAATTGTCGGCAAGGCCATTTATGAAGGCCGCATCAGCATGAAAGACATAAACAACTTTCTCAGACAAAACCCATGAATAACATCTTCCGGAAAAAAGGGGATTACCTGATTTCAACAGACAAAGCGCTGCTTGACTTTCATTGGCTGCATCAGGCCCTCAGCCGGACCTACTGGTCGGAAGACATCCCGGAAGAAACGATCCGGAAAGCAGCCGGGCATTCAATGACTTTTGGGATTTATCATCATGACAAACAAGTGGGATATGCCAGGATCATCAGTGACTTTACGACATTTGCTTACCTGGCTGATGTATACATCGATGAAAACCACCGTAAAAACGGGTTGTCCAAATGGCTGATGGAAACCATCACCGGCCATCCTGAACTCCAGGGGCTCAGGAGATGGCTGCTGGCAACCGCAGATGCACACGGGCTTTACAGCCGTTTCGGGTTTACACCGCTGTCTTCTCCGGCAAATTTCATGGAAATTGCCAGACCCGGACTATATAAAAAAACCGACCAAAATGCTGACTAAAAGAATCATCCCCTGCCTTGATATCAAAGATGGCAGAACCGTTAAGGGCACTAATTTCGTCAACCTGAGAGATGCCGGCGACCCTGTGGAGCTGGCAGCAGAGTACGCTGCCCAGGGTGCCGATGAACTGGTATTTCTTGATATTACGGCCACTGTTGAAGACCGGAAAACCCTCCATGATCTTGTCAGAAGAGTGGCCCATACCATCAACATTCCCTTCTGTGTAGGCGGGGGCATTTCAACAGTAGCCGATGTTTCGAAATTACTCAATGCCGGAGCCGATAAAGTATCCGTCAACTCTTCTGCCGTCAGAAATCCGCAGGTTATCTCAGAAATGGCCCTCGAATTCGGCAGCCAGTGCATCGTAGTGGCCATAGACACACGTACTATTAACGGGACCGATCTTGTTCATACCCACGGCGGGCGTAAACCGACAGAACTCCTGACCCTCGAATGGGCCAGAGAAGCGGAAAATCTGGGAGCAGGAGAGCTCTTGCTGACATCTATGGATGCTGACGGTACCAAAAACGGATTTGCCTGTGAGCTTACCGCTCTCATTTCCGAAAGGGCCGGCATCCCGGTCATCGCCTCCGGAGGAGCCGGGAGCATGGAGCACTTTTATGAGGTCTTCACCACCGGAAAAGCCGATGCGGGATTGGCAGCCAGTATTTTTCATTTCAGAGAAATCGGAATACCTGAACTGAAAACCTATCTGGCAGACAAAGGTATCGTGATGAGGCGGTAAATAAACCTGACATTTTGCCTGCTTTTCGAGCCATGGCATAATACTTGAACAGAAATTATCCCGTTTTTATTTGAATAATGGTGGTGTTTCAGTAGCTTCACAATGACAATCTGACACATCCCATATAAAAAATTCCATGATAATGATAGATTTGGAGATACTAAGAAGATTAGGGCAAAATAACCCTAACCCGGAAAGTCTGGAGATGATAGAAATAGCCTCTCCCGACGAAGTCATGGAAGATACTGGTAACCTCCCCCAGGAGTTATCCATTCTGCCCCTAAGAAATACCGTATTGTTTCCCGGCATTGTAATCCCGGTAACTGTTACCAGAACCAAAGGAATACGACTGGTCAAAAAAGCCTACCGTGGAGACCGGACGCTGGGCATTGTTTCACAGGTTAAACAAACCAAAGAAGAACCCTCTCCTGATGACCTTTACAAAGTAGGCACCATCGGCAATATCCTGAAAATGATCGTCCTGCCCGACGGCAACGTTACCATCATTCTTCAGGGAAGAAGACGTTTTCAGATCAATGAATTTATCCGCGAAAGTCCCTACCTGATTGCCAATGTAAGTTATATTGAGGACAATTTCCCGAATCCGCGAAAAAAGGAAACCAAGGCACTGATCCAGAGTCTGAAAGAGGCGGCCCTCAATATTCTGAACCTGAACCCAGAAATCCCCCGGGATGCTCAGATTGCCATTAACAACATAGACAGTCCGAATTTCCTTACGCATTTCCTGTCTTCCAACCTGAACATCGGCATCGCTGAGAAGCAACTGCTTCTGGAAACCTTTGACGGGAATGAGCAGGCCCACAAGCTGCTGGAACACATGATGAAGGAAGTACAGGTGCTGGAGATCAAGAAAGATATCCAGAGCAAGGCTACCTCAGACATTGATCAGCAGCAAAGAGAGTATTACCTGAGGCAACAGATCAAGGTCCTCCAGGAAGAGCTCGGTGTGGAAACGCCCGATCAGGAGGTTGAAAAGCTCCGTGCCAGAGGTGCAAAAAAGAAATGGTCGCCTGATGTAAATGAGCATTTCAATAAAGAACTCAACAAAATCGTACGGATGAATTCCATGGCACCGGAATACGGTGTGGCCCTGAGCTACGTGGAATTGCTGGCCGATCTTCCATGGAATGAATACAGTAAAGACAATTTCTCCCTCAACAGGGCCAGGAAAATACTGGATGAAGATCATTTCGGACTTACCAAAGTCAAGGAAAGGATCATTGAATACCTTGCGGTTCTGAAGCTGAGAAATGACATGAAAGCCCCGCTTTTGTGCCTTTATGGCCCTCCGGGGGTCGGAAAAACCTCCCTCGGAAAATCTGTGGCCAAAGCCCTCGGAAGAGAATATACCCGCATGGCGCTTGGTGGTATTCATGACGAAGCCGAGATCAGGGGACACCGCAAAACGTATATTGGCGCAATGCCGGGCAAGATTGTTCAGAATATTCTCAAAGCCAAAAGCAGCAACCCTGTTTTTATCCTCGACGAAATTGATAAGATTTCAAGAGACATGCGCGGCGATCCTTCCAGTGCGCTTCTTGAAGTACTGGATCCGGAACAGAACAGTGCCTTTAAGGATAATTATCTTGAAGTGGAGTACGACCTCTCTAAGGTCCTCTTCATTGCCACAGCCAACTCTCTTGACACCATTCAGCCTGCTCTGCGCGACAGGATGGAGATCATTGAGCTGAGCGGATATACCGTGGAAGAAAAACTTGAGATAGCCAAAAGACACCTGCTTCCGAAACAAATCAGCCAGCACGGCCTGGCACCTAAAGCCATCAGAATGTCCAACGGTGCCATCACCAAGGTCATTGAAGGATACACCCGCGAGTCAGGTGTAAGGGCACTGGAACAGAAAATCGGAAGTATAGTCCGTAAAATTGCCAAATCCATTGCCCTCGAAGAGGAATACAATGACAACATCAAAGAAGCGGATGTGGAAAGACTGCTCGGCAACCCTGTCTTTGACAAGGACCTCTATGAAGGTAACGAAATTGCAGGGGTGGTAACAGGTCTCGCCTGGACTCCGGTCGGGGGTGACATTCTCTTTATTGAGTCAAGCCTCAGCCGCGGCAAAGGCGCCCTTACCCTATCCGGACAGTTGGGTGACGTCATGAAGGAGTCTGCCGTGACGGCCTTATCCTACATTAAGTCCCATGCCGAAGAAATAGGCATTGATTACAGGGTGTTCAATAACTACGACCTGCATATCCATGTTCCTCAGGGAGCTGTGCCGAAAGACGGTCCTTCAGCGGGCATTACCATGCTGGTTTCCATGGCCTCTATCTTCACCCAGAGAAAAATAAAGAAGAACATTGCCATGACAGGCGAAATCACCCTCAGAGGCAAAGTACTTCCTGTAGGTGGAATAAAAGAGAAGATTCTTGCTGCCAAAAGAGCCGATATCCGGGAAATCATCATGTGCTATAAAAACCAGAAAGATGTTCAGGAAATCGGAGAAGAATACACCAAAGGACTTACTTTCCACTATGTCAGCGAAGTGGAAGAAGTACTGGAAGTAGCGTTGCTGAAAGAGAGCGTTGAAAAAGCCATACGCTTCCACTTTCCGGAAGAACAAAAGAAAGAATCCGAACAGGTACTTAGTTTATCCTGAATATACTACTCTAATGAAAGACCGGCGCCCAGTGAAACGCCGGTCTTTTTGTTTACATCAAAACCGTTTTGACGGTGGGTTCCAGGTACTTATCCCATGCATCAGCCCACGCTTACTACAGAGGTAAAACACCTGTTTTAGACTACCACCGTGGGAAAGGTGGATTATATTCCCTAATATTGCAGCACTTTTAAAGGACCAGCTTTTTGTATTATGCCTATACTCACCGTCTTCTACATAAAATTATTGCTGTCGGCATTAATGATCCTGGGAATTTTCATCACAGCCGGACAATCCCGCCTCCTGATGAAGTGGCAGGAAGAAAAAGATAAGACCATATTTCTTGCCTCTTTTGTTTTGTTCCGGATTATTCCCTGGCTGGCCATTTTTTTTGTTGCAGGCGAGGCTTACAGAGGAGACATCCCCTTCTTTTTCGGCAAAGCGGAAGGCGCTCTCAAAGGCGGGTTTGTATATCGCGATTTCTGGTCTTATCATGCACCGCTTTTCTCTTATATCATCGCAGTTCCCGTATGGATATGGCATGACCCGAAGGCTATAGGACTCTTCATGGTGCTTGCAGAGGCGGCTATTTTGTGGCTGACTTATAAAACGTACAAAGAGAAAAACAAAAACGCCCTGATGCTTTCCGTCATCTATTTTCTTCTCCCTGCCGGTTTTGTCAATACACTTATCGGAGGACAGGAGGAGGTCTGGTTCTGGGGCGCCGCTTTGCTGATGTGGCGGCTGACCATCAGAAAACCGGAAAATTTTGAAACCGGGCTCGGAGTTCTTTTCGCACTGACCCTGATTTCCATCAAAATCACCTTCATTTTCTTTATCCTACCCTTACTGATTGTGGTTAAAAGACCTTTCAGAATGCTGGCTGCAGCTATGGCCATTGGTATACTGGTGATCGCGTTCCTGTATTTTAAGATTGGCACACTCTTTCTCATGCCGATTCAGCATACAAGTCAGTTTATGACGCCCAATCTTTTCTCGGTCATCCGTCCTTTCTCTGAACTGGTTTTCCATATCGATGACAAAAACTCCACGCTCGTTAACTGGTTTGGCCTTTTGTTTACAGTCTTCATACCTGCACTGATTGCTTTCAAAGTACGAAACAAACCTGTCCGTGACACCCTGCCTGATTTATTTATCATCACTTTTTCATGTATGATGATCTTCCAGGCAAGCGCTGTCGGGGCTTACCTGATCGCCTATGTCATGGCTGTGGTATTCGAAATTATCGATTTCCGGAAAAAAGCAGATATGATCATCTTTATGCTGATCAACCTGCTGGCTGTTGTCCAACCGTTTGTATGGGTATATATTGGCCAGCCAACGTACGTTTCCTTCAGTTTGTTAAGTGATACCGCTTACCTGTTTGAATACACACTTCAGTTTCTCAGTGTGGCAGGGTTTTTCTGGATATTATTCAAATCATGGCGTCATGTCAGGGCCTCCGTACGCTAAGTACTTTCAGTGATTAAGCCATGCAGGCGATTTTTATGATTTGAGAGCCTCAATTTCCTCTGTGGTCTTAGGAATAGGGTTACCCAAAACCCTGGAGCCGGAAGAGGTGACGAGTACATTGTCCTCAATTCTGACACCGCCAAAGTCTTTGTAGGACTCCAGAAGATCGTAACTGATCATGTCTTTAAATAGCCCTTCGGCCCTCCATTTATCTATCAGCTCAGGGATAAAATAAATTCCCGGCTCAACCGTCAGCACAAATCCCTCTTCCAGCTCGCGGGCCAGCCTCAGGGATTTGAGTCCCAGTTGGTTACTTCTCTCCAACCCTTCGCGGTATCCTACATACTGTTCTCCCAGATCTTCCATGTCATGTACGTCCAGTCCGATCATATGACCAAGGCCGTGTGGCATAAAAAGGCCCGCCACACCCAGGGCAGACATCTCTTCAACATCTCCTTTTAACAGGCCCAGATCACTGAGCCCCTGTAACAGTATTTTACCTGCGGCTATATGCACGTCCCTGTACTTTATACCGGGGCGCAATGAAGCGATGGAATCCGTTTCCATCTTCAGAACAAGCTCATATATCTCTTTTTGCTTCGGAGTAAAGGTCTTGTCTACCGGAATCGTCCTGGTAATATCTCCGGCATAGCCCATTGCATTCTCTGCTCCGGAATCATTGATGGCAATTTTCCCGGAGATCAGTTTATTTCCATGATAATGATTATGAAGAGTCTGCCCGTTGATGCTGTAAATAACAGGATATGCCAGTTCTCCGCCAAAAGCATGTGCCTTTTCATGAATCTTCGCCACCACCTCGTATTCCATCTTCCCGTCAATGGTTGCCTGAATGGCAGCAACGTGCATGGCACCGGTAATGTTTACCGCTTCTTCCATTTCGGCAATCTCTTCGGCTGATTTAACAGATCTCAAACCAACTATGGCTCTGATCAGCTTTTCAGAGGCTTTTTCCTTAAGAGAACGAACCGGTAGATCCAGCCACTCTCCTACTTTTACAGCATTATCCCACCGGTAAGGAGGTAAAAAGTGAATCTCCTTTCCCTTCAGCCTGTCGGCCAATGCACCGGGACTTTCAATTCTGAAAACGCCCACTCTCCTGGCGAGTTCACCTAAAGAGGACTGAGGTCCCATCCAGATGATATCATCCATCGTGAGTTCATGTCCGAAGATCACCTCTTCTCCCGTATCCGCATCCAGAACGGCGCATAGTCCGGGTGTACTCAGCCCGAAAAAATAAAGAAAGTTACTATCCTGTCTGAACCGGTAAGTATTGTCAGTATAATTCATGGGGGCTTCGTGGTTACCCATGATGAGTATCAAACCCGACCCCACTGTCTTTTTTAATCTGTTTCTCCTTTCTGAATAGGTCTGAGCTGAAAACAATTTCATAATTCAACGATGATTAGATGAAGTTCTGCAAAGCTACAAAATTATGGCTTACTGATAAATTTACTGCCTCGTATATAAAAACGATATGGCAGGTTATGCCCTTTTCCTTCTGCGATACCAATCCGGGTGCTTGTTTTCACTTCAAAAGATCTGTCTGCTCCTTCTCTGATGTAAAGAGGGCCCTCTGTCAGATCATGAAAAGTCTGATTTTTACGGATGCCCATTGCCTGAACCAGCTTCCCGGGGCCGCTGCACAGCTCCTTCTCCTTAAACTTCCGCGATGAAGAGAACCTTGAGTTTCCCCTTCTGAATTCCATCAGATCAAGGCCCGAAACCGGCTCCAATGCCCTGATCAGCACCGCCTCCCCGACTCCGCTGACATTAGAGACCACATTGAAACAATAATACATGCCGTATATCTGGTAAACATAGGCTGTCCCGGGTTCTCCATACATGGCTTCTACCCTGGCAGTCCTCCGTTTATAAGCATGGCATGCCGGATCATCAGTAAGGTAAGCCTCGGTTTCGACGATAATTCCTGAAGTAATCCCCTCCGCAGTTTCGTGAACAAGTTCACAACCCAGAAGTCTCCTGGCCAGCGAAATGGTATCCGGATCATGGTAGAATCTCTTTGAAAACATCAGACGGGTAAACGTAAAAGAAAAGCCTTCCGGATAGAATCCGAAAGGCCAAAAGTATTAAATTTATAGTGGATTTAGAAGCACAAAAGGCTTATGATGTAAAAGTTTCAGGAGGTGCTACCCCTTCGACCCTGAAGGCAAGTATTTCAGTTATTCTCTGATATTCCTCTCCGGGAATTTTCCGGTAGGTCAATTTTCCTTCTACAAGGATATGTTTGCCCCTGCACAGCAATGCTTCGCAATGATCGGCGGTCTTTCCGAAGGCCACAATCCTGTGCCAGGCCGTGGTATTCATTTTCCCTGCCGGCGGGCTGTTGTCTGCCATCGTGAAGGTGATCAGCCGGTTGTATCCGAAATCACGTATGGTCATCTCATTCCCAACATTCCCGGTAAGTCTGATGTAGTTCATGTTATGTGTATTTAAAGTGATGATTCATTGTTTTTACCAGCCTCTTCTATCTTATTCGCCACCACTTCTGTAACATACACTTTCTTATTTTCCTTGTTTACGTAGTGGCGGTTATTGAGCTTCCCTTCTACCATAATGAACATTCCCTTTGCAAGCAGCGGCTCAAGCTGATCAGCCAGTTTACCCCACACCACAATGTTATGCCAGGTGGTATTGCTGACTTTTTCACTGTTGCGGTTCGTGTAATTCTCGGTGGTGGCGAGACTGAAAGTGATAAGTTTATTGTTGTCAAATGACTTTACATTGACTTCTTTACCTACATTTCCGATTAACTTTACGGTGTTCATAATTGTGTCGTTTTAAGTTTATTTTGTTTCAGGACGGCTTTACTGCTGCCTCTCCACAAACTTCTGTATTATCCGCTAAAGTATCCTGCCATCAAACATTTATATACGCTTGAAAATATTTGCTTTCGTTTGTAAATGTTTAAAAAAGTTTATTTATTTGGACTTATTCACTATATCCGCTAGACTCTATGAAAAAATGTCCCGAATGCAATTCTGTTATTTACGGCAGGGCTGACAAGAAATTCTGCTCAGACATGTGCCGTAATTCCCACAACAACAAGCTCAATTCTAGCTCTAACAACCTGATCAGAAACATCAACAACAAGCTGAAGCGTAACAGACGAATACTGGAGGAAATTTGCCACAGTGATAAAACGAAAACACCTAAAAACTACCTTTTTGAAAAAGGATTTGACTTTAATGTCATGACAGGATCCAGGAAAAACCCTAAAGGTGCCGTTTATCATTTTGTTTATGACTACGGTTATCTTGAGCTTGAAAATGATTTTTACCTGATCGTAAAAGATAACCGCTACAAATAGGAATGAGCCCCTGGGCTGCCTCACTAAAAAAGGAGTGGTGTTTCATCATAAACCATTTTTTGTTCGTTAATCTTTCAATTCATCTTTGAAAATAACGAATGATCAACTCAAAAAGCGCTTTGTTCAGGCCAGGGTATTCTGTATTGTTTATCCCCCTCCTTCTGATCCAGATGTTTTCATGCAGAGCACCTATGGCGGGTTTTCAGCCAGGTACAAGAGAGGACTTCGGGTATAAAATTCCCCGGAAATCTCAGAAATCAGAAGAAATTGGTATTGAGCCTATCCCGGTTTCGCCGGAAACGATTACTTATGAAACTGAACTTCCTGTGGTGGATCCCGGCCCTCTGTTTATCTCTCCGCCTGAAAGAATAAAAAGCAAATACACGGCGCGACGCCGCGTTGCTAAGCCCGTCATACAAAAAGAAAGACCGGTAATAAAAGAAAAACCGGGGAAGAAAAAGGATAAGAAAAGAAGGCCTGAGTTTAATGATGCGCTGAAGACCGGAACAGTTTTTTTACTGATCGCTATAGGGCTCGGCATTTTCTCTCTGGGACAGCTTAGTCTCTTATTTGGTCTGGTAGCTATTTTATTCCTATATTTTGGACTTAAAAAATATTACCGTCAGCAAAGGCGGCGAAAACTTTTTAAATAATTCTAAGTGATGAATGTTGTTCTGCTACATGGATTTGGCGAAGATGCTTCTGTCTGGGATGATTTCATACCCTTACTCCCTTCGTCATCACGGTACTTTTGCCCAGACTTTTCTGCTATCCGCCATCTGAATACCATCCCGGATTACGCAGCATGGGTAAAAGACCTGTGCGTAACAAAAGAATGGGAAGAAATAATTGTGATAGGGCATTCTATGGGCGGCTATATTGCGCTTGAATTAGCCAAAAACTACCCTTCACTTATATCCGGCCTCGGCCTTTTCCACTCCACTGCTGCGGCAGACACGCCGGAGCGAAAGGCTTCCAGAGATAAAACCGCTGCGTTTATTGACACCCACGGCAGCCGGGAGTTTATCTCGGGATTTTACCCCAATATGTTTTCAGAAAACTTCCGGAAGGCCCATATTTCTTTTATCGAGAAGCAAAAAGAAAGATTTGCAGCCATCCCTAAAGAAGCCCTGATCGCCGCCACGCTGGCCATGAAAACCAGAGAAGACAACCTGATGGTGCTGAAGAGTCTGCAGGTTCCTGTCATGATGATCATCGGTGGTGCCGATACATTTGTGTCCAAAGAGGCTGCTCAGCAACAAGCACTGACTCTCTCCAGGCCTTATACCCTGGTAATCGACCATGTTGCCCATGCCGGCATGTTTGAATCTCCCGGACTTTGCGCTGCCATGATATCTGAATTTCTCCATAACTGCTGAAAGCAAACTTCGATATACACTCCCGTTTTTGCTGATACCGAAAAGCCGCTCTGCCTTTTCTGAGAGAGCATAAACCCTGCAAAATCCCTTCTTAATCCTTTGAAATTTCTGTTGTACTCTGTCCGGCATTTTTCCTTACACTTCTTGCCGGACGCCTTGGACGTACACCAACAAGAAAAATAATACGGCCAAAACCTCAAAGAAAAGATAATGCTCCAATCCACTGGTGACACCAGTTACGCTTATTTTCTACCTACCATAACTACTGTATTACCAACCACTTAATTTCACAAAAAAGATTGCCTGATAACCTGTAAAGGATAAATTATTCAGAGCCATGCAACAAACTCGCTTTACAACCGACTATTAAGGAAGTCAGAAAAAATTCCTTACGCCTTGTAACCTTTTCCTTAATGCTCAGTAATCATTTATACAAACCCAAACCTGAACATGTTTTTATGAGTGACGAAGCTCTGATGGAGAGTGTTCTCAATGGCGACCTCGACAAAGTCGCTGTATTGTATGAGCGTTACAAGAAGCCGGTTCTGAATTTTTTCATCAGGTTTGGTGCTGACAGAGAGTCAGGCAGAGATCTGACTCAACAGGTATTTTTCAGACTTATCCAGTACAGGCACTCTTACAAGACAGGATCAGGTTTCAGACCATGGATTTACCGGATAGCCCGAAATATCTTTCATGACTTTCTGAAACAGCACGGATCGGGATATAAGAGTATTGAAACGTTATCTGAAGTGGCCCAGGAAGAGGAAAACGATGAAGAACCATTCATTCTTATCCGGAAAGCCCTTGAAAGAATACCGGATGACTATCGGGAAGTACTGATGCTGAGCCGGTATGAAGAACTGAAGTATGAAGAAATTGCCACCGTCCTTAACATTTCTGTTTCTCTGGTAAAAGTCAGAGTCTTCAGGGGACTGAAAGCGCTTAAGGAAGAATATGAAAAATTGAATTAATGGAAAATTTATTCTCAGAATATCTTGAAAATACATCCGGGAAAAGCACTCCCGGAATACCGGCCACCAGACAGAAAGAGTTTGATGCCTTGAGAAATCTGTATCATGACATCCGTAAGCCTGAAGAAACAGACACGGACAAGGAAATGGATAACGCTGTGCTTGCCCTGATTGAAAAAGAAAAGTGCGCCCTAATCAGCGAATCAAATCTCAAGTCTCTTGAGAAGACCTTCTCTGAAGAAATCCGGCCCGAGATCAGAATACTGCCGCCCTCCAAGAAAAACAATTTCTTATTCGGAACAACTTTCTGGAAATATGCCGCCGGACTGGTGATTCTGGGAGGGATTTTCTGGCTGGGACGATGGACAGCCGAAGGGAACCTGGCCAGTTTGCGCGAACTGGCGGCACTAAAAAAAGATGTTCAGGAAACCAGGCAACTGGTTATGCTGGAAATGATGAAAAGAGAATCCGCTTCTGAAAGAATACAGGCGGTTAACTACAGTTTTGAAATCGACAATCCCGACAAAGAGGTACTTGAGGCCCTGATAAGAACCCTTAACAGCGATTCCAATACCAATGTCAGGACAGCCGCGGCAGAAGCCCTTTCACATTTTGGCCACAAAAAAATAGCCAGGGACGCCCTTATTCAGGCACTCAATTCACAAAAAGATCCCACACTTCAGATTGTCATTATTGATATCCTCGCACATCTGGGCGATAAAAGAGCCGTAACACCTATCCGACAACTTTTACAGAATTCTACCACAGAGGATTTTGTGAAAAGGAAAGCAAAAGAAAGCATGGAGATTTTAAAAACCATCTGATTCTAAAAAAACAAAATGAAAAAGCTATTACTATTCATGGCATTATCATGCCTTGCCGGGTCATTGTATGCCCAAAAAACAAAGATCACAGGGTATGTGATCGATTCAGCCGCAACAAAAGCGGTTGAGTTCGCAACGGTTGCACTTCTGAAGGAAGGCAAACCCATTGACGGAACCACCGCTGATGAAAACGGAAAGTTTACTTTTCAGAAGGTCAGTGAGGGCACCTATCAGGTTAAGATAAGTTTCATCGGATACCATCCCAGAACAATTGACCATATCAGGGTAAACCAGGAAGAAGAAATTGATTTGGGCGCCATAAAACTGGGACAGAACGCCATCAGCCTTCAGGAAGTGAAAGTAACCGAGCAAAAGGCGCTTTTTGAAGAAAAACCGGACCGGCTGATCTATCATGCCGAAAAAGACCTGACCGCCAAAGGTGGAAATGCCACGGACATCCTGCGCAAAATCCCGGCCATCTCCGTGGACATGGATGGCAATGTAGAGCTTAGGGGAAGTGGCAATATTAAAGTACTTGTCAACAACAAACCTTCTAATATTATGGCCAGAAGTGTGGCTGAAGCGCTCAAACAGATACCTGCCGACATCATCAGCAAGGTAGAAGTCATCACTTCTCCATCCGCCAAATATGATGCTGAAGGTACCGCCGGAATCATCAATATCATTACCAAGTCCAATAATCTGGAAGGGATGAACGGCAGCATTAACGCAGCCACAAGACAATGGGGCGACAACCTGAACGGCAATCTCAATTTCCGCAAAAAGAAAACCGGGCTGTCGGCCAGAGGCGGATTCAACCGCTGGCTGAACCAGGGAGGTAGCACCTCTCAGAGAGAATCCTCCGTGGAAAGCCTGACAAGCACACTGATGCAACGATCATTCTATAACGGAGAAGGCCGCAATGCTTATGGGAACCTCACCTTTGACTGGGACATCGACTCACTGAACAGGATCAGCGCCGGATACAATATGTATGATGGTAAAAACGGAATGAACTTTGATTTTCTTAACGACTTTTCCATGACCGGAGGTGTAAGGGAAACCTTTACCCGCGACCTCTTCCGGGTTTATGACTGGGTAGGCCAGACTTTTAACCTCGATTACACCAAAACCTTTCGCAAGCCTAAAAGAGAACTTACTTTTCTTTCCCTGTACTCTTCCGAAGGAGAAGACGGAGACTACCATTTTGATCAGTTCACTGAAAATAAACTGCTGCCCTCTTACAGAGAAAAAAGTCTCAATCTCAGCAACAATGGTGAAGGAACGCTTCAGCTTGATTTTACCAATCCGCTGGACAGCAGCAGTACAATGGAAATAGGCATGAAAGCGATCATGCGGAACGTCAAAAGCGACTACACCGTACAAAATGCACCCGATGGCTCGGACAACTTCGTGGATGTTCCTGCGCTGGCCAATATTTTCAACTATTCCCAGCAGGTAGCTTCCACCTATCTTACCTATTCTTATGCAGGCAAAAGCAAGTGGGGAGTCAATGCAGGTTTGAGGTATGAGCACACCTTCATTCAGGCAGAATTCCTGGCCGGTGAGGTATCTTTTAACGACAGCTACGGAAACCTCATTCCCAACATCAGCTTCTCCAGGTCATTGCCCAAAGACCATAAGCTTCGGCTGAGTTATTCTCAGCGTATTCAACGACCTATGTTATGGTTCCTCAACCCTTATGTCAATGCCAGTGAGCCCAAATCAACCTATTCCGGAAACCCTTATCTGAAGCCGGAACTGACACATTCAGCAGAGCTCAACTACAATGTTTACCTCGGCCAGAATTCTTTCAATACAGCGCTGTTCGTAAGACAGACCAACAATGCATTTGAAAGAGTAAGAACATTCACCGAAGATGGCATCGCTCAGCTTGCCTATCAGAATATCGCCCGGAATTCTTCTTACGGCCTTACGGTCAGCAGCAATCTGAAAGCAAAGAAGCATCTTTCTGCCAATATCTCAGGTAATTTGTTTTATAATATCCTGCAAAGCCCCGTTACCAGTAATGAGAACTGGATGTACCGGCTCAGCCTCAACTCTACCTATGACTTCGGGAAAGGCTTCAAAGCACAGTTCTTCGGATTTTTCAATTCCCCCAGAATTATATTACAAGGCAGAATGGGGGGATACCAATATTATAACATCGCTCTTCAAAAAGAGTTTACCAAGCAAAAACTCACCATAGGTGCAGGATATGAAAATTTCCTGAGACCATCACTTACCCAAAAATCCGTGTTCTCTTCTCCTGAATTCAGTCAGGTAAACGAAACTACCTTCTTTAACAGAGGCTGGCGTTTCAATCTGACTTATAACTTCGGCAAGCTGAAAGCCGGTCAGAAAAGTGGTAAAAAGATCAACAACGATGACAAAGGTGGCGGAGACGGCAACAGATAAATTTTCAAGGGACATAAACCTAAAATATAGTAAACAATAAACAGCGTAAAAATGAAAAAAGTAATTTTCCTGATGATGCTAAGCATCTTATCCATGTCAGCAATGGCGCAAAGCAAACCTTTCAAAACATCCTTCAGCGGCCAGGGCAAAAAGATCAACGTAATTATCAATCAGTCAAACGTGGAAATCCATGGTTATGACGGCACGGATGTTATCATTGAGCAAACCGGCGAACACCGCAGGGAGCTGCCTAAAGAAGCAGAGGGCCTCCGCCTCTATACCGACGGAATAGTTGACAACACCGGTGTAGGTGTTAATGTTGAAACCGAAGGAAATGTAATGAAAATACAGATTCCCAGAAACCGGTACTCCGGCTCGATCAGCCTGAAAATCCCTAAAAACATTCATCTGATTGTCTCTGATGATCATCAGAACTGGTCTTCTAACGGATTGAAGATCGAAGATATGTCCGGAGAGATCGAGGTTAAAACACATGCCGCCAAATTATTCCTTAATGACATTACCGGTCCGCTGGTCGTTAACAATACGGGGGGTAAGGTCTATGTAAACTACAGCAAAGTGAACCAGATCTCTCCGAGTTCTATCAGCGCCAGAGACCTAATAGACATCACGCTTCCGTCTGACACCAAAGCAAATCTGAAAATCAGATCTTATTTTGGCGACATCTTCACAGACCTTGACATCGTTGCTCTGAAAAAAGAAGTAGCCGGCACCAAGGTTAAAGATGAAAAAAGTACGGTATCTGTAGCAGCTAGCAGCGGACAAACCGGCGTTTACACCTACAAAGAGTGCGAAGATTGCCCGAAAGTTTTCGCAGGAACAGCGGCAATCAGCAAAAAAACTGATACTTTTGAAGGGACAATAAACGGCGGCGGGGTAAGCATGGATCTCCGCTCCGGCGGCGGGAATATTTACCTGCGGAAGAGAAAGTAAAAAAGAGGGCCGTACCTCTTCAATATACGGTTTGATTAGTTTAAAACGGTAAGCCTGTCGCCTCTGATGACAGGCTTATTTTATTGCTGAAGCGTATGTTTCTCAAGGAGACGGAAACCAAAGGCACATAACAGCAAAATCAGAATCAGTGTTAACCATAAAGCATTGTATCCCCAGGTTTCAGCCAGGTAAAATCCGCTTGTCGGACCGATCACCTGCGCCACGGACCAGCTGAGTGTGTACCCTGCAGCATATTGTCCGCGGTTGTATTCATTGCTCCTGCTGATCACAAAAGTGTTGACAAAGGGCAGGGAAAACATTTCACCCACGGTGATCAGCACAGAAGACATAATGGCTGTCACAATCGGAACGGTCGCCGGCAGAAGCAACAATGCGTAGGAAAAAGCCATAAACACTACTCCGGTAGCAATAAAAAAAACAGGCGTTCTTTTGTGTTCAATGCGACTTATCATCACCAACTCGAACACAGCAATAATAACGCCATTGAGTCCAAGCAGCAATCCGATCATCCATTCCTGTATATGCCATTCTTCCTTATAAAACAAAGGCACAACCCTGAAATTGAGAAAAAAACAGGTCGTAAAAATGGTAGCAAGAACAAGGAAGCGAATGAAAAGACCATCTTCCCAGGGTTTTCTGACCTTCAATGACACCGGCTTTTCCTTAATGCGTTTTATGTATTCCCTGGCTGGAGGCAAAAGCCATAAAATACTCAGGCCGGCCAGGATACTCACCACGCCGTCCACTACAAACAAGAGCCGGTAATCAATGGAAGCCATTATGCCTCCGAGACTGCTTCCGACCGCCCAGCCGATGTTAATGGCCAGTCTGTTGAGAGAATAAGACCGCGTCTCCGTATCAGGAGAGGCATAGGCTGCTATTGCCGTAAAATTCGCCGGTCTGAAAGCTTCTGAGAAAAAACTGATGATGAGTGTTAGCAGACAAAGCATGGCAAAATGAGCCACGAGCGGAAACAAAAGGAATAAGGCACCACTGATAACCGATGCCAGTATCTGTACCGGCCTGAATCCTACCATGTCAGTGAGCTTTCCGCCTGCAGAAGCCCCGAGAATTGAACCCACACCAAAAAGGGTAATGATAAGACCGGCATCTGAGGGAGACCGGTGCAGATACTGGGTTACATATAAACTCATAAACGGTACAGCCATGTAACCGCTCCTGTTTACCAGCATTACCAGGCTGAGCAGCCAGGTTTCCCGGCTCAGGCCGGTAAAAGAAGTTTTGTACGCCCCGAGGACAGCTTTGATCATGCCGCAAAATTCAAAGAAATTTCAGGGATTCACAAGGTTTCGGGCAGAAGTATTTCCCGGCAGAACGGGTTTATCAAAGTGGTCCTCAAAAAGGTCTTTGCCATTTGTCAGCCGGGTATAATCTACTGAACCCGTACCCTGAAAATTATAAGAAATCCCTATTATTTTTGCTCTGATGATACCTCTTGCAATCCAGTGAACAGGCTTATCGTTTACAAAAAAGGTAGCCTTGCCACCTGCAGAAACCATTTTGAATTTTACATCCTGCCCGAAATCTACCCCAAAACCGGACAGATCAACTTCTTTCCCATAGCTGCACTGTTCAGTAAAACAAACCATCAGCTCGGAAATACAGCCTTTTGAACTGAAAGAAACTGAAATGACATTTCCCTGGCATTGGAGATACAGAGTGGTAAACTGGCAGGCCGAAGCACCCTCTTTATAGTCATTTCTGAAGGATGTTTCGAAGATAAAATTATCTGTGTAGATCTGCCCGTAATCCTTTACATTGGTAAAACAGACTTCCGGCGGAACAGGCTTCATATGAACATTCTCTGCCAGTATCTGTGCCGGTGTAACACTCATCCTGCCATTACGGATCACTTCTGCCGGATTCAGATATACCGGAACCGGTTGCTGACGGATCACAGGCAGCCATCCCGCTGACTTGATCAACAGACCGTGCCGCTGAACTACACGATTATTGACAATCAGTCTTGCGTTAAAATACCCGGGATAATAATAGATGGATGTATGTTGCTTCTGATCTTTGTGCACTCTGGCCTGACGGCGGGCATCCCACGACTGTTGAATGATGACAGAATCCTGAGGGGACTTTCCGGCTTCCAGGTCAAAAACCACAGAATTAGGCACTCCCTCACTGACCATTTTTCTGCTGCCGAAACTGTAATCGGACGGGTCAATAATTGCGGGGCGGCCCGAAATGAGATTGACCAGCAGCACAATAAGCAGCAACACTCCTGTTGACCACAGAATGATAGTCCGGTACACCGGGTTTGTCTTCTTCCGAGAAAAGAACTCAGGCACTGCCTCCGGACCTGCGACATCCTCTGCAGGCATAAACTGTGCTCTGAACTGCAACCAGTTTTCATAATCCAGAAAACGGGCAAGGGTATTGAGGGTATGAGTATTGGGCAGGCTGTCATATTTTACTTTACCCCAGATTCTTTTCAGGGTCTGATGACTCAGCGACACACCGGTTTTATCAAATATCTTCTCGCTCAGGCTGATAAAGTCCTGATTCAGCCAATCCCTGCTGTCACCCCAGCCGAGTCTGGCAGCGATAAGCTCTCTGGCTTTTTCGATCAACGGGTCCTGCGTGCTCATGGTAATCTTTTCCATGACAAAAATACACAGAAACTCTAAGAAATCTCCTTCATTTCGGGCTTGTTCCAACTTGTACAAGCGCTGAATTGATCCTTTGACCCTCTTTCCTTCATTTTGCGACAGATTCTTCAAGGCGTTTTTTAATCCAAAAACCAATCTTTTAACATGAAAAAGCTATTATTATTTCTCTGTACTACCCTTTCGGGAATGTGCCTTAACGCCCAGCAAAGGGAAATAATCCCGATGAAAGCTGATCAGTGGCAATTCCAAACCGGCCAGGCCGAATTTATCACTCATAAGTCAGTACCCTCTATGCGGATCATGAGTTCCGGAGGACAGGTCACCCTTAAAAACAAACGCTTCAGCAACGGAATCATCGAATTTGATCTGGATCCTGAGGACAAGGCTTTCTTTTCCTTCTACTTCCGCCTGAAAGATGCCGGCAACGGAGAATGTTTCTACTTCAGAACTGCCAGAGCCGGATTTCCGAAAGCAATAGACGCCGTTCAGTATGCTCCTTTTATTGACGGGGTTAACCTCTGGGACCTGCTGTATCATTATCAGACTAACGCCACCTTCTCCACCGGACAGTGGAACCATGTCAAACTGGTCATCTCCGGCAAACAGATGAGAGCCTATGTCAATGACATGAAGAAACCTGTACTTGAGGTTCCGTTCCTGGAAAGCTACATTGAATCCGGAACCATTGGTTTTGAAGGAAAAGGTATCGTTTCAAACCTGGTCATACGCCCGGATGAAACCGAAGGGCTGCCCCCCGGACCCGGCATTGATCCGAGCCACCACGATCCCAGGTACCTCAGAAGCTGGCAGGTGAGTCAGCCGCTCGTCACTCCCGAAAAGACCGATTTCAGCGCTGACTTCCTTCCCAACGCTCAGACCGTCTGGAAAACCATTGAAGCAGAGCGCAGAGGGCTGGTCAATCTGACACGGGAATTCGGAGGAAGCAAAAGCAGAAGAATCGTCTGGCTCAGGACCACGATCACCTCAGAAACTGCGCAAAAGAAAAAAATGAACCTGGGATTCAGTGATGAGGTCTGGGTGCTCATTAACGGGCAACTGGCTTATGTAGATAAGAATCTTTATGGCCGACCCACATCAAAATCGCCTGACGGGCGCTGTGACCTTGAAAACAGCGCTTTTATGCTGCCCCTGAAAGCCGGTGACAATGAGATTTTGATTGGTGTGGCAGCGGATTTTTACGGATGGGCTATTGTAGCCCGGCTGGAAGATACTGAACAAATCAAGTAACCCGTTCAATTTTAATTAAGAGTATTATGAAAAAACAGATGGCTATTCTCCCCCTGATCTGGGTCTTTTGCAGCGTATGCCAGGCTCAGCAGATCGCGCCTGACTTTAGCAACCTTTCCTCTTTCCGGGTGGTCAACAGAAATGTTTCCCCGTCAAAAGAAAAGAAGGGCATCTATCTGAACGAAAAGGAGGGAGAGGGTTTTACTCTCCTTCCCGGAACGCTTTTTTCAGAAGGGTCGATAGAAGTCGACATCAAGGGCCGGAACAAACTTCAGCGGAGCTTTACCGGCATCATTTTTCATGTGGAAAACGACAGTACTTTTGAAGGGATCTATTTCCGGCCGTTTAATTTTATGAACAGTGACACCGCCAGAAGATCAAGAGCCGTACAATACTTTTATCATCCTCAATTCCCGTGGGACGTGTTAAGAAGTCGATTTCCCGGCAAATATGAAAACAAAGTCTCTCCGGTTCCAGACCCGGATCAATGGTTTCACGTCAGAGTGGACGTATCGGGTGAAGAAATTAAAGTCTTTGTGGACTACTCTGAAAAACCCTCTCTAACTGTAAAGTCACTCAGCAAAACCAAAACGGGCCCAATAGGTCTGTGGGTTGGCACTACCTCCGACGGTTCCTTTGCGAATCTGCAGATTACGCCGAAAAAGTAAGCGTTCCTTCTTTTGATGAGGTCTTATTGATCAAAACGAAAACCCGAAAGGCAGATCCGGCAAAAAAAGCAACCCTTTTGCCGGATTATCTTTATCTTTAGCCTCAAAAAAACAAACACATGATAAAGGCTATTCGTTTATTAACCGTTCTGATCATTGCCATGGTTCATACCTCCGGATTCTCTCAGAAACCCGGACTAAAAATTGACTATGAGACTTTTAAACTGGACAACGGACTTACGGTCATATTCCATGTAGACCGCTCCGACCCGGTAGTAGCTGTTAACCTTACGGCTCATGTAGGATCTGCCAGGGAAAAAGAAGGGCGTACCGGTTTTGCCCACCTGTTTGAACACTTACTTTTCCTTGAGTCAGAAAATCTCGGCAAAGGCGGCCTGGACAAACTGTCGGCGCGCATTGGCGGGTCCGGCGCCAATGGATCTACTTCAAACGACCGTACCAATTACCTCCAGACCGTACCTGCCGATGCCCTGGAGAAAATGCTGTGGGCTGAAGCAGATAAGCTCGGCTGGTTTATCAATACGGTGACAGACCCCGTCCTCTCCAAAGAAAAGCAGGTTGTAAAAAATGAAAAAAGACAGGGCGTGGACAATGCCCCTTACGGCCACACTTCCTATGTGATCAGTAAAGCCATGTATCCGGCTGACCACCCCTATAACTGGCAGGTGATCGGCTCACTGGAAGATCTGGATAATGCCACCCTGGCAGATGTAAAAGAGTTTTTCCGTCGCTGGTACGTACCCAACAATGTCACGCTGGTAGTGGCCGGAGATTTTGATGTGGCCCAGGCGAAACAATGGGTACATAAGTATTTTGATGAAATAAAACCCGGCGAAAGCATCCCTGCCCTTACCAAAAGAGCTGGCGTTCTTAAAGAGACCGTGAAGTTCTATCATGAAGATAATTTTGCCCGCCTGCCTGAACTTACTTATGCCTGGCCGGCGGTTGAAGAATTTCACCCCGATGCTTATCCCCTTTCTGTACTTGCCCAGTATCTTTCTTCAGGAAAAAAAGCGCCCCTCTATCGGGTTCTGGTCGAAAATAAAAAGCTGACATCTAACGTCAGCACAAACTTCTTTGATGCAGAAGTAGCCGGACAGTTCGAACTCTCCGTCAGGGCTTTTGCCGGTAAAGACCTGGATGAAGTGGCCAAAGGCATCACAGAAGCCTTTGCGCTGTTTGAAAAAGAAGGCATTTCAACAAAAGACCTCGACCGTATCAAGGCCGGTCAGGAAAGACAGTTTTATAACTCTTTATCCAGTGTTCTGGGCAAAAGCTCTACCCTGGCTCATTACAGTATTTTTGCCGGAGACCCCGGTTACTCTGAAAAACAGATCCGGAATATACTCGCTGTGACGCCGGAAGACGTCAAAAGGGTCTATGAGAAGTACATCAAGGGAAAGAATTACGTAGCAACCAGCTTTGTCCCTAAAGGCAAAACCGACCTGGCTCTTGAAGGTTCGCTGAAAGCAGAAGTGGTGGAAGAAAAAATCGTGGAAGGAGCTGAAAAAACTTTCGATGCCTCTGTGGCTGCCCAATATGAACGTACACCTTCGACTTTTGACCGGACCATCGAGCCTCCTTACGGCAAACCTCAGCCTATAAAAACCCCTGCCATCTGGGAGAGCACCCTTTCGGAAGGCATAAAGATCATGGGCATTAAAAATGCAGAGGTTCCCCTCGTTCAGTTTAACCTTACTCTTGACGGAGGACAAGCCCTTGAGGACCCTGCTAAAACAGGTGTGGCCAACCTGACGGCAAGGATGCTGATGCAGGGCACTCAGAAGAAAACATCACTGGAACTGGAAGAAGCGATCCAGCAACTCGGCGCACAAATCAGGACCTTTGCGGATAAAGAATCGGTAACCCTGTCTGTAAGTACCCTGGAAAAAAACTATCCGGCGATCATCAAACTGGCGGAAGAAATCCTGTTGGAGCCGCGTTGGGATGCCACCGAATTTGAACTGCAGAAAGAAGCCGTGATCAGTCAGATACGCCAGCAGGAAGCCAATCCGAACAGTATTGCGCAGAATCGTTTCAATGAGTTGGTTTACGGAAAAGACCATGTGTATGCCCGCAGCATCCTGGGAACAGAAGAGCATGTTAAAGCCATCACGCTGGAGGACCTGAAGGCCTTTTACAACAAAAACTTTTCTCCGTCTGTTTCCCGTATCAACATGGTAGGCTCTCTTGACAAAGCAGCAAGTCTCGCCCCTCTGGCCAGCCTGAACAGCAAATGGAAAAAGAAAGCGGTAACATTACCAAAGCTTACTTCCCCGCAGGCTCCATCTGTATCCACGCTGTATTTTTATGACATACCGGATGCCAAGCAGTCTGTGTTGCGTATCGGCTACCCGGCACTGGCCGTCACTCATAAAGACTATTACCCTGCTGTAGTTGCCAATTATATCCTGGGGGGCGGCGGATTTGCTTCTCAACTGACCCAGCAGCTGAGGGAAGGGAAAGGATACACTTACGGTATCCGCTCTGCTTTTACAGGAGTGAAAGAACTTGGTATATTCGATATCTCAAGTGGTGTACGCACCAATGTTACTCTTGAGTCGGTTCAGCTGATCAAAAATATCCTTGAAAATTACGGCAAAAATTTCACCGCCCAGGACCTGGAAACCACTCAGGGCTTCTTAATCAAAAGCCAGGCAAGAGCCTTTGAAACAGCGGGTGCCAAACTGGGAATGCTGGAAAACATCAGCAATTACGGGTTGAAACGCAATTATGTAACCGAAAGGGAGAATATCGTCAAAAACATGAGTATAGCAGAAGTCAGAAGATTGGCTGCGCAATACCTGAATGCCGATAAAATGATCTGGCTGATTGCCGGAGATGCCAAGACCCAGTTGCCGAGATTAAAAGAACTGGGCTTCGGAGAGCCTGTGCTTTTAAATAAATAAGATACAGGACGTATAAAATAAAATCCCGGCACTGAGATGACTCCTGCCGGGATTTTTCATTTCTTACTTATTACAACATCTGCTCTACTTCTTCACCTTCCAGGGAGAACGGCTGTTTATAAAGACGCTTGCCGGTTGCTTTAAATATGGCATTGGCCAGTGCTCCACCTGTAGGCGGCAGAGCAGGCTCTCCCAGGCCGGTCGGATCGATACCGTTATCCATAAAATAAGCATCTATTTCAGGCACTTCGTTGTATCTGATCAAACGGTAGGTATTATAATTGGTCTCCTGCGGTTTACCATCCCTGAAGGTAAGATTGCCATACATGGCGTGCCCCAGGCCATCCACAATCGCTCCGTAGATCTGGTTTCTGGCACCACTCTGGTTGATAACGATGCCGCAGTCCGTCACCGCATATACCTTTTTGAGCACCGGCTTGCCTTTCTTATCTTCCATTTCAGCTACCTGGGCCACATAGGAGTTATGGGAAAAATAGACACTGAACCCTTGGGAAACATCTTTCTTTTTACCCCACGATGATCTTTCTGCAGCCATTTTGATTACTTTTTCAAACCGCTCAGGCTCATAGGTGATCTTCCCTACCGGATTCTTCTTCACTTTTTCAACCAATTCCAGCCTGAACGCCACCGGGTCTTTCCCTGCAGCCAAGGCTACTTCATCCAGAAAAGCCTGCTCGGCATACGCCAGGAAGTTGGTGATCGGAGCTCTCCAGGGGCCGGTAGTGATGTCTGATTTGTAATCCAGGGAGTCCACCAGGACGTTTTCCACCGCTCCGACAGGGAAGTTGTCGGGTCTTGTGGAGTTTCTTTCACTTAAGCCCACCCCTCTGAGCATAAAACCGGTCATATTACCGTCTTTATCCAGTGCTGCCCTGAACCGGTAACGTACCGCCGGACGATAAATACCCCCTGCCATATCATCATCACGCGTCCACATGACTTTTACCGGGGCTTTGATGATACTTGACAGTTCAGCGGCCTCAAGGGCATAATCATTATTCAGCCTTCTGCCGAATCCTCCACCCATTTTGGTGAGTTCAACAGTAATATTTTCTACGGGGATATTCAATAATTTGGCCACCGCTCCCTGAGCCGACTGCGGAACCTGTGTAGGACCCGCCAACCTGGCTGAATTTGCTTTGACATCAGCAAAGAAATTCATCGGTTCCATCGGGTTATGCGGCAGAAACGGGCATTGATAAGTAGCCTCCACAACCTTATGAGCATTTTTAAATGCAGTCTCCACATCTCCGTCCTTCCGTTTGACTTCAGCCTTATCGCTGTTCATCAGGTCGGTGAATATTTTGTTATGCATTTCGTCACTTTCAAGCTCTTTTTCATTCTTCCATTCTATCCTGACTTCATTTCGGGCTTTCATTACCTGCCAGGTAGATTTGCCTACGATCGCCACCTTGTTTCCGAAAGAAACCACATCGACGATACCCGGGAGTTTTTTGGCGGCAGTTGCATCAAAAGATTTCAGTGTCTGCCCGAAACCCGGCGGACGCTGTATCTGGGCGTATAACATGCCCTCAGTCTTAAAGTCCAGACCAAAAACAGGTTTTCCTGTCAGCACATCTTTGTTATCCACACTTTTGATGGTCTGCCCTATCAGGTTAAAATCAGAGGTTTTCTTCAGCTCTACCACTGCCGGAACCTCCAGACGGGAAGCCGCCTCTGCCAGCGGGCCAAAACCCGACTTCTGTCCGCCGGGGCCTGTGATTACTCCTTTGGATACCTTACAGGCAGCCGGATCCACCTTCCATTGTCTTGCAGCCGCCTCCACTAGCAGTTTACGGGCGGTGGCTCCTGCCTTGCGCAGGCGTTCCCAGGAATGCTTGATCGCCCCGCTTCCGCCGGTCAGCTGGCGTTCATATTTTTTAGTGTCCAGGTTAGCCTGTTTCACGATTACGTCTTTCCAGTTTACATCCAGTTCCTCGGCTACGATCACAGCAAAGGCGGTCTTGATTCCCTGTCCTATCTCAGGATTCGGTGAAAAAATAGTTACCGTTCCGGAAGGAGCGATGGACAAAAATGCATTAGACAGCTCTGCTGCAGCTGCAGGAGACAATGTATCTGCGGCGAAAACCCCGGATCCGTTCCAGCTGAAACCAAGCAGCAATCCACCACCTGCGGCAAAAGTATTCCTGAGAAAACCACGCCTGCTTTTATTGGCTATATTTTCCATATTCAGATGCGTTTAATCGTTCAGCGTTTCATTTTGGTAGAGGCCAGCTTTACAGCTTCATGTATCCTGTGATAGGTTCCGCAACGGCAGATATTTCCCGACATAGCTTCTTCTATCTCGGCATCGGAGGGCTTACTCTTTTGCTTCAGCAACGCAGCAGCCACCATCATCTGGCCGGCCTGACAATAACCGCATTGGGGTACATCCACCTCATCCCAGGCCTGCTGAACAGGATGAGAACCGTCCGGAGACAAACCTTCAATTGTGGTTATTTTTGCGTTGCCCACGGCAGAAACAGGCAATACACAGGAACGGGTCGGCACACCGTTAAGATGAACGGTACAGGCCCCGCACTGGGCTATTCCGCAACCGTATTTGGTGCCACACAAATCAAGGGAATCCCGAAGCACCCACAACAAGGGCGTATCTTCGGTCACATCCACGGCAGAAGACTTACCGTTGATGTTCAGTTTAAAGTTTGGCATAACGAATAATGTTGAATAATCATTAAAGTTATTCAAATGTGCCCATAAAACAAAATATCACCGCCATTGTGTCGACGTACAGGGTGTGTAGTATGTTAAACTTTGCTTAAATAGCGCTATCATTGATAAAAAATATAGTTTAAATTTTTACTTTTAGCCGTGAAATTTAAGCTCCTGATACTATGGTGTTGTTGTGCCGGTGCTTTTGCCCAAACCTCTCCGGCCGGAGATCCGAATAACCTTCGTTCGGAGAAAGACAGCATTATGTATTCCAACCTTAAAAACCGTCTGCATAAGAGTAAAATCGGCAAGCGCGTATATGGGTTTGTATTCAGGGATGTTTATAACAGTAACAGCAAAAGTGTAGAGATACAAACTCTGGATGTCAACCCGTTCAACGACTTTAAAGGAAAAATAGTCCGGCACATCAGTGTACGTCAGCTGGAAGTATTCGGTCAGAGTGTGAATGCACCGGACCGGCTGGGAAACAAACTGGAACATTTTGTCAGTAAGAATTTCCATCATAACACCCGGGAAGACATCATCCGCAAATCCTTCCTGATGTTTAAGGAAGGCGATGTGGTTGATCCCCAGGTACTGAAAGATAACGAAAGGCTTCTGCGGGCCAACCCCGCCATCCATGATGCCCGGATTCTCGTGACGCTGCTTCCCGGAAATGAAGAAGAAGTGGACATCCTCATCGTTGTTCAGGATGTCTGGTCTATCAATTTCATTGCCGGCTTCAGTTCTTTCAAGAACTTTCAACTTGGCCTGGAAGATAAAAACTCCATGGGCACAGGACATTCTTTCCTGAACAAAGTCACCTGGAAAAAAGACGATCCCTATGTCCGACTGGGTTTCAGGAGCATTTATACCATTCCTTATATCAACAAGAGTTTCATCTCCGGACAGGTCAGGATCATCCGGGAAACCGACCGGACAGAATACTCCAGCAAAATATATCGTCCTTTTCTGACCGTAGACACCAAAAATGCGGGTGCCGTTGAGGCCGGCTACTACAAAATAAGAGAACGGAAAAAACTCAGGATCGATGACAAAGAAACGGACGTCATTTATCCCGTTGGTTATTTCTATTCAGATGTCTGGTATGGCCGCGCTTTTAAGGTAAACTTCAGAAATGACAACCGCCGGCTTGTGCTGGCTGCCCGGAGAAGCAGCTACCGGTTTATCAACCGCCCTGAAGTGACTTCCGACAGCAATAAAATATACTGGAACAGACGTACCGTTCTGGGCAGCATTGGCTATTCTTCCCGTAACTACCGCAGAGATGTCTTGATTTATGGTTTCGGACGGACGGAAGACGTTCCCACCGGTGATCTGCTGTCACTGACCTACGGAAGAGAGAATACAGAGTTCGGCACCAGAAATTATGCGGGCGTACAATTCGCCAAAGGACAGTACCTCCCCCGTAACAAAGGCTACTCCTATGTACTTTTTAATGTAGGCACTTACCTGAAAGGCAAAAACGCACAGCAAGGCACCATCAATGTGCAACATTCTTACTTCAGCCCGCTTATCCGGGTAGGAAAAGCACAAACAAGGCATTTCTTTGACCTGGGCTTCACTTACGGCATTAACCGGGACGAGCTGGATTACCTCAATATCAGCGGACGGGAAGGGATTTCAGGCATCAACAGCACCGCGCTTCGAGGAGACAAAAGACTTACTTTTGGCCTGGAATCCGTGCTTTTTTCTACCAAAAATCTCATTGGATTCCGGATCGCCTATTACACTTTCGCCAACTTTGGCCTTGTCAGCCTGAAAGACCACTCTCTTTTTTCCAGTAAACTTTACAACGGTTTCGGATTAGGCATGCGTATCCGTAATGAAAACCTGACCATCAACACTTTTCAGATCAGGGTTGGTTTCTACCCCAATATTCCGGACATTTCGTCGCCCTGGCGGTTTGCCTTTGACGGAATCAGGCCCTACACCCTCCGCGACTTTGATATCTCGGCTCCGGGTATTATCCCTATTGGTCGTCAATAAGCCGGATTCCGTCTGCTGAGGCATGGTCACTCCGGGATTTCCCCTATCTTTGATCAATCATTTATTACTTCCCATGAAATCAGTCTATACTTTCATTTTCACCTGTATTTCTTCCCTGGCACTGGCACAGGACCCGTTCCAGCCCGACCCCGGAAAGGCGCCGGACATAAAAGGCATGAAATTAGTCTGGCAGGATGAATTTAATCAGAATGGCCCTCCGGACCCATCCCGCTGGAAATTTGAAAAAGGCTTTGTAAGAAACAGGGAACTGCAATGGTACCAGCCCGACAATGCCGTTTGTAAAGACGGTGTCCTCCGGATAGAAGCGCGAAAAGTGCATCAGCCCAATCCGCTTTACAAAGCCGGAAGCGAAGACTGGAAAACGAGTCGGGAGTTTATTGAATATACCTCCTCCAGCCTGAAAACCGAGGGCTTACATGACTGGAAATTCGGGCGGTTCGAGATCAGGGCAAAAATAGATACTTCAAAAGGCTCATGGCCGGCCATCTGGACACTGGGCGTCAGCAAGGAATGGCCTTCCAATGGTGAGATTGACATCATGGAGTTCTACAGGGTCAACGATATACCCACCATACTGGCCAATGTCGCCTGGGGAACCGGCAAAAGATATACTGCCAGGTGGGACGAAGCCAAAGTCCCTTTCCGTCATTTTCTGGAAAAAGATAAAACCTGGCCTGCCAGGTTCCATACCTGGCGAATGGACTGGGACGAAAAAGCCATCAGGCTGTACCTGGATGATGAATTACTGAATGAAACCCTTTTGAGTGAAGCCTCTAATCCCGATGGTTTTGCTCCCTTTCATCAACCACACTATGTCCTGCTCAACCTGGCCATCGGCGGAAATGGCGGGGATCCTTCCGGCAGTCACACCCCCATCGTTTATGAAGTGGATTACATCCGTATTTATCAGCAATTATAACAGACTATGAACCAGCTAAAAAACGTACTTTTAAGTTTTTCCTTTTTTATGATGTCCTTCAGCGTCATGGCTCAGCAAAGCCGGACCAATGAAGATTCACTGTACATCAGGCAACATTATCATAAAATAGAACGCATGATCTCCATGCGTGACGGGGTTAAACTCTTTACTTCCATTTACATCCCCAAAGATGCCTCTGCTGCAAAGAAATATCCGGTCATGCTGAACCGGACGCCTTACAGCTGTGCTCCTTATGGAGAAGATCTGTACAAACTCAGCATCGGACCGTCCATGCTTTTTGCCCGGGAAGGCTATATTGTAGCCTACCAGGACGTACGCGGCAAATACATGTCAGAGGGGGACTTTGAGGCTTATCGTCCTTACATTCCTCAAAAGAGCGGGCCTTCTGACATTGATGAAACCACTGACACCTATGATACGATCGACTGGCTGGTAAAGAATATTGAAGGAAACAACGGCCGGGTCGGTACCTGGGGTATCTCTTCTCCGGGCTATTATTCTACCATGTCAGCAATAGACGCCCACCCCGCCTTAAAAGCCGCCTCTCCGCAAGCCCCGGTGAGCGACTGGTTTATGGGGGACGACAGGCATCATAACGGTGCTTTCTTTCTGATGGGTTCTTTTTCTTTCATTTCTTCTTTTGGTGCTCCGCGTCCACAGCCCGGCCCCAGAGGCACCCCGGGGTTTTCAGGCTACGGCACCCCCGATGGCTATGAATTCTATAAGAATGTAGGACCTATCAAAAACCTGAATGAAAGATATCTGAAAGGCACCAACAGAATCTGGAACCAGCTGATGGAGAATGAAACCTACAATGACTTCTGGAAATCCCGAACCCCTGTACCTCACCTGAAGAATATCAAACCGGCGGTGATGGTCGTAGGCGGATGGTTCGACCAGGAAGACCTGTATGGTCCGCTCAAAGCGTATTCAGGCATAGAAAAAAACAAACCCGCCTCCCCCAACCTGCTGGTGATGGGTCCGTGGATCCACGGCAGCTGGTCGAGAGGCACAGGCGAATCCCTGGGCGATATCCGGTTTGATGCGCAAACCAGCGTGTTTTACCGGTCAGACATTGAGCTCCCGTTTTTCAACCATTACCTGAAAGACGGACCGGCACACGCGCTTCCCAAAGCCTATATTTTTGAAACCGGCGCCAACGAATGGCGTAAGTACAGTGCCTGGCCGCCTGAAAACAGCAAAGAAAAGAGGTTATATCTGCACCCCGGAGGAAAACTTTCTTTTTCTCCGACCATGACAACGATGGAAGCAGGACGTAAGCCTTCTTATGATGAATACCTCAGCGACCCCGACAAACCTGTTCCTTTCACCAATACCATACGGGTCATACGGGGCAGCGATTTTATGTATGAAGACCAGCGCTTTGCCGCACAGCGTCCCGATGTGCTGGTTTATGAATCCGATGTACTGACGGAAGATGTGGTTATTTCGGGCAATGTCATGGCCAACCTGTTTGTTTCCACTACCGGAACGGATGCCGATTTCGTGGTAAAGCTCATCGATGTTTACCCGGGCAACGCTCCGAACAACAGCCCGGCCAATCCTCAGAAAGCCATGGGGGGCTTTCAGCTGCTGATCAGAGGCGAAGTAATGCGCGCCAAATTCAGGAAGAGTTTTGAAAAACCGGCGCCAATGGTCCCGGGCAAAATTGAGCCTGTCAGCTTTGACATGCAGGACGCAGCCCATCGCTTTAAAAAGGGCCACAAGATCATGATTCAGGTACAAAGCAGCTGGTTTCCGCTGGTAGACCGCAATCCCCAAAAATTTGTAAACATTTACAAAGCAGACGAAAAAGATTTCCAAAAGGCATTTCACAGAGTGTACACTTCCGGTGAAGCTTCTTCTTATGTAAGTGTAAGGGTAATCGAAGATTAATGAAAAGAAGAGACGCCTGAAAAAAACAGGGCGTCTCTTCTCCCCTTTTTTAAGACCCGGCTGCCCCTTTTCCAGGCTGAATGGTGACAAAGGCCCGCAATTTCATATCATCTTCCACATCCACAGGTTTAAAAAGATCATACCACCCGGTTCTGAAACCACTTGAACCGTAGTTGATATGTACATAAAATACCCCTTCCTTTTCAAGGTATCCGTCAATTACAGTGGAGTGTCCGTAGGTGGTAAAGTTGCCCATGTGCAGATAAACCGGCCTTTTCAGGTCAATCTCCCTTTTCACAATGACCCTGATACTGTCCATGTCGATTACATGTCTGATGCCTTCTTTTCTGGCAATGCCTTTTAATTGTTCTTCAGTAAATGGCAGATCACCCGTAAAACTGACATAAAACTCTGCGCGGCATTCAAAATGCTGTTCAATCTGCGGAGCAGGATTAACCATTTCAAGGTATTTTCCGGTTCCGAAATCTTTCCTGATGGCTGCAGCGGTCAGGAAAGAATACCTTGCCACGGCTTCCTGCTTCTCAGGGGTACTCTCCTTTGTAATCCTGTCCGAAAAATCTTCCCAGTGAACAGGAAAAGCGGAGAGATCCTCCCGGATCCTGTAACCTTTTGAACAATTATAATCCACGATCCCGTGGGGTTTCAGACGATGGTAATACAAAATCTGGGCGAGACTGGTACTCCAGCAGCCCAGCACATGATTGTCAGGTGTATATTGTGCATAAGCACCCCACTGGTCCCATTGGGTCCTGAGCAGAAAGTCGCCCTTCAGATCCCTGGGCTGCTGGGCAGCAACTGCCTCTCTGGCAATCTGAGAAAATGCGCCGGTACCCGAGAGAAGAAATACGACGTACAGAATTGTTTTTTTCATGCTGATTTTTTTTCCTGCAAAACAATTCCACATCGGGTGTACTGACCACTCAAAACACATTATGAGTGTAAAATCACTGCTTACGGCGAAGGGTGCGGAGGTAATCACCGGGCGAATTCCCGTCTGTTTTTCTGAAGATCCTGTAAAAGCTCGCTTCCGAGTTGAAGCCACACTCCAGCGCTATACCCAAAAGCGACAGATGCCGGTAAGCCGGATCATTAAGCCGCTGTTTGACCTCTTCAACCCTGTATCGGTTAATGAGATTTCTGAAGTTCACTTTGAAGTACCCGTTTATCACCACCGACACCTGGGCCAGAGGATATCCTGTTAAAAGAGCGACCTGCTTCAGGTTTAGCTCCGGATCCAGAAACACGCGTTTCTCTTCCAACTGAAAAAGCACAGCCGCCCTGATTTCTTCCCATGGAATCGCAGGATCATCAGAACGCACCTCATCCGGCAACTCCTCAGCAGGAGCTTTAGCCGGCACCCATGCTCTTAACAGAATCTGACTTTTCCCGTTGATCGCAAAAAAATAAATGAGAATGGCCAGATATACATAAAAAAACTGTGTGTATCCGAACGGCACAGATGCGACCGTCAGAACGATGACGAAAATACCGGACCCCAACAGCAGATTTCTCATCCAGGCAAGCTCCGGATACTGGCTCGCCGATTGTGTAGCAAATAACCATCTCCTGTATCTCCTGATGTGCCGGAACGAAATTATCCAGTAAAAAAAACCACTTAAAATAGCCATTACGTCTTCCAGCCACTTAAACTGGTCATACCACATCAGGCGGGCGATGGCTGCCTGTTTTCCGCCATCACTTTCTGCCACTGTGAAGAGATAAACACAGAGTCCGTGGATCAGAAATACCAATGGCAGAATAAAATGCAGTCCCCTTCCCCGTTTTACGGCATCTCCGGTAAGCTCAAGCGCATATAAATAAATGAGCGGCTGAAAAAGTGTGTCAATAGCCAACGGAAAATAGCGGAAGTACGGCCTTTCCCATAACCCCAGGGTATGAATCAGGATTTTAAAACTCAAGAAGACCATAACAGACAACAAAGCGGCCGTCAGGAATTTCAAAGCCGGCCTGCCGGGCATGAACAGGATCATAAAGCCATAAACCACCCCTTGTATCATACCGGAGATCACTACTACATCGAATATGCCGAATGAGAGCTTCACCCTGCAAAGGTGTTATTCTTTCTGATAAAATCAAAACTTTCATACTTCATGACAAATCAACTTCCGGCTCCCCTTTTCCAGAAAATTACTCCCGTAAAATTTATCAGAGTATTGTAATCCAGACCCTACTCCTGCTAACTTTGGGGAGAACTTGTACATTTCCGGTATGGCAGCCATTACTGACTCGTTACCCTGCCTGGAAAATCTGATAAAACCTGTTTTACCATGAATACAACCGCTTATATTTTACTCCGCCTGGCTGCCGGCATCAGCATGTTGGGCCACGGGCTTGTGCGCCTTCCAAAACTTACCGCTTTCAGCGACGGTGTCGTGCGAGACTTTGAAAAATCATTCCTTCCGGCCTTCCTTGTAAAGCCTTATGCACTGGCACTTCCTTTCGCAGAACTCATCACAGGGCTCCTGCTTGTTTCCGGACTATTTACCCGCCAGGCAGCTACTTCAGGGGGCATTGTTATGTTATCTCTTATTACCGGCACCTGCCTGATTGAAAACTGGAACGCACTCCCTTCCCAGCTTATTCATATTGCTTTCTTTGCTATACTCATCCAATACACTGAAGCAAACGGGCTGGCAGTTGACAAACTGAGGAAATAGCCCATGGCCGGATGGAACCACCACCCGGCCTCAGACCAATTTTAGTGCGTCAATACCCCACGCCTTTCCCCTTCATTCTTTTTCGGGACAATACGTCACTTTTGTCCCCTGCTCCCTTCTCATAGAAAACAACATTGCCAACAAGCCAATACATGTTGGAATATTAAAACATTAATAGCCATAAAATCAAATAATGATGGAAAAAATCAACATTTATAAAAATAAAAAATGTTGAGATATTTAGACATTAAAGAAAATATAGTATATTTGAGATGGAATTTTCCATCAATATGAACACATACTCAAAATACTGGCATGGAATGAGTGATCCCGCACTGCTTGGAGTACTGGGAAACTTCATCCGTAAAACCCGGCTTCGCCAGAATAAAACCCAGCAATCTCTTGCGGAGGCAGCCGGCATTAACAGATCTACACTTGTCCAGATCGAAAAAGGAAAAGGCGGCACACTCCTCTCCCTGGTACAAATCCTGAGGGCCCTGGAACAATTACAACTCCTTGAAGTTTTTGACATACAACAGGAAATAAGTCCTCTGCAACTCGCCGAAATGGAAATGAAACAAAGAAAAAGAGCCGGCAGAAACAAGCCCCTGACAAAGCCCGAAAGCACCTGGTAATGATCACCTCTGCCTTTATCAACATATGGAATAAAAGAGTCGGGGCAGTAGCCTGGGATGCGGCAAGAAGGCTTGGTTTTTTCGAATTCACTCCGGCCTTCCTCTCCGGAACACAGGACATATCCCCTTTACAGATGCCCCTGCAGGAGGCACGGGGACAGGTATTTTCATTCCCTGAACTGAGAGACACTCCCACCTTCAAAGGCTTGCCCGGCTTACTGGCAGACGTCTTGCCAGACAGATACGGCAATACTCTTATCAATGCATGGCTCGCCCGAAACGGCAGGCCCGCCGACAGTCTGAATCCCGTAGAGCTGCTTTGTTTCATAGGCAGGCGCGGCATGGGCGCCCTGGAGTTTGAGCCTGTCGAACCCGAATCGGTCAATCGCTCTACCAAAATCGAGCTGGACAGTCTCATCCATATGGCCGGCGAAATTCTTTCGGGCAGACAGGATTTCAGAACCAGCCTGTCAGACCATGAAGAAAAGGCACTGTTTGACATCCTGAAAATCGGCTCCTCGGCCGGAGGAGCCAGGGCCAAAGCCGTTGTAGCGTACAACCCGGTCACCGGCGAGGTCCGCTCGGGACAAACGGAAGCGCCAAAGGGCTTCTCACACTGGCTTTTAAAGTTTGACGGCATTACGGATCACGAGCTCGGCACCTCGCACGGCTACGGCAGAATAGAAATGGCCTACTATCTGATGGCCACACAGGCCGGTATCCATATGAGCGAATGCCGGCTGCTGGAAGAAAACGGCAGAGCTCATTTTATGACCAGAAGATTCGACCGACCTGATCATCATGAGAAACTGCACGTGCAAAGCTTCTGCGCCATGGCCCATTATGACTTCAACAACATCACGGGCTACAGCTACGAACAATTATTTGAAACCATGAGGCGACTGCTGCTTCCATACACCGACGCCGAACAACTTTACCGGAGGATGGTATTCAATGTGGCAGCCAGAAATTGTGACGACCACACCAAAAACTTCGCCTTTACCATGAATAAAACCGGCCAATGGGCACTTTCTCCGGCGTTTGATGTTTGCCACGCCTACCGGCCCGGCAGCGCCTGGGTCAGCCAGCATTCTTTGAGCATCAACGGAAAACACCGTGACATCACCCGGAAAGACCTGCTCACGGTGGCTGAAACAATGAACATTAAAAAGCCGGAACTCATCATCAATCAGGTAACATCAGCGGTGTCAGACTGGCATGTATTTGCCAGCCAGACAGGCGTCTCCATCCCTCAGCTTCAGGCCATTTCCAGGACTTTTCCTACCCTATAAATCCGCCGGGAGCCAATAATCCGGTCAAAAAATAAAAAATCAGAAAAAATTTGCGTAGCCAAATAACTACACTTAAATTTGTAGCCATATAGCTACATTTTATACTTTCAGCAAATGAAACTGAGAAGAGACATATTCCAGGCCGTCGCCGACCCTACCCGAAGAGCCATACTGGTATTACTGGCCACCCAAACCATGACTGCAGGCAGCATAGCCAGTGAATTTGATGTAGCCCGGCCTACCATATCCAAGCACATGCAGATTCTCAGTGAATGTGAACTGATTGAAGCCACCCCACAGGGTCGTGAAATCTTTTATACTCTGAAAATCGACAAAATGAAGGAAATAGACCAATGGCTGGAACAATTCAGAAAAATCTGGGAGAGCCGGTTTGAACAACTGGATAATTTATTGCTAACGCTTCAAAATAAATAAAATGACAAACAACAAATTTTTCGAATTCGTGGCTGACAAGAAGAAAAACACCCTTACTGTAAGAAGAGAGTTTGCAGCCGGAAGACAACTCGTCTGGGACGCCTACACACGCAGTGAACTACTGGACCAGTGGTTTGCCCCCAAACCAATGACCACCAAAACCGGACACATGGATTTCAGACCGGGAGGCTACTGGCTGTATGCCATGGTAGAGCCTGAAGGTCGTGAACACTGGGGTCGCTCAGACTATCAGACGATTACCCCTATTGACAACTACACCGCCCTTGACGGCTTCTGTGATGAAAACGGAATACTCAACCCTGACCTTCCGAGGGCCAGCTGGAGTGTTACTTTCAGCGACTATAACCAAACCCATACGCTGGTTGAAACCGTAGTAACCTACAATACTCTGTCAGACCTGGAAATGGTGGTGCAAATGGGCATGGAAGAAGGCATGCTGCTTACCCTCCAAAGCCTTGATGAATTCCTGCTCAGGTACAATCCGTAATAAAAGACCAAAACCGTTAAACCATGGGAGCATTCCATCCAAAAGTAGACGAGTACATTGAGCGGTCAGAAGAATTTGCCCGGCCCATTCTCAGGCATCTGAGACAATTGATCCATGACGCCTGTCCGGACGCAGAGGAAAGCATCAAGTGGAGCCTTCCCCATTTTGATTACAACGGTGCAATCCTGTGTATTCTGACCTCCTATAAACACTACTGCGCTTTTACCTTTCACAAGTCAGACCTGATGAGCGACCCGAGACTCAAAGAAAATCTCCAGCTCAAAGCGCCAGACCGTTTCCTTGGCAAAATCACATCTCTGTCAGATTTACCACCAGATGATGTACTGACTGCTTTTCTGCTGGAAGCTGCGGAACTGAACAGAAAAGGGATCAAACCGGAGAGAAGAAAATCTTCCAAACCCGCCATCACGACAGAAGCACCGCCGGAATTCCTGGAAAAACTGGCAGCACTGCCGGCAGCCAGGGAATTTTTCGAAAGCCAGTCGCCTTCTTTCCGTAAAAATTACATGACCTGGATTGCAGAGGCCAAAACCGACGCTACACGGCAGAAACGAATAGCCCAGTCGCTGGAATGGATTTCCGAGGGCAAGGGGCGATTCTGGCAATATGAAAAATAGACAACCGAAATATAAACAAGGCTGCCGGTCAACTTTCCGGCAGCCTGTAAGTTAATTAAACCCTATCAATCTATTGTTTATTGATCTGAATTCTGCACATCATCATTCCTGATCCCCCGCTTATTCTTACGGATGGACTCTTTCAGTTTACCAAACTTATAGTTGAGTGTAAGATAAAAACTCCTGAAATAATCCGTTCTTTCATTCACCTGGGTAAAATCAGGACCAAAACCATTTCTGATGTTTATCCTGTATTTGGTGAAGGGATTGTTCAGTGAAGCAGAAAAAGACAGCTTATCTTTGATCAGATCCTTATTCACACTGAAAGAAGTGGACAGCATGGTGTTGGTGCGCTCCTGGATGTTGATCCCGGGACCGTTGAAATTCACATTGGCGTTAACCCTCCAGTCTTTTTGCATACGCCATGCCGTAGAGAGGTTCAGTCCATACATCAGCCCCTTGTTGCTGACCATCTCTCCGTTGATCAGGCCGGAAGTTTTAGCATAAGCAAAACGGGAGTTGAAGCTCAGGTTGACACGCTTGCTTAAAGGGTGATTGACGCTCAGGTTAACCATAGGCAGCAATCTCGCTTTGCCCACATTCCCAAAAGAAGATCTCGTTATCCCGGTCTCAGGATTGTACACAATCACCGGAAAAAACATATCTTTTATGAAACTTCCTCCAACCCCGGCATTAAAAGAAGTCTTCCCCTGCCGGTTAAATCCGAGGCTTACGTCGTTCATGACAGAAGGTTTCAGGTCGGGATTACCCGTACGCTCAAAAGTCGGGTTGGAGCGATCTATGAAGGGATTCAGCTGATAAATACCCGGCCTGCGGATCCTTTGGGTATAGGCGGCACTCAATCCCCCCTTTTTCAGCTTTTTACTCAGTGTCAGGGTGGGTATCACATTAAAATAATTCTGTCTGACCTGAGACTGGGTAGAAACAAAATCAGCATCAAGTAAGGTTTGTTCTACACGGAACCCTCCTTTAAAAGACCACTGCTTGAAATTATACAGATAAGTATTATAAATACCGTAGATATTCTGAGTATTGAAGAAAGTATTGCTCATGGCGCTAATCACCTCGTAAGTATCCGTGTCCGAGTTGTAGGTCCGGTATTCAAAATTACTGGAATTGTCACGGAGTATGGCCTTGATGCCTGCTTCAATGGTCAGCTTTTTCAATGGATGCACGTAATCTGCCTGTATGGTTTGTTCAGCAAATTTCTGAATATTAAGCTGTCTGTAGTTCGGCAGGGCATAATTGATCCTGTCCGAAATATTCATGACATTGTCGTTTTCATTATCAAAGCCAAAGTAGCGATAAGAGAACGTAAGCAGACGGTTTTTATCCGCTTTGAAACCCAGCTGATAGTTAATGGCCGCATCCATTCCCTTCCCGTCGCCGGTACCTGTATTCCTTATCGAATACTGTTCCAGAATACCTCCCCCGTTCTCCATCAATGAACGCTGGCGCCCCATTCCGTTGTTACGGTTTCCATTGATATTGAACTGTCCGGAGATGAGGTTAAGCGTATCTATTTCATAGCTGACTTCCAGTCCGAGATAAGCGTTCTGGCTTTCAGAACTGTTGAAACCCCGCTGATCCAGGAGAGTAGCCTCCTCTCTGAAAGTATTCCTTCTGTTCAGGTAGGAGGTTTCGGGGTTATTATACAGGTTAGCTCCTCCGAAAGAAGACAACCCCCACTTCCCTTTTTTGGCAGAAAAAGCACCGCCCACACCGGGCCCTCCCACAGGAAAGCGTTCACTGAGGTTGACGTTACCGTTGTATCCGTTATTCGGCGCCTTCATGGTGATAATATTGATGATGCCGCCCAATCCCTCAGCATCATACTTTGACGGAGGCGTGGTAATGACTTCGATCCTCAGGATAGAAGAAGCCGGCATGCTTCTGAGCACATCTTTATAGTTACGCTCTATCATCCCGGAAGGCTTGCCGTTGATGAAAATTCTGAAGTCGGAATTTCCCTTCAACTGAACATTATCATCTGCATCAAGCGAAAGATAAGGGACCTTTCTCATCATGTCGAGTACATTAAAAACCTTACTTTCGGGATCCGCCTGGGTATCATAACTGATACGGTCGGCCTCCTGTCTGATGATGGGTTTGGCAGCGGTAACCTTCACCTCTTTCAAGCCGAGAGCATCCTCACGTATCAATATATACCCCAAATCAAGCTTCCTGACAGAAGAGTCGGAAAGTACTGCGGGTATTGTGGTGCTCTTATAACCCACCCCGGCAATCAATACCTGGTATTGCCCCGGCCTGAGACCCGCAAAGCTAAATGTACCGTCGGTTTTGGTATAATCCGCTTTAAGCACAGTCTTATCTTTCAACAGATTGACTGTAAGAAAATCCAGCGCCTTCCGGCTGACAGAGTCCACTGCAATACCCGAAATAGAAAGGCCTGAATGATCAGACTGAGCCCATATAGCATAGGGAGTAAACAGACTTCCGCCAAGAAGCCATAAAGAGAGTAATAGCTTTTTCATTTTTGTATTTATTGATTTATAAGACAACAGCTTTCCATAAGCCCTACCGGGCTTTCAATAAGACCGGCCTCTGGTATTCCGAGACCCGTCTGTACATACTTTTTCACAATGTTGTCACAAATATATAGAAAGGTACTTTGCTATGCAAGGTATTATGCAAATTTATTTTCAGTCGTGTGAAAATTATCCCTGTAAAACCCTCAATGCTTACTCATTCCTGTTTAAGCGGCTTTCAATAATAAAGTTGAGAATCAGACTTACTCCACCCAACAGGAATACCATGGAAAGATAGGCTATTCCTTTTTCAAGACCACGAAAATGCAGAAATTCACCTAACAGGATCCCAAGGGCTATTCCAACAAACAACATTCCGAACTTGAGTGTAGGGTATCCTCCTTTTTCACGGGAGGTAAAAATGGATGCATCCACCCCTCTTTCTATCATGTTCATTCTTTCCTTGTGGCGGTTGATCATCATAATAAACAACACAAAAGCTATACTGCCGATAGCTACAATCATTACAAGTCCTGGCGACATACTTCTCTGGATTTGAGTTTTTTACTAAATTTAACTGCCCTATATGACCGGATAAGTTGCCGGAAGGTTACAAAAAAGTGCAGAAAAAAAATCAGCACCGCAGGTGTAACCTCCTGACCGGTTCTACAGTCTTATAAGAAAAGACTTTTAGCTTTATTCATGAAAGAAACCCAGGACCATGTCTACATCAACAGAACCAGGAATGGAGATACCCCTTCATTTACTTTCCTTGTGGACAAGTATAAGGACATGGCCTATACCATTGCGCTCAGGGTCCTGAAAAACCCTGAAGATGCAGAAGATGCTGCCCAGGAAAGCTTTGTGAAAGCTTATCAGCAGCTTCACAGTTTTGAAGAAAAATCCAAATTCTCTACCTGGCTTTATACCATTGTATACCGGACAGCTATTACTAAAAAACAAAAAAAGGTCTTACTGACGTTTTCTTTTGACAATCAGGCTGAAAATTATCGTTTTGAATCAGGAGAAGATCATGTTGAAAATATCGAGGCGGCAGACCGCCAGCAATTTGTCAGAAAAGCCATCGGGAGCCTTCCTGAAACCGAAGGGCTGCTGATTACGTTATTCTATCTGAATGAAAATACCATCAGGGAAATCGCAGAAATCACCGGACTGACGGAATCCAATGTGAAAGTAAAATTATTCAGGGCCAAGAAAATACTGGAAGACAAGCTGAGGTTTTTATTACAGAACTAAGTTGCATATGAAAAAGGAAGATCAATTAAAGCATCTGATCCGACATTCGGGTCCTGAGCAACCGGAGCCTGACTTTACGTCGCGGGTTATGCTGGGAATTGAGTCTCTGGAGGTCAGCAAAGAAAAGGCGCTTATTCAGCTTCTGACGTCCGAAACTCCTGAAACGGCACCCGAAGGTTTCACCCAAAAAGTGATGGCGGGGGTTTCGCCCCGGAGCAATATTGTGAATGACAGAAGCAGAGAAAAACTGATCAGAGTTCTTCTGGCCGCTGCGGCTTTGCTGATCTTCCCCCTGCTTTACTTTTCGCCTTCCCTGTCCTTTATAACACCTCCGTCGGGATATATGCAGACACTCGGGAACAAGATGAACCAGATCCCTTTGATTTATCCCCTTACGGTGATTACTGCAAGTGTGCTTCTCTGGATGGATTTTGTGCTGAGAAAGAAAACCATACGATAAACCTATCTCATCAGATATGAAAAGAGCGGAACACCTTTCTGAGGGGTGTTCCGCTCTTTTTCTTTGACAGCCGAAAGCCCGGTTATTCGCTCCTGAGACTTTTCACAGGATTCATGAATGCGGCCCTAAGCGCCTGAAAACTTACTGTAATGACGGTGATAAACAATGCACCGAAACCTGCCAAAACAAAAACCCATACAGAGATAGACGTTTTGTACTGATATTTTTGCAGCCAGCTATCCATAAAATACCAGCCGGCAGGAATGGAGATCAAAAGGGAAATGAATACCAGCATGACAAAGTCTCTGGACAAGAGCTGCCACAAGCTGAAAACCGAAGCTCCCAGCACTTTCCTTACCCCGATTTCCTTGGTTCTCTGCTCTGCCACAAAAGAGGCCAGACCAAACAGGCCTAAGCTGCTGATAAAAATCGCCAATGCCGCAAAAAACGAAGCCAGACTTCCGATTCTCACTTCATTGTCAAATTTGGAAGCGAATTCTTCACTGGCAAACTTGTAATCAAAAGGCACCGACGGGATGATTTTCTTAAAGACCTTTTCCACTTCTTTCAGTGAAGCCGATACGCCTCTGCTCCCGTTCAATTTTACCACCATCCAGTTGACATTCTCATAATTCATCAGGTAAATCGCCTGTTTTACCGGCTCATAAGGGGAGCTCATCAGCATATCTTTGATCACACCGATGATTTTAAAACTTTCCGCATTGGGGCCATCACCCCACTTTACCATTTTGCCCACCGGATCTTTGATTCCCATGAACCTGACAGAGGCCTCATTGATGACAATAGAAGCCGTATCGGTAGAAAAATCTCTTGAAAAGTCTCTTCCATCCATAAATTCCCATCCTACGGTCTTTCCAAAATCATGTGTTACCCAGATGGTGGCGAAGTCTGCATCCAGTTCAGGATCTTTCCCTTCCCATTGAAATCCTCCGCTGTTTGACCATACGCCTGTAAGCGGACTTGAGCATTCCACCAGCTCTTCGACAACCCCTGTGTTTTTCAACTCTGCCCGCATCAGATCAAATTTTCCGTAAAAGTCCGGAGAAGTCATCTGTATCATGACAAGGCCTTCACGGTTATAGCCAACGGGGCGGTCTTTGGAATGCTGCACCTGCTTATACACCACAATGGTACCGATAATAAGGGTAACAGAAACTGTAAACTGCATTACCACAAGCGCTTTCCGGGGCAAGGAGGCATTTCTTCCGGCTTTAAAAGTGCCCTTCAGCACTTTCACAGGCTGAAAAGAAGACAGATATAAAGCAGGGTAACTTCCGGCTACGAGACCGGTAAAAAGGGTAAACCCAACGGCAATCAACCAGAAGATCGGATTGAGCCAGGGCATTTCTATTTTTTTTGCGGCAATCTCATTGAACCAGGGCAGACTCAACTGAACCAGGATCAGCGACAAAAGAAAAGCAATGGCCACCACTACGAGTGATTCACTGAAAAACTGGGAAACCAGCTGACCTCTTACCGATCCGATGGCTTTGCGGATACCTACCTCACGCGCCCTTTTTTCCGATCGGGCTGTGCTGAGGTTCATAAAGTTAATACAGGCAAGCAAAAGCACAAATATCCCTACCAGACCGAACAGCCATACATACTCAATGTCTCCTCCCGACTGAATGCCATTTTCCCAGTTGGCCCTCAGATGCCAGTCGGACATGGGATGCATAAAAATTTCAGCCTTGAATTTTTTATCCTCTGCCGGAACATTATTTTGCTTGGAAAGCAGAATGGCCTTATTGACCGTCTCAAAATCGGTATTATCCGCAATCTGTGCAAAAATCTGAAAGGAATTATTGCCCCACTGGTTCTGGTCTCTGGCCCTTTGTACCCATGGAGAATGAGCCACATAGAGATCCCAGGTCGAAAGAAACCTGATATTGTTCAGCTCCGTATTATGAGGCAGGTCTTCATAAACGCCCGTCACTTTCACGTCCATGCGGTTATCAATCTTCATCAGTTGATTTACCGGACTGGAATCGCCAAAGAGCGACTTTGCCACTGATTCGGATAACAAGACAGTATTTTGCTCTTTTAATCCTTCCAATGATCCGTAAACCATTTTCAGAGCCATCATGGCCGGAAAATCCTTTTCCACAAAATTACCTTTACGTGTAATTTTCTTGTCTCCGAATGTCAGAATGTGATCCCCTGTCCAGGTAGCCATTGACAGGTATTTAAAATGATCTCCGTACTTAGTGCGGAGCTCTCTGCCGAGCGGAAAAGGTATAGCCTGTTGCGCAAACGTTTCACCATTAGAGGTCTGTAACTGCATCGCCTGTCCGACTCTCTCATAGCTTTTATGATATGTATTAAAGGAGAGCTCATCATTAATCCAGAGCCCGATAAGCATGGCCACCGTCATTCCTGAGGCCAGACCAATAATGTTGATGGCAGAATAGCCCGCGTATTTACGGAGGTTCCTGAGCGCGATTTTAAAGTAATTGCTGATCATAACTGATATGTTTGTTCACTGTTTTTTCTTTATTCAATGGTGAGATTTATTCGTTTACAAAACTTCAACCGCGGATTAATCATACCTTTCTCTTTCTCACTACCTCTGTAACCCTCCTGATGCGTTCCCGGAACAAGGCCGCACCCAAAGACAGGTCAGAGACACGTCCATGTTGTTCCTGGCCAGGCTTCTTTCAGGACCAGGACCTTCTATATGCTACTCACTCCTTAAAGACCTCACCGGATTGGTCAGCGCTGCTTTAATGGCCTGAAAACTTACTGCAAAAAGGGTGAGAAGTACTGTAATTCCTCCGCAAACCGGAAATATCCACCAGGAAATCACGGTGCGGTAGTCAAATCCCTGCAGCCATTTTTCAAGCACAAACCAAGATAAAGGAGCTCCTATAATCAAAGCAATTCCTATCAGCGCGATAAACTCCCTTGTCAGCAATGCCCACAATTGAAATACAGTTGCTCCCAATACTTTTCTCACACCTATTTCCTTGGTCTTCTGCTCAGCCAGGAATGTGGCCAGTCCGAAAATGCCCAGAAGGCTGATAAGCACTGCCAGTACGGAAAAAACACCGGTAAATTCAACAATGCGGTTTTCCCGCCAGAATTTCTGCCCGAACTCAGTGTCGGCAAACTTGACATTAAAGTTGCCTTCAGGATCAAATTGCTTTAATACTTTTTCCACTCTTCCTACCGCCGCTGAGGCGCTGAGGGACGGATTCAGTCGTATGGTAATAAAAGGCAGATTGGCTTTTCTCATCATAAACACTGTCGGACGGACCGGATCATAAGGAGAATCCATCACTACGTCTTCCGTTAAACCGACAACCCGGTACTGTTTATCGTCCACCCGCACAATTTCATTGACAGGGTCTTCAAAACCCATCAGCCTGGCAGCTGTCCTGTTCAGGATCATGGCAGAGGTATCCAAAGCAAAACTCCTGTTAAAGTCTCTTCCGCTGACCACATTCCAGTCAATCGTCTTTCCAAATTCAGGGGTAACCGTCAGCGTAACAAATTCCTGGTTACTGCCCGGTGCTTTCCCTCTCCATCCCAGTCCTGTATTACTGTGCCACCATTCCGATAAAGGTCCATTGGCCTCTGACATTTCCATGACAGCGCCGGACTGATGCAATTCTTCTCTCATTGCAAAAAAATGACCGGAGAGGTTGGGTGAGTTTTTTCTGATCTGAATCAATCCGTTACGGTCATAGCCCATGGGGCGGTTTTGTGCGTGTCTTACCTGGCGATTCACAACGATCACAGCAATAATAAGCGATACAGATATGCAGAACTGAAACACAACCAGCCCTTTCCTTGAGAACAACTCCAGCCGATTGGTTCTCAACTTTCCTTTCAAGGCCTTCAAAGGGCTGAACGAGGAAAGATAAAGTGCCGGATAGCTTCCTGATAATACACCCGTAAAAAAGATAAAAACAACAAACGGCAACCAGAAAAAGGGATTATCCCATAGAATACGCATGGATTTTTCCGCTGCCTGATTAAACCACGGCAATGCCAAGATGGTTGTCAGCAATGCCAGTCCCCCGCTGATAACCACCGTAATGAATGTTTCAGTATAAAACTGTCCGATCAACTGCCCTCTGTCAGAACCCACTGCTTTTCGCACGCCTACCTCCCGGGCTCTGGTTTCAGAACTGGCCGTACTCAGGTTCATGAAATTGATGGCTGCCAGCACCAGTACGAAGAAACCGATCAACCCGAAACTCACCATACTTTGCAGGCCTTTACCCTGCTTAACTCCGTCTTTGAATTCAGGATACAGATGCCAGTCTGACATCGGATGTAAAAACAGCCTGGGCCTTGATTCATCCCCGGTCCTCTTCCAGGCCAGGTCTTCTATCTTCCTCGACACCGTTTTGACATCTGCGTGATCAGCCAGAAGCACGTACACAGGAAAAGAGTCGGCTTTCCAGTCGGATACCGACTCTCTGACCCACTCTTCCATTCCTTCCAGTGTCTTTAATGACCCATAGAATGCCACGTTCCGGAAAGTGGAATTACGGGGAATATCACGGTACACCGCTGCGACTTTCAGGCTGACTTTCTGATCCACACTGATGATCCTGCCCACGGGATTCTCTTCTCCGAAAAGCTGCTTTGCCAAAGACTCGGAAAGCAGGAGAGTAGTAGGATCTACAGGCCAGGAGGTAAATCCCCTGATGATCTTCAGATCCAGTATCTCCTGACCGCCGTCCTCCATAAAATACCCGCGTCTGACTATGGAAGTTTCTCCTGATTTCAGGACCCGCTCTCCCCCATAAGACGACACCACAACCCGTTTGAGATCCGCTCCGAAGTCTTCCCTCAGGCTTGCACCAAGCGGTATACTGTTCGAAGTTTCTGTATGGATTGTTCCTCCATAGGTTTTGTTTTTCTGAAGCAAGGCGACTCTGTCGTAGTTACTGTTGTAGCCATTGAACGACAACTCATCATAAAGCCACAGCCCTGTAAGGATAGCCACAGTCATTCCCAGCGCCAGACCGGAAATATTGAGTAATGTGTACAGTTTTCTCTTGCGAAGATTCCGGAAAGCTATTTTCAGATAGTTAATAAACATATAAGTCAGTCATTTTCTTATAAAAACTCATTCAGACCTTAGTGTTCTGGCCGGGTTGGCCAGTGAAGCTTTGAGTGACTGGTATCCTACTGTAATCAACACAAGTACCGCCACCCCCAATAAGGTTAACAGAAAAACCCATCCATTTATACTTACATGATACGGGTAGTTGTCCAGCCATTTGTTGCCGACCCAATAGGCTACCGGAAAACCGATACTGAGTGAGACAGCCACCAAGGCAAAGAAGTCAGAAGACAACAAACGGGCAACACTCAATGCGGACGCTCCCAGGACCTTACGGATACCCATTTCTTTCATTCTCCTCTCCGCAGATAACGTGGCAAGACCAAAAAGACCCATACAGGAAATAAATATTGTAAGGGTTGTTGCGAAAAGCATGATCTGCTTCCATCTGGCTTCCGTATCATAGTTGTTCCTGTTTTGTTCATCCATAAAAGTATAGCTGAATGAATGTGCAGGAAACAGCCTCAGGAAAACTGATCTTACATAAGGTACCACGGAGGCTTCAGAACCCGAAACAAACCGTATGTAATTCACCCCATAGTTATTATCCGGTTTCATGGTAAACAACTGGGGCTTTATTTTCTGATTCAGAGGGTCAGAGTGATAATCTTTTGTGACACCCACCACTTCATACACCGCTCCGCCCTGACTGGAAAAGAAATCTACTTTCTGCCCCAGAGGCTCTTTCCATCCGGCTTTCCGGACGAATGCTTCGTTGACAATGACAGAATGAGAAGAATCTGCAGGGAAAGAGGCAGAAAAATTACGCCCCCTAAGCAGCGGCACTTCTATCAGAGGCAAAAATGCGGCATCTACCGTTTCATAATTAAAATCAATCTGCTGACCTTTATTAATAAGGGCGACGGTCCCCCACGAGCCACCGTTTTTAGGCGCTACTTCCATAATACCGGGATTACGCAACAACTCGTTCCTGAACCTTGCTGCTTCAGTCCGGGTCATGTTCCATTTGGAAACCAGCATGAGGTTTTTATCGTTGTATCCCAGATCTTTTGAAACCAGGTAATCAAACTGGGCATAAATCACCAGTGTGGCTACAATCAGAAACGAAGCCAGGCTGAACTGAAATATCACGAGGCCTTTCTGAAGATAATTTCTTCCCGAAAGATTGAAGCGGCTGTAAAGTGTCTTTACAGGATCGTAGCCTGAGAGAACGTAGGCCGGATAAAAACCTGCCATAAGGCCGGTCAGTAAAAACAGTACCGTATAAGTCATCACCAGCCTGACATCAAGCAGATAAGAAAAGGAAAGTGCTTTTCCTGAAAGCTCGTTAAAAGTCGGCAAAGCACCCTGAACCATCAGCACGGCCAGCAGGAAAGCCATCAGGCAAAGACCGTACGATTCGCCCATAAACTGAGCGATCAGCTGACGACGGGCACCTCCTACTACCTTCCTCAACCCGATCTCTCTTGCTCTTTTAAGAGACCTCGACACCGTAAGATTAATGAAATTGATACAGGCTATTACCAGAATAAACAGACTGATACCCGACAGAATATAAGAAAACACCGGATTACCGGACTCAGCAAGCCCATTACCGGCGCTGTAATCAGCACTGAGATGCAGATCATCCAAAGGTTGCAGAAGATACGTCGCAGACTCTTTAATATCATATTTAGCCGCCATGGAAGCAATAGCCTCCGCTGCCTCACTTTCATAAACCTGCTTCATCTTGGCTTCTACTCTGCTTGCCTCTGCTCCGGGGTGTAGCATCACAAAGGTGCTCTGAAAGAAATTAAACCAGTTTTCAGTGTTCGCGTACTCTTCGGCCCTGACCTGCATCGGTAGCAGCAGATCAAATTTTATGGAGGAGTTCAGCGGACAATCTTTGGCTACAGCGGTTACTTTTACCGGCCGGGGTGTACCATCTTCTATGATAGTGATGGTTTTACCGGTCGCATGAAAGGTGCCAAAAAACTTCAGCGCCATTTTTTCCGAAATAACAATAGCATCGGGATCGCGGAGGGCCATTCCAGAATGACCGCTGACCAAAGGAAATGTAAAGACCGAGAAAAAGGAGGTATCGGCGAAGAGTACCTGGTGACTTTCGACTTCTGTCCCGGTACGGATATTACGAAAATCGCCTCTAACCCTCACATATGTGGCTATTTCAGGGATTTTCTCAGCAAAACGCGGCCCCGGCAGTGCCCCGGTACTTCCGTCTGCCATTTTAAGACTCCCGTCCGGATGCGTCCACCGGTTGACAATCCTGTATATCTGCGCCCTGTTTTCATGAAAGCGATCGTAGCTGACCTCGTCTTTGGTATAAAGCAATATCATCATCGCCGCGGCCAGGCCGATAGCCAGTCCAAGGATATTAATTCCGGCATACAGTTTATTTCTGCTTAGATTCCGGTAAGTAATCTTCAGATAATTGCGCCACATAATCTGTTCTGACAATAACGGTTGACCGGTCCCTTCTCATACGGTATTTTTACCTGATCGCAGGCAAACAGGGCTCCGGATGGCAGATGGACAAATAACATGCCATGCCCCGGATAAGCGGCAATTGAGGCTTTCAGGAGGTTTTTAACAGAAAGATTGTCCGGAATCGAACAAGTGTACTGTCCGAAACCGAACAGAATGTACAGAGCACCCGGACCGAAAAAAATGACCGGGAAAGTTTTTAAAAATCCGATTATTGTCCTGTAAGCTCAATATCGTACAGGACAAATCTGTCCTGCCAACCGATATCAGCCTTTGCATTTGCAGGCGAAATGAGAAAAGCGTTTATTCACATTACGTTCAGTGTAAGAAATCCGCTGAACGTTTTATCATCCTGACATTACCGGACCGGTCCGCCAAATCAGCTGCTAAAAATATTTCAAATGAGCCGGGTATATCGCCAGCCAGACTGAGCCAAAAAGCATGGATATGAAGGCCTTTCACCCTATGATTCTTCAAATAATGTCGGGAGCTGAACTATGGTTTCCGGATGGCAAAAACAGTGAAAACAAAATAGTGCCCAACCTCAATATAGGATACGGATCTTATACCATAAAGTATGCTGACGGAACAACCAGGGAGTTTTATCAGATCAGTCTGAGTGCCCATAAAACCGGAATCTCCGTCTATATCCTTGGTATCCGGGACAAAACCTGTTTAGCCAGAATCTACGGACCCGAAATAGGCAAGGCAACCGTAACCGGATACTGTATAAAGTTCAAAACACTGAATGACATAAACACCGGCATGCTTGAATCGGCAATACGATATGGCATTGAAGCTTCACTCCGGGGATAATGCCAAAATCTGTATTCCATTTAGCCATCCGGCGGACTCCGTTTTTTATCCATCCTGGGTTTTGGCAAAAATCACACCGGCCACCGAATAAACAACAAGCTCTTACTGCTTCAGAAATTACTGGGTTTATTGACATAAATTGGGCAATTTTGCAAAAGAGAATTCGTCAAAATTATTAAAGCATTTTTTGTCTTCATCCGGGCAGCTACTTTTTGTAAGCAGCTATTATCATTGAGACAATAAAACCGACCTGCTAATTAAACATTAAAGCTTATGAGCGAAAAAAAAGGCTTTTCGTTTCCGCTCCTGATTATCGCCATCATATTAGGATGGAGCATTTTTAAACAATTTGATTTTGAGAACCTGAAGTTTGAAAAAACAGCGCTGTCGATTGTATATATCCTAACCTTCCTGATGTGCGTCTATGTTCTGATCAGGAACTTCAGAAAAAAATAAAAGCATCCGGAAACAACAAATGCTACCGGGGCAGTCAGTATCAAAACAGGGCTGAAAGCGCGTTAATTTATGAAAACAATTGGGCGAACAAAAACGGTAATGACAATTCCTCAATTGCTGCTACCGGAAAGCTATCGGCCAAACGGATCTGCTTAAAGGATTTTACAATTAACAACTGTGCGTCATAAACTTACATCCTTATCAAGCCCTTCTCAGCTATTACAATGACTGATAATAAAACTAACATTCGACAAAAGAAATGAGCAACTGCAAAAATTGTAATACCCCGGTTACCGAAAAATTTTGCCCCGTTTGCGGGAAGGCTGTCCAGTTAAAAAGAATTGACAAACATTATATCTCCCATGAAATCCTTCACCTGCTCCATTTTGAAAAAGGCTTCTTCTATTCCGCCAAGGAGTTAATCATAAGACCGGGAGATACGATCAGAGAATTTATTAAAGATGACCGGTCAAAGCACATGAAGCCTGTCGCCTTTCTTATCCTGACTTCTTTACTTTTTACACTGATTGCTCACTTTTTTCACGTTGATGAAATCTACAATGAAAGAGACCGGCTGGTATTCGAAAAATCAAGTATTGGTACAATCATGCATTGGGTGCAGACACACTACGGCTATGCCAATATTGCCATGGGCGCTTTCATTGCCTTGGGCGTAACATTGTTTTTTAGAAAGTATAAATATAATTTCTTTGAAATCTCCGTTCTCCTTTGTTTTGTAATGGGACAGGCCATGTTATTGTTAACTATCGAAACCTTATTTTCTAAAATACTGAGCGAACAAAGTTACAGGATAATTCTTGGCATCATTTCTCTTGCCTACCCCACCTGGGCCATCGGGCAATTCTTTGACAAAAAGAAAATAATAAACTATGTAAAAGCATTTTTTGCTTACCTAGCCGGATATTTACTTTTCAATCTTTCAATCGTTATTATTGGATTGGTAACCGATGTGTTTCTGAAAATATTCGGAAAACATTGAGAAAACAGTTTCTGCTGATATTTATGCTGCCTAACAGAAGGAGCTGGTGATTTAATCCCGGTCTGAATCAATGCTTAAAGAATCTGCTCCTTCGCCTCGGCTTTCCGTTTCCCGGCACAGCCCCCGGCAGAAGCGGTGTAAGTCAGAATCTGCCGGCCACGGTACTCTATTCAAACAAAGTTTCAAAATACACCATCCAATACCTGGAATAATAGACACATGAATAGTTTGGAATACTCATAATAACACCCTCTCATGGCAAATCTCACTTTTATCATGCCTTGTCTTATCGTTACCGACCTGACGGTTTCAGTAACTTTCTATGTAGATCAACTCGGATTCGAAGTGCAGTTTATGGGTCCTGACGACGATCACTACTGGGCCATTGTCGGCCGGGACCGTATTTCCATAATGCTCAAGGTGGTTGCTCCTGATGTAAAACCTATACCCAACCGAACCCGGCATGAATGGGCGCCGCCTGACGCTTATATTTCCTCCTCAGAACCTGACAATCTATTTGAAGAGTATCATTCAAGGGGTGTGATTTTCAAAAAACCTATCCGGGACAACCCTGATAACCTTCGGGGATTTGAAGTAGAAGATGCTGACGGATATATTTTGTTTTTTGGCCGCCCCAATCTCTGATATAAATATACGTAAACCCGGAAAATCAATGCATCAGAAGTAAGCAGGTATCAGATTTCTGTGAAATTATTGGTACCTTTCGAATAACCGGAACTCACATTGTGCATTTCCTCTAATACTCATGCCCTACAAATGATGCTCCACCGGCAAATAGCTCCGGATAAATTTCATGGCTAATACCTCTGATTATTTTCAGTAGTAACAACCTTTTAAAGCACCATAAAACGGAAGCAAAATCGACTGACAAAAAACAGAACAGGCCAGCCTGAAAATGAACCGGCGCGGATAAATCGTGTTTACTTTCCGGGACCATTTTTAAAGCAAAAGGCGCTTTTTCCAATCAGTATGCCATTGAAAATAAAGACGGAGAAAAACTGCTTCAGTTTGATTCCAGGTTTAACGGGAGGAAATTCGATTACAATTACGACATCCCCTCCGGAATAAAAACACAGGACGCTTTATTTCTTTTGCTTGGCGTGTATGCTGCCAATTAGTTCATTGCTTCTATGTCAGGAGCCATTACAGGAATAGCTTGATTTTCAGCAAGGTAATCTCCGCTCCGGATACGTACAGGGAAAGGTAAAATCCCGATGCCTGGCCTTATTCCCTGTAAAAAACCCGCTTCACTCTTTCACTCACGCCAGTAAGAATCTCATAGGGAATGGTACCGATCTGATCTGCCAGCTGAATAATGGAATGATCTTTACCAAAAATAATGACCTGATCGCCCTCTTCACAGGGGGCCTCTGTCACGTCTATCATGGTCATATCCATACAGATATTTCCAACAACCGGACATAAAACGCCATTCACGAGCACCTGCCCCACACCACGGCTGAAACCCCGGTCAAGACCGTCGGCGTATCCGATGGCAATCGTGGCGATCCTGGCGTCCCTTTCCAGTACACCACGGCGGCCATAACCCACCGTTTCTCCCTTGGGCAGACTCTTGATCTGCGATATCGTAGTCTTCAGGGTTCCTACGGTTTGTAAAGACTCCTGTTCCAGTCCGGCCGATTCTACTCCGTAAAGTCCGATGCCCAGCCTGACCATTTCAAAACGTGCTTCCGGATAACGGATAATGCCCGCAGAATTACAGATGTGACGCAAAGGCCGGTAACCCAACCCTGCGATAATTTTTCCTGAAAGTGACTCAAAAGCCCTGATCTGCTGCCTTGAAAACGAAATGTGTTCTACTTCATCTGCGCCGACCAGGTGACTGAAAATACTGGCCACTCTCAGAAAAGGATGAGCGCTAAGTAAATGCATCAATTCACTTATATCGGCCTCCACAAAACCCAGCCGGTGCATTCCGGTATCGATCTTGAGATGGATATTGACCTGTTCGGGCAGGGGTTCTTTCCGGCTTGCTATAAAAGACAAAAACTCCCTGAGATTACGGAGACTGAAAATTTCAGGTTCAAGGTTATAATCAAAAAGATTTCCAAACGAATCCGGCTGTGCATTCAGCACCATTATTGGCAGCTGTATCCCATTCCGCCTCAACTGCACACCTTCGTCGGTGTAGGCCACTGCAAGGTAGTCTACCCGATGGTACTGAAGCCAGCCCGCTACCTCGGTACTTCCGCTGCCATAGGCAAAGGCCTTGACCATCACCATCAGTTTAGTCCCCGGACCGATCTTAGATCTGTAAAAATTAAGGTTATGGGTAAGCGCATCCAGGTTTACTTCGAAAACCGTTCCATGTATTTTCTGAACCAGCTTATTGACAATTTTTTCAAACGTGTATTTCCTGGCGCCTTTCACCAGTATCAGATTATTTTGCAGGGATGAAAACCTGAACTGCTCCAGGAGTTCATGCGTTTCCCTGAAAAACAGGGGCTCCTGCCTTGAACTCTGTGCAAAAAGATGCTTATTGGCGACAAGCTTCTCCCCCACGCCGATGAAGAGCTCTATCTCCTGGGCCTTTACCAGATCTGCCAGGTCTTTATACAGCTCTTCTTCACGAAGGCCGGTCTGCAGAAGATCACTCAATATCAGCACTTTATTTCTCCTGGTGTGCTGCTGGCTCATGAAATTCAATGCCATGGTAAGCCCGCCAAGATCATTATTATAGGTATCATCAATAATGTAATTATCCTGCGTACCCTGTTTAAGTTCCAGCCGCATAGCCACCGGCTTCAGCTGCATGAATTTCTCCAGGAAGTCGCCCGCTGAAGGCTTCCCTCCGGCGCACTGCCGGAGTACAAGACCGGCAAAAGCGCAGTGAATGGCATTTTCCACAGATGCATCATCTGTAAAAGGAATTCTGAATACATATTCTTCCCCCTTCCAGTAGAGCACAACAATCGCATGATCCTCCGCCTTCCTGATATCGGCCAGCACTGAACCCTGCCCTTTCAGCGACCACCCCACTAATTCTATGTCCGGGTTGACGGCCTTCAGAAAAATCCTGATTTCCTCATCAATTTCCTGGTAATCCCGGCAATAAATCAGCACTTTGCTCTTTCTGAAGAGCCTCATTTTTTCAGTGATTTTCTGTTTTCTGCTTCTGAAACCCTCATTATGAGCGGAGCCGATGTTGGTAAATATCCCAATATCGGGCCTGATGACCGGTTCGAGATTCTGCATTTCATTCTGAAGGGAAATCCCGGCCTCGAAGATCCCCAGGTCATGTTCATTATCCATGCCCCATACAGACAGCGCGACACCGATCTGGGAGTTATAACTTCTCGGACTCTTGACAATCTGAAAAGTACCGGAAAGCAGGCTGCTGAGCCATTCTTTGACAATGGTTTTACCGTTACTTCCCGTAATGCCTATTACAGGATAAGTAAACTGCCGGCGATGCCGGGCAGCAAGCTCCTGAAGGGCCCGGATGCTGTTTTCCGCCAGCCATACATGAACCTCTTCTTTTTCTGCAAAAGCACGAAGTTCTTCTGAAGCCTGATATGATTTCTTTTCAAGTACAAAATCCCTGATGCCTTTTTCATAGAGTTCACTGACATACCGGTGGCCATCATGCCTTTCCCCTTTTATAGCAAAAAAAATAGTCCCGGCTGCTTCAGACAGAAAGCGGCTGTCAGTGAGCAGAATCTTTGCGGTGGTAATAACTGGTTCCTGAAAAACTGGCATAAATAATCTGAAGGAATAAATCGCGAAAGTACTATTTTAAAATGAATAAAATACTTTTCTTCCGGTTGTATGCGTCCTTTTTTATAATTTTGGGGCTGAACCTCCCGGCCCTGAGCCCGATCTGAAAAAGACCAATGAACTACCTTATCGAAACCCATGCGCACATCTACGATGAACAGTTTGATGCAGATCGTGACCTCATGATCCAGAGGGCATTTGATACCGGGATAAAACAGATATGGATGCCCAACTGTGACCATGAAACCATCCCGAAAATGCTTGCCCTGGAAGCACAATATCCAAAACAATGCCTCCCGATGATGGGTATTCATCCCTGTTATATAAAAGAAGATTTCCGGGAGGAACTGAAAATCGCTGAAGACTGGCTCGCCAGACGTGATTTTATCATGATCGGAGAAATCGGGTTGGATTACTACTGGGATCTCACTTTCACTGCTGAACAGGAAGAAGCTTTCCTGTTCCAACTCGGACTGGCAAAAAAATATCAGTTGCCTGTCTGCATTCACTCCCGTAACTCAAAAGACAATGCACACAACGCCATCATCCGTTGCTGTGAACTGATTGAAGCCTTCGGATGGAAAGAACTCCGGGGTATTTTCCATTGCTTTTCCGGTACGCAGGAAGAAGCGCAAAGAGTAACAGACCTGAACTTTCTGCTGGGCATCGGGGGAGTGGCTACCTTTAAAAACGGTGGTCTGGACAAGTTCCTCCCGGAAACAGACCTTCGCCATCTTGTCCTCGAAACCGACGCGCCCTATCTGGCTCCCGTACCGCACAGAGGAAAACGTAACGAAGTATTTTATATTGACCTGGTAGCTCACCGAATCGCTGAACTTAAAAATATACCTGTGTCAGAGGTAAAATCGCGGACTACCGAAAACGCACTGAAACTGATTAACTTATAAAACCGTGAAAAACAGCCGATTCCGTTTTATTGCCGGAGGATTGCTTTTTGCCATCCTCTGGTCATCGGCATCTGTGGCCGCAAAATTCGGCCTGCTGTCGGCGGAGCCCCTTGTTCTTTTTCAGTTCCGGTTTATGCTGGCCGGCCTCGTTATGCTGATTTATGCCTATGGTATTGAGCGGTCACGGCTTCCCACTATTCAGGAATGGAAAGCGCTTTCCGTTTTCGGTTTTCTCAATGTAACCGTCTATCTGAGCCTGTTTGTATTGGGAATCAGAGAGGTCGCCGCCGGAATCGGCAGCTTGTCCACGTCTCTCGGCCCCCTGATCATGTCCTGCCTCGCCGGCATGTTTCTGGGCAGCAAAATCAAAACCAGAGAAATCATTGCCCTTTTTCTGGGTGTGAGCGGCGTAGGCCTCGCTGTTTATCCGCTGTTACTGGACAGCCACGCTACGCCTTTGGGACTGATTTACCTGGGGCTGAGCATGGTCAGTTATTCCGTGGCGGCTATTTATTATGCACAGAAACACTGGCAGCTTTCCAGGATGGCGATAAACGGATGGCAGGTGCTGCTCGGAGGTATTTTTATGATCCCGCTTACCCTGGCACTGCACCGCAGCCCCAATCATTATGACACCCGGTTCTGGTTATCAGTAGTATGGCTGGCCCTGCCTGTATCCGGCCTGGCGGTCTATTTATGGCTATGGCTGTTGAAACAGGATACCGTAAAAGCCTCCTTTTTTCTGTTCCTGTGCCCTATTTTCGGATTTATTTTTGCCACTTTCCTCTTAGGCGAACCGTTTACTGGCTATACCCTGTCAGGATTGATACTTGTACTGGCAGGACTTTACTACGGGCAAAAAAAAAGTCGGTCCTGAGCAGTACTAAACCCTCCGGATAAAGTATTTATCATATAGAAAACAGACGATGAAAAAAGTTTTCCTTTTACTCTTTCTTCTCAACGGGTATGCCGCTCTGGCCGGATCCTTTCAGATCAAGGGTGTTATCTTTGATGCTGTTACCCGGCAACCGCTTGAGGGTGCTGTTGTAACATCCGGTAAAGAAGTTCACGTTACCAACCAGACCGGAGAATTTGGCTTCACTCTGGACGAAAAGCAAACAACACTGGAAATCTCATTTATCGGATATGAAAAAACAATCCTGAAGATTACACCCGGAGACGCGGGTCAGCGGCTTGCCGTTTATCTTAAACCAGGAAAGATAGACCTTACAGAAGTAAAAGTACAAAGTCCGGGGGCACATCGTCGTCAGATCATCAATCACATTGACATAAACCTGCGGCCTATCAATAATTCACAGGAAGTACTGCGGATGGTACCCGGACTTTTCATTGGTCAGCATGCCGGAGGTGGAAAAGCCGAGCAGATTTTCCTGCGGGGCTTTGACATTGACCATGGTACAGACATCCGGCTCAGCGCCGACGGACTTCCAGTCAACATGGTATCTCATGCCCATGGACAAGGCTATGCAGATCTCCACTTTATTATTCCCGAGCTCATCGAGAACGTCACCTTTAAAAAAGGTCCTTATTCTGCCGAACAAGGCAACTTCTCTACCGCAGGCTGGGTCGATTTCCGGACCAAGGATGTCCTTGACAGGAGTTTTGTAAAACTTGAGGCAGGCCAGTTTGATACTTACAGAGCATTGGGGGCTTTCAATCTCCTAAGTAATGAAAGAAGGGAAAAGGGAGAATCAGCCTACCTGGCCGGCGAATACAATTTCTCTAACAGTTACTTTGACACGCCTCAGAACTTTCAGCGCCTGAACCTCCTGGGAAAATATAACGTGAGGGTTGGTAGTTCTTACCTCAACCTTGCCGCCTCTACCTTCAGCAGCACCTGGAATCATTCAGGACAAATCCCCGACAGGGCGGTCGCCGATGGCAGTATTTCGCATTTCGGGGCCATCGATGACACCGAGGGCGGCGCTACTTCAAGAACCAACCTCAATGTTCAGCTGATGACGCCTGTCTTTGCGGGAGGCCTGATAAAAAACCAGGTATTCTACTCCAACTACAATTTTGAACTTTATTCAAACTTTACGTTCTTCCTGGAAGATCCGGTAAACGGAGACCAGATCAAACAAAAGGAAAACCGGCATATTTTCGGCTATAACGGAAGTTTCACCCAGCCCCATCGTATCGGGCCGAAGTCCTCTGAATTTACAGCCGGCGTAAGTTACCGCCGTGATATGACCACAGATACAGAACTTTCTCACACCGCAGACAAGCTTACCGTACTTACACCCATGATGCTGGGAAATATCCGCGAAGCCAATCTCGGTTTTTTCGCGGAGGAAAACATAAGCCTGACCCCTGCTTTGATTCTGAATGCAGGCCTGAGGTACGATCTGTTCTTCAACCGTTATACCGACCATCTCACGCTGAGTAACGGCAAAGCCTCGGCTGGTATTCTTCTCCCCAAAGTAAACCTGTATTACACGCCGTCACAGAACATTCAGTTTTACCTGAACAACGGCAAAAGCTACCATTCCAACGATACCCGGGTAGTGGTACCTCAGGGTGGCAGAGAAGTTTTGCCGGCAGCATACGGATCCGACCTCGGCGTCAACTGGAAGCCGGTGCCAAAGCTTTTCATCAATCTGGCAGCGTGGTATCTGTGGCTTGACCAGGAGTTTGTCTACGTAGGCGATGCCGGAGTGATTGAACCCGGAGGTAGAACGCAGCGCAAGGGCGTGGATTTCTCTGCCCGCTACCAGCTTCTTCCCTTTCTTTTTCTGGACACCGACATCAACCTGACCCGCCCCAGGGCAATTTCAGAAGAAAAAGGATCTGACCTTATTCCGCTGGCACCCACGTTTACCTCCGCGGGTGGAATTACCCTTAAAACACGGAGTGGATTAAGCGGCTCACTCAGATACAGGTATCTGGGGGACAGACCTGCCAATGAAGATAACAGTATTGTGGCCAAAGGTTATTTCATTTCCGATTTTCAGCTCAATTATCAGAAGAACAGATTTAACATAGGCCTTTCCGTAAACAACCTTTTTAACACCTTGTGGAAAGAAACCCAGTTTGCCACGCTTAGCAGACTCAAAGACGAGGCCAGTCCGGTAGAAGAGATTCATTTCACCGCCGGAAGTCCGTTTTTTGCCAGACTTTCTGTTCAGATGTTCTTAAAAAAATAACAGAATGAGAAAACCCGGCGGTTTACAGTATAGCATTACCGTTCCTCATCAAACTCCTGACTTTCAGGCCCGAAAAAAGCCCGTTCGTCTAATTTGCGATTTGCTAACTTAAAAAATAGGTGTAATTTTGCATCCTGTTTTGCCAAACGATAACTTCAAGATGCCCGTAAAGGATGATCCATACGCATCCACACTCACAGTTTGAGCGTATATCATTTAATCAGGCATTTTGGATTTTGCACATTCTTTTTACCTTAGAAAGACCTTATTCCAAAGAGTGAATTTAACAACGTTTAGTTTAAGAACATGCTAACCAGAACTTTTATCTTAATCATCCTGACTTTGCCCGTCTTGAATGCCTGCAGAAGCCTGGGAAAAGAAGAACAGACCACTGCCCAGGTGACTGAACCGGACACTGTTTCTGAAGATTCCGTTAACAGACTTGAAGGAGATTTTTTTGAACCTAACAACAACACACACAAGATTGTTTTCAACGGACAGACCCTTTGCCTGTATCATGGCAGCGACACAAAAGATCAGTATAAAATATACAGAGGTGAGGTTACCTTGTTTAAAGACTCTGTCAATATCTTCTTCAGAAATGAGAATCATCCTGATATGAATCTCAAAATTATTCCCGGTAAGGGCAACACGCTGTATCTGAGAGGAACCGGCACCGACATCCATGGCCGGACTGTTAATTATAACTTTACAGGAACAAGATTCTGATGCTGAACCGGGCTCTTCTGGTTCTTGCCGGTCTTTTTGAAGTCGGCTTTACCATTTGCCTTGGAAAAGCAAGAGAAGAAGGAGTGCAACACCCCGCGGGATGGCTCACAGGCTTTATCTCCTGACTTGGCATCAGTATGTTTTTGCTCTATAAAGTCAGCAAAAACCTCCCGATCGGTACTGCCTATGCTGTCTGGACGGGGATCGGAGCGGCCGGGACCGTAATCGCAGGAATTATGTTTTTCAATAAGCCCGCAGACTTCAAACGTCTTTTTTTCATCCTTCTGCTGATCCTATCCGTAATCGGCCTTAAAGTGGTTTCACATTAAATAAAAAAAGAGGGAGACACTCCCCCTCTTTTCCTATATCCCGATCGTATTGCTGTCAGGGTATGCGAACCGTCGTCTCAGCAACCGGGGCAACCACCGGAGTTACAGAAACACTGGTTACAGAACTTACGTTCACTCCCACTTTTACGTCCGGAACAGCATGAATCACAGGTGCTACCGGCGGCACAAAGCCTACCGACCTGTAGTAATTGTGTCCTCCCTTCATATTCATGTTTACATTAGAACCGTTTACTTTGATCGTAAGGTCCTTTTCTCCCAACTGAGAATAACGTTTTGACCACTTTTTCTCCATCCATCCCCATACTTTGTCGTAAACATCTTTAGACTGAGGTTCCAGGTCAATCAATAGTTTATCTCCCTTCAGCCTTATTTCGTAATCGGCTTTATTTTTTATCCATCCGTTTTTGAACAGCATTTCAGAAAACTCTTTCAACTCCTCCTTGAATTTAGCCTCATCTTCCTTGGCTATCTTTTCCAGAAGCTGCCCTTTCTCTCTCATGATCTTGCCCAGACTGTCCATCGGTTTGTGGTATTTTTCCATTAAGCGACCGAGGCTGTCCATCGGAGAATGAAGTTTTTCCATTTCCTTCTGAATCGGAGCAAACCTGAACTGGAACTCTTCCATTTCTTTCTGGCTCTTCTCCATTAGTTTATCGGTGCTGGCCTCCTTCGCCCTGAGCTCTTTGATCAGACGCTTATACTCTTCTGAATCCCTGTTCTCTCTGAATTTCATTTCCACCTTCCTGATCTCAAGAGCAAGCTCCTGCCTTTCCATTGAGAACTTTTCAAGGTCACGGGCAGGGCCATCATGCATTTTCTTACTGAGTTTCTCCAATTCGGCACCTTTCTTCTCCATTTCCTTACCGTAACGAGACCCCATCTGATCACCCAGCTCCTTCATCTTATCACCATACTTTTGCATTTCCTTGCCCAGTTGCTGCATTTCACGCTCCAGAGATTCCAGAGTAACGGTATCCTTATGATTCAGACTGAAAGGAAGGGCCTCGGTGATCTTTTCAATAACCGATTTCTCTGCTTCTTTCTTCTGTTCAATCTGCTCGTTAATACTTAGGTTCTGTTCTGCTACGGCCTCTTCCTGCTTTTTGGCAAAGCTTAACCCCGCTGCCATCACCAGCGCAAAGATGAATACAGAGGTGAGGTTTCCGACATAACTCTTTTTCTTATCATGGATTCCCACAATCCTTTTAATTCTGTCCATAAAAGTCGCTCTTTTCGCACCAAAAGCCATGGCGAACTGAGGCTGGTAACGGTACCCGGCCACCTGGGTAAGTGCTTTGGCCAGAATAAGACGATCGCCGCATAATTCGACAGCAAAATCGTCACAACAGTTTTCTCTTTCATCACGAACCTTTGCGGAAATAAACCAGACCGCCGGATGATAGAAAAACAAAACTTCTGTAAAACTCTGGAAAATATTGATCAGGTAATCGTTCCTTCTGATGTGCGCTAGTTCATGGGCAAGCACCGCTTCCAGTTGCTCTGCTGACATCCCCGACACCATCCCCGCAGGAATTAATATTACCGGCTTAAGCCAGCCTATGGTCATCGGCAGTTCGGCCCTCACCGATTCAAGCAATCTGACGGTTCGCTTCAGCGGACGCCTGGACAAAAGATCATCCATGATCCCCTGGACCTCATCCATTACAGGATTTACCTGCTTTACTTTCAGCCCCTGTGCATAGGCAAACCCGGCCATAAGGCGTATGAAAAGAAAGCAGGCGCCGGCCATCCAGAACGTCACGAAGTTATCCAGATGATTATACAGGAATATCTCCGCCTGTTGTATCCAACTCAGTTTGGCTTCTGCAACAGAGGTTAAAGAAACAGAGACCAACAGGTCGCTCTGACCCGGCAAACCTCCGGTAACAGCCTGCCCGGCCGGCTCATAAATCCAGAGAAAAGTCATTGCAGAGGCCAGTACCTGAAACAATAAGGCTCCTATGCCTGCCCAATAGCGGACTCCTGACTTCCGGCTGAAATACAGCACCAGACTAAAAATAAAAACGATAGCCAAGCCCTGCCAGACCGAATGCACCATGGTCCACCCAAGAGCAGAACGCAGATTTTCAGACATCCCGAAACTGCTGATAATTTCTGATAGTTTTTTCATAATTTGTAAGTAGAAAAGTTTTGAATGTTTACGCTTGTCCGCTTTTTTCCATCTCTTCAATAAGCTTTTTGATTTCTTCAAGCTCGTTTTTGCTGACCTGCTGGTTACCCAGCGCCTGCATGACCAGCTTCATGGCAGAACCTCTGAAAGCGGCGTCAACAAACTTATCCAGCAAAACCTGCTGAGTCTGTTTTTCTTCTACATTGGCCGTATACCAATGTACCCGCCCTTCTTCCTCACGTGATACCAGGTGTTTCTCCATCATGATCTGCATCAGTTTCAATGTCGTGGTGTACCCCACCTCTTTAACTTTCAGCAACTCATCGTTTACCTGTCTCACTGTAGCCCTGCCCATTTGCCAGAGTACCTGGAGTATTTCCAGTTCTGACTCGGTAGGTTTGATTTCAACATAATCTGTCATCTTAAAACATTTTGAGTTTCACAGCAACGCCCGGGATGTGCTACGAATAATTTCGTAACAAATATACTACGAATAAATTCGTAATTCCAAATTTTATTACGAAAATTTTCGTAGACTCTTTCCTTCCCCTTTCTGACAGGGCAAAAGAAATCACAAACCCGCCCCCTCAAATCCATAAAATTATCTTATTTTTGACCACAGTTTCAACCACAATACTCATGAAAAAAACTATCCTTTTACTCTGTATCTGCCTCCGGAGTTTCTGCCAGACCGGCTACACCCCTGCTCCTGAAAATCTTAAAGCCCGGGAGTGGTTCCAAGAAGCCCGATTCGGCTTGTTCATCCACTGGGGCGTATCCAGCATGCTCGGGAATGGTGAATGGGTCATGAATAACCGTAATATTAGAGTAGAAGATTATCAGTGTCTGGGACAGGCTTTTTATCCTCACCGATTTGACGCTGCCGCCTGGGTAGGCCTGGCTAAGTCGTCCGGCATGAAATACATTACCCTTATCTCAAGGCACCATGACGGTTTCAGCAACTGGGACACCCGGCAGTCGGACTGGAAAATTACCCGCACTCCTTACGGAAAAGATATTGTGAAACAACTTGCTGATGAATGCCATAAGCAGGGTATCAAATTGTTTCTCTATTATTCTCTGCTCGATTGGTACCGGAGCGATTACCAGTATGAAACCGGACGGACAGGTCAGGGAACAGGCAGAAGCGTAAAATCTGACTGGAACCGCTATGTTGCATTTATGAAAGCCCAGCTGACTGAGCTGCTGACCGGCTACGGAGAAATCGCAGGCATCTGGTTTGACGGTCACTGGGATCAGCTCGATAATGATCATGACAAGGGCAGCACTTCAAAAGTCGACTGGCATTACGATGAGATCTACAGCCTGATTCATAAACTCCAGCCACATGCCCTGATCGGAAACAATCACCACCTCATGCCTATACCCGGAGAAGACTTTCAGATGTTTGAAAAAGACCTTCCGGGCGGCAACACCACGGGCTTCGGAGGCCAGGGGGTCTCTGACCTGCCCCTGGAAACCTGTGAAACCATCAGCGGTGCCTGGGGCTATAACATCACCGACAGAAACTATAAGTCAACGAAAGACCTGATCCAGTACCTTGTCAAGGCCTCAGGCTATGGCGCCAACTTTCTCTTGAATGTAGGCCCTATGCCCGACGGAACCATCCAGCCGGAGTTTACCGAAAGGCTTCTTGCTATGGGAGAATGGCTCAAAAAATATGGCCATACCATCTATGGCACCCGTCAGGGTTTTATCAGACCGACTTCTGAACTCGCTGTAACCCGCAAAGAAAACAAAGTGTACCTGCACCTCCTTCAGAAAAAAGACATCCTTTCTCTCTCTATACCCTTCCAGGTAAAAACGGCAAAAGCTCTGGAAACCGGCCAGGTTTTAAAGTTTGAAAAAACATCCATCGGACAGACTTACGTCTTTGACCTCAGCAACCTCAATTTTAATGATACTGACACCATTTTAGAACTGGAAATAAACCCATGAAAATCGTAGCATCAAAAGTATACAGCGGTGCGCAAATCAGGCACCATCAGCAGATCAGCATTGCCAACGGACAGATTACCGGCATTCAGGACGCTGCTCCAGGTGCGGCAGCTGATTTTGAAAACCTGGCGCCTGCCCTTTTTGACACACACATCAATGGTGGTGAGCACCGGTATTTCACCCGAGACGCTGACGAAGAGACCCTGAATGACATTGTCCTTTCTGCTGAGAAATACGGCACCGGTTTTGTATTACCGGCCCTGATTACCTCCTCTCCCGAAAACATCATGAAAGGCATACAGGCGGTGAAAGATTACAAGGCAAAGTACCCCGGTTCGGGCCTCGCCGGTATGCACCTGGAAGGCCCCTTCCTGAATGTCCACAAAAGAGGAGCACACCTCGAAAAATACATCCGGAAACCTGACATGGGTTTTCTGAGGGAAATCATAGCTCACGGCAGGGATTGTATCCGGATCATCACTGTCGCCCCCGAGAATTTTACAGACGACCTCCTTGATCTACTGCTTGAGTCCGGCATCAATGTTTCGGCAGGTCATTCCAACGCCACCCTTCAGGAAGCGCAGCATGCTTTTGATCGCGGTGTCCGGCTGGTCACACATCTTTACAATGCCATGTCGCCGTTTACGCACAGAGCGCCGGGCCTTATCGGTGCCAGCCTGGGCGACGGGCGGGTCTTCGCTCCAATTATTCCGGACGGCACTCATTGCGACTTTGAAGCTCTCAGAATTGCCTTTAAATGCAAGAAAGAAAAACTCTTTCTGATCTCAGACGCTCTGTTTCAGGGAAGAAAAACAGGAAGTTTTCAGTGGGAAGAATTTGATGCCTTCCTTAAGAACGACCAGTATGTCAACTCAGAGGGTAACCTTGCAGGGGCCACCATTTCGCTGGCAGAAGGAGTGCTGATCGCCTCCCGGGAATTAGACATATCGCTGGGAGAAGCCCTGGAAATGGCCACTTTACGTCCTGCAGCAGCACTCGGAATGGACGACCTGCTTGGCAAAGTAGCGGAGGGGTATCCGGCCCGGTTCACTGTTTTTGACAATAACACCACTTCTTTGAAATTCATTAAATATTAAAATTTCAAAACATATTGAAAATATAATATATACAGAAATAATAGATATTAAAATTTATTCTGAAAATATCAATAATATAGAAAATATTAAATATATGATTAATTCAATAAAAAATAACAGATCCATGAAGCCTGAGCATCCTATCCTCCGTGGCCTGCATGCTGACTATTGGGGCGACTGGGAAGGCGCACATGAGATTGCCCAGGCCCGCGAAGGGCATCCTGACTATGACCGCCTTCATGCCTATCTGCACCGTAAGGAAGGTGATGCATTCAATGCCCGCTACTGGTATAACCGCTGCGGAATTCCTGTTCCGAAAATAAGCCTGGAAGAAGAATGGGAAGCCCTGGCAGCACATTACAGCACCCGGGAGATCAGGTAAGCCGGTACGACCGGCTATAAAAATAAAACCCCGACATGTGTCAGGGATTTATAATGTGTACAATATAACGTTTAGGGAAATATACTTAAACCAAAAAATCTTCAATTTCCTGTAAAGGCAGTCCGAATGCATCGGCAACTCCTTTATAGACAACAGCTCCGTTTACTACGTTGAGACCTCTTTTCAGTTCTGCGTTATCAAGACAGGCACTCTTCCATCCTTTATTGGCCAGTTGAAGCACATAAGGCAGCGTAGCATTTGTCAAGGCCACCGTAGAGGTGTAAGGAACCGCACCCGGCATGTTGGCCACACAGTAATGTACCACGTCATCAATCACAAAAGTAGGATCTTCATGGGTGGTCGGGTGACACGTTTCAATACAACCACCCTGGTCAACCGCCACATCCACGATCACAGTACCCGGCTTCATCAGTTTCAGCATCTCTCTGGTTACCAGGTTAGGTGCTTTCGCTCCCGGAATCAGTACTGCGCCAATGATCAGATCCGCGTCTTTGATCGCTTCCCGTATGTTGTAGGCATTTGACATAATGGTGGTCACGTTAGACGGCATAATGTCTGACAAGTGCCTCAACCTGGGCAGGCTTACGTCCATAATCACCACCCTGGCACCTAGTCCGGCCGCCATTTTAGCAGCCTGTGTACCCACAATTCCTCCGCCAATGACAAGCACTTTACCGGAAGGGACACCCGGCACACCGCCCAGCAGCACCCCTTTGCCTTTCTGTGGTTTTTCCAGATATTTTGCGCCTTCCTGTACCGCCATTCTTCCTGCCACTTCAGACATCGGAATCAGCAACGGCAGAGATCTGTCGTCGCGCTCCACCGTTTCATATGCCAGACAAACCGCACCGCTTTCGATCATGGCACCGGTAAGCGCTTCTGAAGAAGCAAAATGGAAGTAGGTGAACAGAAGCTGATCTTTTCTGATGAGTTCATATTCAAGTGCTATGGGTTCCTTGACCTTTACGATCATCTCAGCTATAGCATAAATCTCTTCAATGGAAGGCAGAATCTTCGCTCCGGCCTCTACATACTCACTGTCATCAAACCCGCTGTTGACGCCCGCACCCTGCTGAATATAAACCGTGTGATTGTGTTTAAGCAACTCGACAACACCCGCAGGAGTAAGAGCTACCCGATTCTCATTGTTTTTAATCTCTTTTGGTACTCCAATGACCATGTTATTTATTGAGAAGTGTAATTACGACCTATGGTCGTCTCTAAAGTGTAATTGTGAAGACAAAATTAATAATGAGAGAATATTTTTATACAATTTTTATATAAATAAGAAAAAACTGAAAGAAAAATAAAATTATGCAAAAAGAATTTCTTATATTAGATTAGATTTCGAATCATTAAAGATTTTTTTTCTTATGTCGCTGCGGATTGATGAAACCGACAAAAAAATACTGGCTCTGCTACAGCAGAACGCACAGTTTACGTACAAGGAGATCGCCCAGCAGATCAACCTCTCCCTCACCCCTGTCCATGACAGGATCAAACGAATGGAACAGGAAGGCGTCATTGAAAAATACGTTACCCTGCTGAACCGGAAGAAGCTGGGAAAAAACCTGACTGTATATTGCCAGGTTACCCTTATCCGTCAGACCAAAGAAGTTTCATCGGAATTCGACAAAGCCATTCTTTTGCTTCCCGAGGTAATGGAATGCAACTTCGTTTCGGGGAGCTTCGACTATCTCCTGAAACTGGTCGTTCCGGACATGGACGCTTACCATCAGTTCCACCAGCAAAAGCTTTCCATCATTCCCGGCGTTTCCCTGATCAACAGCTTTTTTGTCATGTCAGAAGTAAAAAGCTCTTACGAGATCCCGCTTTAATTTTCATCCCCGTACAACCTTTTTCCACCGTTTCGCCACTTTAGATTAAAAACACCGGTAAATGAGCGAAAACGACCTGATAGCAGGTTGCCTTAAAAACGACAGGAAAATGCAGCGTGCCTTGTACGACCGCTACAAGAACGCGATGTACAGCCTCTGCTACCGGCTTACCGGCAATTTCGAAGACGCCTCTGATGCTCTTCAGGACGCTTTCATGGAAGTCTTCAGGAGTCTGGGAAACTACCGGGGGGATTCGTCTCTCGGAGCCTGGATAAAAACCATCGTTACCCGTAAGGCTGTCCGGAAATTCAATGGCCATATCAGGTTTGAAAGCTATGAAAATGTACCGGAGGAACCCTGGCCTGAGTTGGAATCGGACGTGGATCTGGAAATGCTGGAAATAGCCCTCATGTCGCTGCCGGAAGGATTCAGGACCATCCTTGTGCTGTATGAAATAGAAGGATATACACACAAAGAAATATCCGCGATGCTCCGGATCAGTACCGGGACTTCCAAGTCCCAGCTCTTTCATGCCAGAAAAAGATTAAAGGAAATGATAACGGATTTACAATGAAGAAGGGAAAAATCAATGAATACCTCCGCCGCTTACGCGACCACAATCCGCCTGACGGGATCTGGACAGGCCTTGAAATGCGACTTGAAAGAGAGGAGTCTTTCGGCAAAAAACTGAAAAACCTGAAAACCTTCGAGCCGGATGAAGCGTCCTGGACAAATATCATCGCCGGTGTGACGACAGCTCATCGAAAAAAGAGTCTTGTAAAATGGGGAATCGCTGCATCCGTCGCTGTGCTGTTACTCTCCGGAGTTCTCCTGTCTATGTATCAAAGGCACGCCTCTGACATGGAATCTCTTGCCGGAAAATACCACAGTGAAACAGATGAGACTTTTGCTTCACTCCAAACTTTTTGCCTGACCAGCAACGTCGTCTGCCTTGAGCCGGAATTCATTTCACTCCGGAATCGTTTTGAATCTCTTCAGAAAGAATTCGGCAGGGTCAGAAAAAATGCGGGCAGATACGACTCCGAAGCGGAACTGCTCAGGCAGCTTCGGAAGATCGAGGCAGAGAAAACTGAAATACTGAATCAAATGTCAAGAATGATATGAAAGGACTTCTGTTTTCATTCCTGTTCACATGGATACTGACCGGGCTTCAGGGCCAGACCCACCTGCAGGTTGCCGTCAAAGCAACACAGGAAGTAATAAAAGCGGATAAAATAAACCGCTTAAACCTCACCGCGGAGTCTGCAGACATTGAAATCACAGGCTGGGATAAACCTGATATCAGATTTCAGGTTCAGTTGACAGCCAAGAACACTTCGAAAGAAACGGCAGCGGCAGACCTGGAGAAGATGAAACTCATCACCCAAAAGATAGGAAGCAGTTATTTTCTCCGGAATTATCTCTCACTCAAAAAGCATGAGCAAAAACCCACATCCTCGTTCAGGGCAAAATATACAATCTTTGTTCCCAGGCAAATGATGCTGGAAATCTCTGACACTTTCGGAGAAATCAGAATACAGGAGATCCAAACCTCCCTGAAGCTGAACACAAGATTTTGTAAAACCTCAGTATCCGGATTTCCGGGGACCCTCGAACTGGATGCCTTTTACGGAGAAGTGCAATTGCAGGGAAAAATGCAGAAGGCAACGATCAGGGGAGATCATGCCCGGATCACCGTGGACACTCCCTCTCCCAATCTTCAGGCTGATCTCAATGCCGGCTATTTTTACGGAGAACCCGCCATCAACGGCTACCAGAACTTCAGGGTTGCCAACCGGAACGGAGAAGTAAGGCTTCACCTCAAAAACCCGGAATCTTTCGGCCTCAACGTGGAAGCGGTGCACTCAGAGCTGAAGCTTCCTGACAAAATCAGACCCCTGACTCCAAACAAAAGTTTCATATTCAACCCGGATAAACCGTCCAGAATTAACATCAGTATCAGCTATGGCATTCTCACTATTCAATAAATCATTTTTGCCGGGCCTGCTGGCTCTGGCAACCTTTACACAGACCGCAGGACAGGATTCTCTTATCACAGACACGAAACCTGATTTCACTTACGGAAAAGAAAAACAGACCCTGGTCGAAGCCTATGAAAAGGCCTTCGGAATGAACCGTAACATTCATACCCGCCTGAAAGCCGGCTTCATGGACATATCCAATCTGAGAGGCGGCACCTCCCTTCCCTTTCTGAACCTGGAACAAAAAATCAGTGATAAGATTACCGTCAATGCCATGCTTTTCGTTTCTTCCGCACTGGGTTTTCAACCTACTTTTTACGAATTATTCAGCTTCCGAAATGAATATACGAAAAACTACACTATTCATTGGGGTACAGAAGCAAGGTATTACCCCAAAGGCACAAAAAGTTTATCCGGCAACTATTTCGGGTTTGAATTCAAGAAAATACCGCAAAAACTACCCTTGGACTTTCTGACTCCTTTCTATAATTTCCCTTACTATCAGCGTAATCAGCTCAACATTACCGCCGGTAAGCAGTTCGGACCGGCACTGGATATAGGTCTTCAGGCGGGCATCAAGTCAATTCTCTCGGGTCAGGTAGAGGATAATGGAGAACTTTATCTCGAAAAAAATTACAGGTCCATCCCGTTTTTAAGCATGTCTTCCAGAATAAGCCTTGGTCTTGACCTCCCGTTAAGGAAAACAGGAGAACCCTCTTCATGTGAATTTCTCAACTGTTACCGCGAGTTCAACACCATGTTCAAGATCAACCTGTCAAACCTGCTCTATCTTGATCCGTACATTCAGAAACTGAAGATTGATCTTTCCTATGAAAAACAATTGGGTAACCTTCCGTTGTCACTTGACCTCAACCTTATAAGCAGCATTTATGCTCAGCGTTCTTTTAAGCCTACCGGTGAATTCAGCAGATACAAAGACTACGCCCATGCCATGGAAGCTCCGTTGTATTCTCAGAAAAGAAGCAGCCAGGAAGAGTTTTCCCTGACCTCAGCGCTGCAATTACGCTACTATCCTTTACAAAAACGGCAAATAGCCAGTGGAAAAGCGATCAGCAACCTTTCCGGATTTTACACTGCATTATCAGGCAATGCGTTTTTTCTTCCCCGGGAACCGCTCGCCTACTACATCACCAATGAACCCGTTTTTTTACCGGAACCCAAACGCTTCAGGCTTGGCGCCTCAGCCGGTATTCAGAAAAAGATACTTGACCGCTATTATTATGACTTCAGCATAAAGTTTATTCTCCCCGGAAAGGGATATTCTGTATTAGCGCAGGCTTACCAGGAAATCAAGCTGGGCTATGCGTTCTGATCAGCCATGCCCTTTATAGCCGCAAAAAGGAGAGCCGTTTCCAGCTCTCCTTCTGATTTTATCAATGATCATCTTCACAATCCAGTCCCAGCCAGTCATAATCCTGATCAATGGGCTGTCCGTCAGGCGCGACACTGAAACTTTCCGGGGTAAAGCTCTCAGGCCTTTCCTCAAATTTCCTGATCAGGCCCAGCACCTGGGCTGTAAATCCTTTGATTGGCAGGCCAGGATTCAGGCTGGCCCTGATATCCTGTACGGCCTGAAGCGCATTACTCCTGGCCTCAAGCGAGGCCCCGGCATTCTGATTCAGCTTCATCAGCTCAGTAAGATACATGAACGCCACCACACGTTTGATCTGCCCGTAATAGCTGTTGGCCTGCAACTGCCTGTCTTTCCAGAGTACAGTAGTCATTTTCGATAATATCTCAGAGAAAGATACCAAGGACGTGCTGTACACCTGCTGAGAGGCCAGCCTTGATGCCCTTTCTGCATTCAGCATCAGGCTAAGAGTCAGCTGGGCAGAGGCTTCAGCAGGTCCTACAGGATCAAAACTTAATCCGGTATGCCTTTTGAACACTTCTCTGGCATTGGCTCCGTATCGGAAGGCCCTCGGAGGAATCAGGTTCAGCACTTTCTGCGGAACAGCCAGAAACTCAGGCCTGAGGGTCCTCATCAGGGCATCAAATGCCTTTAATTGCTCTTCTGTTCCGACAGGCTGGTAAATAACCTTATTATCGCCTTTTACAGCAAAAGTATAATAAGCCCCCCCCAGCACCTTGGCCGCCGCCTGGGTCTGATAGCGATGAAACATATACATGGGAACGAAAACTTCTTCCAGATTGGCCATTGGCGTGCCATCGGGTACTTTTGCTTCGCTGAAATTATTCAGCGCTACTTTGCGCACTTCAATGACCCGGTTCAGTTCAGAAGTGGCATCCGCTCCGTTATCCCACAGGTGGGTCTGCGGATGCACTGAACCGTCAGGACGGGCATCCTGATCCGTAAGAAACAACAGTCCCTTGCGATACATATTCTGAATGATCTTTTCCAGTTCCTCCTTTTCATGGGTACCTGCCGGAAAATCCTGGTATCCCCACTGGATCGAGCTCTTATCGTATTCCCCAATGCCCATGCTGTACGCATCTGAAAGGTCTATTTTCCCATCCTTAAGACTCACCAGCGGATGGGGGTAATCCATTACCGACGCCCTTCCCTGCACACTGGCCACGTAGTTATGCGGCAACCCGAGGGTATGCCCGATTTCATGGGCAGAAAGTTGCTTCAATCGGTCAAGTGACATCCTGACGAGTTCAGGCTGCTCTCCGCCGGCCGAAAAATCTCCTGTCAGTCCCTGAGCAATCAGGTAGTCCTGCCTTACACGCAGAGAGCCGAGGGTAACTTTCCCTTTAAGAATCTCTCCCGTTCTCGGGTCAGTGATGCTCGCTCCGTAAGACCACCCCCTGGTACTGCGGTGAACCCACTGAACCAGGTTATAGCGGATGTCCATCGGATCGGCATCAGGCGGAAGCATCTTCACCTGAAAGGCATTCTTATATCCGGCCGCTTCAAAAGCCTGATTCCACCAGGTAGCCCCTTCAAAAAGGGCTGAACGGATGGGCTCAGGCACGCCTGAATCCAGGTAATACACGATCGGCTTCACCGGCTCACTCACCATCGAATTGGGATCTTTCTTTGCCAGCCTGTGTCTCGCTGCAAATTTCTTCACAATTGGCTTGTCGATCGGGGTGGAATAATCAAAAAATTCAATACCGCCATACCCCATTCTGGGATCAAACTCCCTGGGCTTAAAACCCGGTTCCGGCAGTTTCACAAAAGAATGATGCTGATGCATGGTCACATGCTCAGGGCTAGGAACTACTGACCTCAGATAAGCGCCCGGTTTTGAGCCGGAAAGCGTAATTACCGTTTCAAATTCTGTATTTTCAGGAAAAGATTTACACATCTCCGCAAAAATACCGGAGCGGGAAGCATCGTAACTGTACGTTCCCTGACGGGCTCCGGCAATAGCTTCAGCGGCACCCACCGCATCTCTGAGCAAAAACGGAGTAAGGTCGATCAGAAATTTCCCGTTTGCCTGTCCCGCAATTTCAAAGCCGAAATGTACCGAGCGGGCAAAAGAGGCCTCCACTGCTTTCTTTTCAAGGGGATCATTGCTGATGGCCCGGTACCGGTAGTTAGGCTCAATCAGCACCAGTTTATTACCGAGACGATCAAAACGAACCACATGCCCCCCTCCCAGGCGTCCCCGGTCAAGTCCGATGTCGTTGGAACCGATCCCTTCGGCCAGAGTATTGTAATAGAGGAATTCTTCTCCGGTTTTCTCCACCTCCATGTAAATCTTACCCTTGTTTTCATTCCAGTAAAAAGTAAAAAAGCCGGGTACTTTTCTGGCGTCTTTGATCAGGGCTTCGTAATCCTGGGCCCGCAGTACGGAACTCAGTAATACCATCGCCGTCAGTAGGGGCAGGAAAAATCTGAAACGTTTGTTTGTTCTCATGATGAAAGGTTATGGCAGCAGACTGCCGGGTTAGTTAATATTCAGCTTAAATCAGTGCTTAAAAATCTTCTCTCCTGCCGTTACCGCAAAAGAAACCCTGTTTTCACGCGGGGGAACCGGGCAGATGTATTTTTCACTGTATGCACAATAGAAATTGTGCGCTCTGTTAAAGTCGATGGTCATTTTCCCACCCAGCAGGTCTTTTTTGGGAATGTTGATATATCTTCCCCCTCCGTAAGTTTCCTGCCCGTTGGTAGCGTCTCTGAACGGCAGGAGAAAGGCATCTCCTTCATCAAAGATCAATAGTTCCGTCTTTTGTCCGTTATGCAAAAAAGAAGCCTTTCCGGCCATTTTGGATTCCTGGGTAGTAGAATCCGTCATTTCCATCTGAAAGGTTCCGGCTTTTTCTTCTGCCACAAAGTCGGCTTCAATGACCCAGTTTTTATCGGCAGGGTAAAAGTCAAATTTACCCCCTGATGCAGAACCGGTAAGAGGCGAGCCATCCATGGTCAGCAGGTCTGACTGGTACTTTTCACGGTCATTAAGGGCGCGGGTAGGATAGTCTTCGCTGGTACTCAGCGAATAGATAATGATGACCAGCAGAGCAAGGGCGATAAAACCCAGCACAAATTTGTTTTTAAACATGCCTTCCTTCGATATGTATGTGCGAAAATAAAAATAAAAGCCATAAAATTTGTACGACTTCAGATAAACTGTGTGATTTGCATTAAAAACCGAAAAGCATGTTTACCGGAATCATTGAAGACCTTGCGAAACTCATCACTGCAGAAAGTCGTCAGAGCAACCTGACCTTTACTTTTGAAGCCCGTACAGCCAGGGAGTTCCGTGTAGATCAGAGCATCAGCCACAATGGCGTATGCCTGACGGTTGAATCGGTAAACAATGACCGGTACACGGTCACTGCCATCGATGAAACGCTGAGGAAGACTACGCTCGGCTTGCTTAGTCCAGGCGATATCGTTAATCTGGAGAGATGTATGCCTGCCAACGGCCGCTTTGACGGGCACATTGTCCAGGGGCACGTGGATCAGACCGCCGTATGCCTTTCCGTTGAAGACCAGCAGGGCAGCTGGCTGCTTACCTTTGAATATGATCCTTCTACAGGTAACATGACCGTGGAAAAAGGTTCAGTTTGTGTCAACGGCATCAGCCTTACGGTTGTCAATTCCACGGAAAGTACCTTCTCTGTTGCCATTATCCCCTACACCTGGGAGCATACCAATCTGCATACTGTACAACCCGGCACCCGGGTAAACCTGGAATTTGACATTGTCGGAAAATACATCCGCCGGATCATGGACCAGCGTCAATGATGTTTTCCCTTCCCGGGGCACTGAAAAACCTGTGAAAGAAAGACAGAGACATACAATATAAATGCCCCGATCATTGTTTTTTATTCTAAAATAAAATTACTTTGCTTTATCAGTTTAAAAAATATTGAGCATACACAATGCCTAAATTTAGCACGAATTCTAAAACAGATGTCCTGATCCATTTCGGGATACTGGCGGCCACCTCGCTTATTCTTTTCTTTGCCTTCTTCTTTGTCTATCTGCCCTGGGCTACCAATCACGGACAGTCAATCTCCGTTCCGAATCTTAAAGGACTGAGCCTGGAAGATGCCGAAGATCTGCTGGACAAGAACGACCTTGACTATGAAATCAGCGACAGCACCTTTGTGGCCGGTCTCAAACCGCTCAGTATTCTGTCACATTATCCGAAAGCCAGTGCTAACGTAAAGGAAGGCAGAAAAATATACCTCACGGTTGTAGCCAGCCAGGCCCCGCTTGTAAAAGTGCCCAACATCATCGGGCGATCCACTTCAAGTGCAAAAAACCAGTTGCTCAGCTCAGGACTGACTACAGACAAAGTAGAGCTCATTCCTGCTCTTGAAGAAAATACGGTACTCAAACTGAAAATCGGAGAACGAGAAATTACGGTGGGACAGGAGATCCCCAAAGGATCAAAAATCACACTTGTGGTAGGTGACGGCTACGGCAATCAGAAAATAGACGTCCCCCATCTTATCGGAATGAATTACGACGAAGCCGACATTTACGCTTCCGGACTCGGACTGATGATCGGCAGTGTTATTTACGAACCTGCATCAGACAAACCCGCCGGCACTGTAATACGCCAAAAACCGGAATCGGGTGCAGACAATAAAATCAAAATCGGAGAATCTATCAACATATGGGTATCAGGCTCAGCTACCGAACCCATAGAAGGTGGCAGATAAATTGTTTAAAATGACCAAATCAGATGAACACAAATTTCGACATCTCAGCTGAAGAACTGAGGGACCTGCTGGAAGGCGACAAACCCGTTGTCTTGTTTGACGTACGTAACCCTGATGAATTTCAGGAGGATAATCTCGGAGGTATTCTCGTCCCTCTCGGAGATATCAGTGACAGCCTTGACGAATTTGAAGCATACCGCGGACAGGACATATATATTCATTGCCGCAGCGGAGCCAGAAGCGGGCGGGCTAAGGAATACCTTATCTCCCAGGGATTTGACAAAGTACACAATGTTTTGGGAGGCATAATGGCCTACAGAGCACTGGAAGACTGAATTGTTACGACTCCTGCGGGGGACTTCCTGCAGGAGTTATACTCTGTTTTTTGAATCGATTATGATCGTCACCGGTCCGTCGTTAATGAGCGACACTTTCATATCCGCACCAAACTCCCCGCACTGTACCGGCTTACCGGTTTCGTTTTCCAGCAAAGTTTTTGAATACTCGTACAAAGGAACGGCCAGCTCGGGTCTTGCTGCTTCGATAAAGGAGGGGCGGTTTCCCTTTTTTGTGGAAGCATGAAGGGTAAACTGAGAGATCAGCAGTATATCTCCCCCAACATTTTTAAGATCAAGGTTCATTTTGCCCTCTTCATCTGAAAACACCCTCATCCCGGCAATTTTTTTACACAGCCATTCGGCATCTTCACGGGTGTCATCCTGTCTTACTCCCAGAAGTATCATAAAGCCCGTTGCAATCCTGCCTTTCGTTGTACCGTCAATGGAAACAGACGCCTCACTGACCCGCTGAATAACCGCTATCATAATATCAAAGATTCAAAAGTAAATAGGCAATCAGAAAATAGGTACTGATACCAATCAGGTCATTGGCTGTGGTGATAAACGGACCCGACGCTATCGCCGGATTAATACCCAGCTTATCCAGCACCAGAGGGGTGATAGTGCCCATAAAGGAAGCCAGCACCACCACAGACATCAGAGAAATGCTCACCACCCAGAACAGCCCGGGTTCACTGACAATATACACATATCCTCCGGCCAGAATGCCGATAATCGATCCGTTGATGAGCGCCACGAGTAATATCTTGGACAAACGCTCACCGAGACTGATACTGAGGCCGGAACGTTCGGCGAGAGACTGTACAATCAGGGAAGAAGTCTGTATGCCAACATTCCCCCCGGTAGACCCCATAATAGGGATGAACATGGCAAGTGCACTCACTTTAGCCAGAATGCCCTCAAATCCGCTGATCACACTTGCAGCGAGAAGACTACCGATAGCGCCGATCACCAGCCAGGGTATACGAGCCTTGGCAAGAACCCACACGGAGTCATCCTCTTCAGCTTCGCCGGTAATACCGGACATCACCTGAATATCCTCTTCCGCCTTTTCGGTAATAAAGTCAACGACGTCATCAATGGTGATGGTGCCAAGCAAGCGTCCCAGTGAGTTCACTACCGGAATGGCTTCCAGGTCATAACGCTGCATCAGGTCAGCTACCTCCGCCCCCGCCTTAGTGGTGTCCACATAAATGATATCGTCCTCCAGAATATTTTCTACCTTGGTGTTTTTACGGGCAAGAACGATCTGCTTCAGCGAAACGATCCCTTTCAGACGCTGAAACTCATCTACTACGTAAACGGCAAAGACTTTATCCACATTTTCAGCCTGCAGCCTGATCTCCTCCACACATTCGCTTACGGTCTGGTGCAGGAACACCTTTACAAGCTCTTTCTGCATAAGACCACCCGCCACATCTTCAGGGTAATGCATCAGGTCAAGGATAAACCTGGCCTGTTCACGGTCTTCAAGCATCGCTATGACCTTCTCCCGAATCTCTATAGGCTGTTCGTTCAGCAAGTCAACCGCATCATCCGAATCAAACAGGTTGACATACTTGGCAATCTCTTCTACCGTAAACTGCTCCTTAATAAAACGTTTCCGGTCGTCTGATTCAATATTGGAAAGTACCTCAGCCCCCTTTTCGGTTTCCAGAAGCTGAAACAGGGTATGTGCCTGCGGACCGTTAAGTTCGAAGAGCAATCCGGCGATATCGGCAGGGAACAAATTCTCAAGCTCCGAACTCAGAAAAGTCACATCATTCTGTGATACCGCCTCCTCAATTCTTTCCAGATATTCCTTGGTGAGTTCAAACGTTGCCATAAGCAGGAGCGTTTAGAGATTAAAATGCAAATTTGGTTAATTAACCTAAAGAAATCAACAAAATCAGCCGAAATCCTCACATTTTAACACAGGCTTAAAACTTACTGCTTCAAGTAAATTACGAAAGTCCCGGTACCGGGCCGGTATGTTCACCCGACTTGAATTTGTACAAATACGGTGCCTTATTGGCTGCACCGGTATAAAGCTTTTCTACCCGCTCCAGAATACCCAGATTCAGCATTTTCCGCTGGAAATTATTCCGGCTGAAAGGCCTGTCCAGGACCGTCTCATAAAGACTCTGTAATTCCATCATGGTAAAAGTCTCACCAAGGAGGTTAAAACCCACAAGTTTGTAGTCGAGCATCAATTGCAATGCTCCCAGCGCTCCTGAAGCAATCTCAGAATGATCAAAGCCTGTAGCAGGCAGTTTCCTGACATCATACCAGGCAAAACGCTCGGAAAACAGATCCGCCGAAGGCCTGACTTTTGAAAAATCAACCAGTGCATAATACCCGACAGAAACATAGCGCCGCAACATCCACCCGAACCTTTCTTCGTTGAGATGGTTGGACCGGAAAAAATGCTTCATGGTTTCAATCGTCGGACGGTCGGACCTGCCAAAAACCCTGAACTGCTCAAGATAGATGTCCGACAAACCGGTCCTCTCTTTCAGTACCCTCAGTGCCGCTTCATCCACGCCTTCCTCCTGCCCCACCAGTCCGCCGGGCAGAATCCAGTAATCAAAACCCATCGGCTGCAGTAAAAGTACTTTCAGTTGTGCATCATGAAAACCGAAAATAACACAGTCGACAGAAAGCTGCGGAATATACAGATCAGCACCAAACGACTCTTTCATACGATGACCGGTTTATCATTAACTGAATATTTAACCTTTACTGGCCCCTTTGACCGGCAAAATCACTGCATAGTTTCACGCATAGACCAATCCCGGGACTTCAGATGGCAGTACCGGCAAAAATAATCAAATATTTTTGGTACCGAGAAAAAAACCAGTTATTATTGTCTCAAAAAAAGACAATAATCATACTCATTTAATTTTTTATTTGACTTTACCAATTTCAAAACCATTTTAATCAGAAATTTTACTTTATGAAAATGCTCATTTCCAAAATCAGGCAACCCCTGCTATTATGGGGACTGCTGTGTGCGGTCATCTGGACGGCCGATGCCCAGACGGCCCAGCGGCGCATCCTGGTCTTCAGCAAAACCGCAGCCTTCAGACATGCCTCTATAGAAGCGGGACAGAAGGCCCTGACCAAGCTGGGACAGCAAAAGGGTGTGGCGGTAGACCTCACCGAAGACGCCTCTGTATTTAACACAGCCAACCTCAGAAAGTACAATGCGGTGGTTTTCCTGAATACTACAGGAGATATACTCAACCCTAAACAGCAGAGTGATTTCGAACGGTACATCCAGGCTGGCGGAGGATATGTTGGCATTCATGCAGCCAGCGACACCGAATACGGATGGCCCTGGTACGGACAACTGGTAGGCGCCTATTTCCTTGACCACCCCATGCCTGACAATGTACAGAAGGGTAAATTCATCGTCACGATGAAAAACCACTGGGCTACCCAGGGAATGCCGGATGAATTTGAGCGTTCGGATGAGTTTTACAGCTTTAAGCAGATCAAACCCGACCTTAACGTGGTTCTGAAAATTGATGAAAAATCTTACCGCGGAGGAAGCAACGGTGACAATCACCCGATGGGATGGTTCCAGGAATTTGACGGCGGCCGGTCTTTCTACACCGCCATGGGGCATACTGACGAAACCTTCTCCGAACCCTTGTTTCTCAATCACCTCTGGGCAGGCATCAGCTACGCCATGGGCGGAGATAAGCCCAAAGCCCTGAACTACGCCCTTGCCAGACCCGAAGAAAACAGGTTTACGAAGGTTGTACTGGAAGAGAAACTCAATGAGCCGATGGAACTGACCCTCCTGCCTGACGGGCGCGTACTTTTCATTGAAAGACATGGAGCAGTAAGAACATACAATACCAAAACAAAACAGCTGAAAACCATCGCCACGATTCCGGTGAGCACCAAATATACCGATAAAGACGGTAAGGTATCGGAAGGAGAAGATGGCCTGATGGGATTAGGCAAAGATCCTGATTTTGCAAAAAACAACTGGATATACCTTTACTATTCCCACCCCAAAGAATCTAAAAACGTATTGTCACGCTTCGACCTGAAGGGCGATGAACTGATCTTCAAATCAGAAAAGGTTCTCCTGGATATTCCTGTGCAGCGTGAACAATGCTGCCATACCGGAGGCTCTATCGCGTGGGACAAAACCGGCAACCTCTATCTTTCTACCGGTGACAACACCAACCCTCACGGATCAAACGGGTTCAGCCCAAGTGACGAAAGACCGGGCCGTGAAGCCTGGGATGCCCAGAAGTCGTCAGCCAACACCAATGACCTCAGAGGCAAGATCATCCGGATCAAACCACAACCGGACGGCACCTATACCATTCCGGAAGGCAACCTTTTCGCGAAGGGCACTCCACAGACCAGACCAGAGATTTATACCATGGGACACAGAAACCCGTTCAGGATCTCGGTAGATAAAAAAACCGGCTTTGTCTACTGGGGTGAAGTGGGCCCTGACGGCAACAAACCTGTTGATGACCGCGGCCCTGCCGGACATGACGAAGTAGGCCAGGCGCGGAAAGCCGGCAACTTTGGGTGGCCTCATTTTGTGGGAGATAATAAAGCTTACAATAAATTTGACTTTGTAACCAATACTTCCGGACCTAAATGGGATGTCAATGCCCCTACCAACACTTCTCCGAGCAACACAGGTCTCAACGTACTTCCTCCCGCCCAAAAGGCCTTCATATGGTATCCGTACGGTGAATCTCCGGAGTTCCCGCTGGTAGGTAGCGGTGGCCGGAATGCCATGGCCGGACCGGTATTTCATGCTGAAGATTTCAAAAATGCCCAGAAGTCCTTTCCCAGGTATTATGATGGAAAACTCCTCATCTATGAGTGGATGAGAGGCTGGATCATGGCTGTCACTATGGATAAAGACGGCAATTATGTATCGATGGAAAGATTTATGCCTTCCTATCGCTTCAGCAATCCGATGGACATGGAGTTTGCTGACAACGGAGACCTCTACATGCTTGAGTACGGTTCTGGCTGGTTTACTGCCAATGATGACGCCAGACTGATCAGGATTGAATATAACGGAGGTAACCGTAAGCCGGACATCCAGCTAGCGGCTGAAAAGACAGGCGGCGCCGTTCCGTTTAAAGTCAACCTGAGTTCAAAAGGCACTTCCGACCCTGACGGAGACGCCCTGAAATATGCCTGGAAGGTCACCTCAAAAAATGGCTTTATAAAAATCATTAATACTCCGGATGCAGCCTTTACCCTGACCAGGCCGGGCATTTACCAGGCCACACTTACCGTCAGCGATGGAAAAGGAGAGACCAATACCAGGTCCGTGGAGCTGATTGCAGGGAATGAACCTCCGGTCCTTTCTTTTGAGATGCCGCAGAGCAATAAGACCTTCTTCTTCCCGGACAAAACCTTCAATTATGAGGTCAAAGTATCCGACAAAGAAGACGGCAGTCTCGAAAACGGGAAAATCACTCCTGATCAGGTCGCGGTCAGCATCGATTTCCTCCCCGAAGGTTATGACAAGGTAGCCATCGCACAGGGACACCGGTCTGCTGACGCTTCTGCTGCTTTCGCCAAAGGCCGCAAACTGATTGAGGCCAGCGACTGTAAGGCTTGTCACAGTGTAGACAAGAAATCCATCGGCCCGTCCTACAGGGAAGTAGCCAAAAAATACAAAGGCGATGCCGGTGCCCTGGAAAAACTGGCCAAAAAAGTCATCTCAGGAGGTGGCGGAGTCTGGGGTGAAGTCGCGATGTCGGGCCACCCTCAGCTGACGGCTGCTGATGCCGGAGAAATGATCAAATATGTATTGAGTCTGGCAGATGAAAAAGCCAAACCCGCGTCTCTGCCGGTAAAAGGAGCCTTTACGACCAAAGTGCCGGCCGGTGATAAAGGCCAGGGAGTTTACATTCTCCGAGCCTCTTACGAAGACCAGGGAGCCGTCGGACTGCCCGCTCTCCTATCAGAACAGACCTTTACCCTGAGAAATGCAAAAATGAGCCCTCACAGATTCGACAAATTTGAATCTGTATCCAAAATGTCATTCGGTGGTAATGAGCTCGCCATACCCGGAAAATCCGGCTCTTACATGGTACTGAATGAGGTAGATCTGTCCGGCATAAAACAACTGATCGTAGCTGCCGCCACCCCTAAGCCTCAGCTGAACGCACAGGGAGGTAACATTCAGCTTCGGATCGGCGCCCCTGACGGCAAACTTCTCGGCGAATCCGGCTTCATTGCCCCGGTCGAGGAAATGAACTTCGCCGGAAAACCTGCGGTCATTAATGTAAGCCCGACAGAGGGCGTTCACGATGTCTTCCTTGTGTTTACCAACCCCAATGCCGAAGCTCAGAACCTGATGGTAGTCATGGGTATCGAATTTAAGTCAGATATCGCCGCTGCTGATTCAAAACCACAGGCCAATGCTTCTGGCGCTGTCTCTTATGATGACTATGCCGGAAAATACAAGATGACAGGACTTCCGTTTGAATTTGTGGATGTCAATGTCAAGGAAGGCAAATTGTACATCGATGCCGGAGGTCAGGGCGGAGAAATCAAGGCCACCGACACGCCAGACAAATTCGACGCCAGCGGCAAAGCCGTCGTGGTGTTCCTCCGGGATGAAAAAGGCAAAGTGGCAAAAATCAAAGTGTTGGTAATGGGTCAGGACTTTGAAGGCAGTAAACAATAAAAACCGTCTCAGAATAATGCAGAATACAGAAAAAAATCAGATCAATAGGAGATCGTTCCTTGAGCAGGCCGGAATCCTCACCGCTGCAGCCATGCTGCCGGGTATTGCACTGGCTCAAAACAAACCCTGGTTTGAGATATCGCTGGCAGAATTCTCCCTTGCGGGCTCGCTCTATAGCGGCAAACTCAAGAACATGGATTTCCCGGCGAAAGCGAAAAATGATTTCGGGATCAGCGCCGTTGAATACGTTTCAGGCTTCTGGAACGGTAAATCAGAAGACCCGTCTTACCTCAGCGAGCTCAAACAAAGAACCGGCGATCTGGGAGTACGCAATGTGCTGATCATGGTAGACGGAGAAGGGGATCTGGGTGCCAGCGACCCGGCCAAGAGACTGAAAGCCGTAGAAAATCATTATAAATGGGTAGATGCAGCCAAATTTTTGGGATGCTATGCCATCAGGGTTAACATGGAAGGAGACGGCTCGCCCGATGATATTCTGAAACAGGGAATCGAAGGCTATGGCAAACTGGTGGAATATGGTGCTAAAGCGGGCATTTCAGTCATTATCGAAAACCACATTTCAGTATCCACCAATCCCGACTGGCTGGCAAAACTCCTCAAGTCTGTTAAAAGCCCGTATGCAGGCAGTCTCCCCGATTTCGGGAATTTTACCGAAAGGGAAAAGCCCAAAACCATGACATTGGAAGGGTTTATGAGCGCAAAAATCCTGAATGATTATGACAAATATGAGGGGGTACGCAAACTCATGCCTTATGCGCAGGGAGTCAGTGCCAAAACCCATACTTTCGACGAAAAAGGCAACTGCACGGATGTGGATTTCGCGAAAATGATGCCGATCGTGAAGAAAGGGGTCAGCTCACATTTCAAAGGATTCATAGGCATAGAATACGAGGGCGGATTCATGAAAATGATGGGCGCCAAAGGTGATTACCTGCCCGAAGATGACGGTATCAGAGCTACCAAAGCCCTGCTGGAAAAAGCACTGACACTCTGAAACCAAATCAAAAAAACCTGGCTTCATAAAGAAGACCAGGTTTTTTTTGTTCCAAGACTTATCAAAACGGTCAGATGCCCAATACCTTACGATTGACAGCCTCATCAGCGCCCGTAGCTGCAAAATCATCAAAAGCACGGGTAGCCACCTGTATAATGTGACTTTCTATGAACGGAGCGCCTTCAGCCGCACCCTGTTCGGACGACTTGATGCAGCATTCCCATTCCAGTACCGCCCAGCTGTCATAGTCATACTGTGACAGTTTGGAGAAGATGGCACCGAAGTCTACCTGTCCGTCACCCAGTGATCTGAAGCGGCCCGCACGGTTAGCCCATCCGGCATAACCGCTGTACACCCCCTGTTTTCCGGAAGGATTAAATTCAGCATCTTTCACATGGAAAGCCTTGATCCTGTCATGATACAGATCAATAAACGCCAGATAATCCAGGCTCTGCAACACGAAGTGTGAAGGGTCATAGTTGATATTTGCTCTAGTATGCCCATCCAGATAGTCTACAAACATCTCAAATGTTGTACCGTCATAAAGGTCTTCTCCCGGATGCAGTTCATAGCAATAATCCACCCCGTTTCTGTCAAATTCGTCCAATATCGGCTTCCAGCGTGCAGCCAGTTCTTTAAAGGCTGTCTCTATAAGACCGGCAGGGCGCTGAGGCCAGGGATACAGAAAAGGCCAGGCCAGGGCACCTGAGAATCCCACATGGGAACTGAGGCCAAGATTAGCCGATGCCTTAGCGGCATACATCAGCTGGCTTTTAGCCCATTCTCTTCTGGCTGGCTCATTTTTATGCACCTCTGCCGGAGCGAAGGCATCGTACATCACATCATAGGCAGGATGCGAAGCAATCAGCTGGCCCTGAAGGTGTGTCGACAGCTCAGTGATCTCCAGCCCCTTATCTTTCAGCTTGCCTTTCAGTTCATCACAGTAGGTTTTGGATTCAGCAGCCTGCTTCAGGTCTATCACACGGCTGTCCCATGTAGGAAGCTGAATACCTTTATATCCAAGGCCGGCCATATAGTCGGCAATCGAATCCAGTGCATTGAATGGCGCTTCATCACCCAAAAACTGGGCAAGGAATATACCAGGTCCTTTGATTGTTTTCATAATTATAAATTAAGATTGAGCGATTTAATGATTTAGTGATTATTAAAATCCTTTTATTCTCATTTTTTCGCTGGTCGTTTTTCTAGATTTTGATAAAATTTTCAGAATTTCAGACGCCTCTTCTTTCAAAGGTTGTAACCTGCTCTCAGGAAAAAAACCTGCTTCAACGCTGTACTCAAACCAAAATATACTTTCATCTAATTCTTCTATTACAATACTTACTTTTGAGAAAAAATCTCTTGCACTTCTGGACCTCCGGGCAGCTCTGTAATTAGCCGCAATAGAGGAGGAAGACCGGATTAGCTGATTCGCAATGTTTTTTGTCACAGGCCCCTTGAAATACAATTCTTCACAAACCGGGATACATCTGATCGCAAATTCCTTTATTCTACTGAACATCCATTCAGCAAATTCCTCTTTTGGAATATAGTCCCGCTTATTCATTATTGTAATCAAAGTTGGTGTTTTCAAAATCACTAAATCACTAAACCACTCATTCAATCAATAAGTGGCCTCTTCTCTCTATCAGACTAAATCTTGACCCACGCCTGCTTCCTGGTGCTTTCGAGAATCTTTTCGCAGATAAGCAACTCACGGTAGCCATCGGCGAAAGTCGGGAATTTTGGATTTTCAGGCTGTTTGCCGGCTTCTACAGCAGCATACACTTCTTTGAACAGCTGCTTCGATGTATCTCCGAAACCTTCGTTGTGTCCGCCGGGATAAGTGATCAGCGAACGTACTTCTTCATGTACCAGCGACGGATCACGGATCAGCATGGCATTGGCGCCGTCGCGCTGACCGATCCAGATCTCATTGGGGGCTTCCGAGTTCCAGGCCAGCGTTTTTTTCGAGCCTGAAATCTCTACTTTCAATTGATTTTTGCGCCCGGCAGAAACCTGGGACACCGTAACAGAGCCACGGTTGCCATTATCAAATCTCAATAACACGTTGGCATGATCTTCGGTATTGATCGGCACATCGGCATAATCTGCTGCTGTCAGAAGCTTGCCTGAGTACGTCTCCACCGGCTTCAACGGCTTCTTACGGACCTTGTGAACGGTGTTGAAATCAGCCAGTACCTCCACGGTTTTCAGACCGGTTACATATTCGATCAGGTCAAGCAGGTGCGATCCGATATCGGCAATGGCTCTGGAGTCTCCCGATTTATCAGGCTCGAGACGCCAGTTGTAGTCGGTTTCATAAAACAGCCAGTCCTGCAGGTACGAGCCGATGATGGAGTACACGTCTCCGAGTTCTCCTTTTTCCTGCATCATCTTCATTTGCCTTACCAGGGGGTAATACCGCAGATTGAAGTGAACGGCATTCACAAGTCCGGTTTCACTGGCCAGTGCTACCAGTTCTTCCGCTTCATGCAGGTCTTTGGCCAGTGGTTTCTCGCAAACCACGTGTTTTCCGGCCAGCAAAGCAGCCTTCGACTGTGAATAATGAAGGAAATTGGGAGTACATATATGTACGCAGGCGATGTCTTCCATAGCCAGCAATTGTTCAAATGTACAAGGCCTTTCTATACCCAGTTGTGCCGCCTTGGCCGTAGCCAGTTCAATGTTAACCTCACACAAAGCCACAACTTCAATGTTAGGCAGCCTTCTCAGGGCCTCAATGTGCGCAGGTCCGATAAATCCTGTACCTACGACTCCTACTTTAATTTTCGACATGTTTGATTAAAGGGTTTTATGTATAAAACTTCTGGTTGATGTACTCCGGATCAGATTTCAAATTTGGTCCACTTGGCCTCTGAAGCGGCCGACTTAACAACGGTCTGTATAAAGCCCATGCCTCTCAGTCCGTCCTCATAACCTGGGAAATCATGTATTTCAGGATTATAACCGTTTACAGAGGTATCATTGCCCAGATTACCGGTGGCAGAAGCACCGGCTTCCTGTCCCCATCTGGCCCTGAGCGCGTACGCAAAGTTTCTGTAAATGCTGGCAAAGGTCTCCACATAACCTTCAGGGTGCCCCGCAGGCTGGCGGGTGTGGGCCTGCGCATGTGCCGACAGGTTGCCTACTCCGGTCCTTATAATTCTTGATCCGTTTTCCTGGTTGGTAAGTTCAAGGGTGTTGGGTTCCATCTGGCGCCATTTCAAGCCTCCGAACTCTCCATAAACCCGGATATTCAGGTCGTTCTCTTCTCCGTTGCAGATCTGGCTGTTATGCAGTATTCCCTTGGCGCCGTTGTCAAAATGCAGAAGTATGTTGGCATCATCGTCCAGCTGACGGCCCTCCACGAAAATGGTCAGGTCGGCACACAATTCGGTGATTTTCAATCCTGTGATGTATTCCGCAAGGTTTTCGGCATGGGTCCCGATGTCTCCCACTCCACCGGCAGCGCCACAACGGGCAGGGTCTGTTCTCCAGGACGCCTGCTTCTGACCGGTAGCTTCTACCAGTTGTGACAGCCATCCCTGAGGATATTCCACAATCACTTTCCTGACCTTACCGATGGCTCCGGATCTTACCAGATGCCTGGCTTCTTTTACCATAGGATAAGCCGTATAATTATGAGTGAGCGCAAACAGCATGCCTGAAGACTCAATGATCGGCCCGAGTTCCTTCGCTTCCTCCATGGTCAGGGTAATAGGCTTATCCATGATCAGGTGGAATCCGTTTTCCAGAACAAATTTGGCAGCCGGAAAATGAACATGATTGGGTGTTACGATCGAAACAAAATCCATCCTTTCTCCTTCAGGAAGTTCTTTCTCGCGAAGAACCATTTCTTCGTAGGAACCATAAACTCTGTCGTCCGGCAGATAAAGGGCCTTTCCCGTAGCTTTTGACTTGGCAGGATCCGAACTGAAAGCACCGCATACCAGTTCAATTTCCCCGTCAAGGGCGGCACCCCGGCGGTGAACCGCACCGATAAAAGCATCCAGGCTTCCGCCGATCATCCCCATTCTTATTTTTCTGTGCATACTCAAAATTTGAAGGTTGAAAAAATATACTTTCTGGCTGCAATTTAAACATTTTTGCGAATTAAGATTACACCGTACTCCATTTATCGGCACAGAAAAAGTGTGAATAGTACAATTAAATAAAAAACTTTTTTGGGGACACGAAAAAAATGTATTTTTACGCACTAATAAATGTTTCAACCCTAAAGATTAATACGTATGGTAAACAAAACCAGACTTTTTAATGCCAGTTGTTTTGCGCTGATCACAACGGCCTTATCTTTCAGTATCAGGGCCGGTATCCTCGGCGACCTCGGAGCAAAATTCAATCTTGACGATGTTCAGCTGGGCTATATCAACTCCATGGCTTTTCTGGGATTCCCCATTGCTATGATACTGGGCGGTTTGTTTTACAACGCCATCGGCCCTAAAAAAATCATGCAGGCAGCTTTCATTACCCACGTTCTGGGTATTGTTCTTACCATTTATGCAGGCGGCTTCTGGGGTCTGCTTATTTCTACTTTCTTTGTTGGTTTTGGTAACGGTTGTACGGAAGCGGCCTGTAACCCGATGATTGCCGACACCTATTCAGGTTCGCAGCTGAACAAGATGATGAACCGTTTCCATATGTGGTTCCCTGGCGGTATTGTATTGGGAAGCCTTATTTCCAAGTTCATGACCGATGCCAATCTCGGATGGGAGCTTCAGATGTGGGTGGTTATGATCCCTACCCTTATCTATTTTTACCTGTTTTACGGACAATCCTTCCCTACGTCGAAAGATGCTGCCACAGCCTCTACCCTGAACAACTTTAAGGCCATGCTTTCTCCGTTGTTCCTATTCATGTTCCTGACCATGGCGATCACTGCTATCACAGAGTTCGGCCCTAATCAGTGGGTAGGTCCTATTATGTCTAACAGCGGCGCTAACCCGATGCTTATCCTGGCCCTTACTACAGGTCTCATGGCCGTGGGCAGGTTTTTCGGTGGAGCAATCGTTCACAAACTGGACCAGGTAGGTGTATTGCTGGGTTCTTCCATCTTCGCGGCCATCGGTATTTATATCATGAGTATTGCCACAGGTACCACTGTTTATTTCGGTGCTGTCATTTTTGCCATAGGTATCTGCTATTTCTGGCCAACCATGCTGGCTTTCGTGGCTGAAAAAACACCGGAAACCGGTGCACTGGGTCTTTCCCTTGTAGGCGGTATGGGTATGTTTTCCACAGCTATTTTCCAGCCCATTATCGGAATATGGCTTGACAATGCCAAAAAAGAGCAGACAGCTTTGGGCAAAGTTGGCGCTGAAATGGAATTAGCTGCCGGCCAGGACACTTTGGGCACCATGCTATCCTTCCCGGCTGTCCTGATCGTATTGTTCCTGATTCTCTTCTTCTGGCAGAAAAACAGTAAATCAACAGCTGCTCACGCGTAATTGATTTTATTTCACGATATTTGCAAAGCCGTTCTTCATCAGGAACGGCTTTGTTTTTTATGAATGCAGTCATTGACTATGGCAACACTTTTGCCAAGATAGGCGTATTTAAGGAAGACGAACTTCTGTTTACGGCCAGAGGACTGGCCCGGGAAGATCTGCTCGGTATCCTGAACAGGGAACAGCCGGAACACCTGCTGGTCTGTTCCGTCACGAAAGAACGAAAAGAGCTGGAAGAGATTTTCAGCGCTTTTCCCCGGAAGATCATCCTGGATCATAACACGCCGCTACCGGTTGTTAACGGTTACGGCACCCCGGAAACACTGGGCTATGATCGCATTGCCGGGGCTGTGGGGGCTTTTGCACGGTTTCCGGGAGAAGATTGTCTGATTATTGATATGGGTACAGCGATCAAATATGACTTTATTGACCGGCATGGTGTATTCAGGGGAGGGATCATTTCCCCCGGAAAACAAATGCGTTTTCGCGCCTTACATACTTTTACCCGAAAATTGCCGTTAATTGATTCGGATGAAATCCCTGAACTACTCGGAAGTTCTACTGAAAGTTGTATAAAAAGCGGTGTAATCAATGGAATTGCAGAAGAATTGAACGGTATTATCGTCCGGTATTCTCAAAATGCCGGCCTGAGGGTCTTAATTTGCGGAGGAGATGCCAATCTCTTTGAAAGTCAAATAAAATCAGCGAAATTTGCGACTCCGAATTTAGTATTAGAAGGACTGAACAGAATTTTAAATCATAATGTCAAAAGTAACTAGCGTTTTTATCGGCCTGATCTTTCTTTTTTATTCAAGCGTTTGTGTCGCTCAGGGGCAGGGAAATTCGCCTTACTCGGCATTTGGAATCGGAGATCTCGCAGATGAATCCGTAGCGCCTCAGGATATGATGGGGGGCACCGGCGTATCCTTTGCCAACAGTTTTTATGTGAATCAGATCAACCCCGCCCTGGTAGTCAAAAACAGGATCCTCGGGGGGTACAAATACGTTGCCTTCAACATAGGTGTGAAAGGCAACCTTCGTAACATTACTTCGCAGGACAAGATCAAACAGTCGTTTGGCGCCAATCTTAATAATGTAACCATGGCCTTCCCCATTTTACCTAAATGGGCCATGTCATTTTCCCTGAAACCTTACAGTACTGTCGAACATAATGCCGCCTTTGTTAAAACCGTCGTAGGTAGTTCCGAGCGGGTTACCTATCAGCATAATAACTCCGGGGGAATTTCGAGATTTGCCTATGTCAACTCTGTCCAGCTTGTCAAAGGGCTTTATCTCGGGCTGGAAGCGAATTACAGCTTCGGCTCTATTTCAAAAGACACCACATCGTTCCTGAATTCATCCGCCACGATCAACCGTTACACCACGCGTTATTCGCTTACCGGAAAAAGTGCCAAGGCCGGTATTGCCTATCAGCAGAAATTATCTAAAAGCTGGCAGCTGAATGTGGGCGGAACCTATGAAATCGGAGCAAGAATGTCCGGAACTCAACTGAGACACTTCAGCATCATGGCGGATGCCGGTACTGGCCCGTCCATCATACAGATTCCCGATACACTCGGATTTACGTCCATTACCACTGACCTTCCCAGCAAGTATAAAGTGGGTATCAGTCTTGAAAGCCCTTTCCACTGGGTATTTTCTGCCGATTACGGAGTTACTCAATGGAATGGCGCCAAAAAACTGGATGCCATCTCCAATCAGTTGCTTCATGATGCCAGAGAGGTAAATGCCGGTATCGAGTGGCTGCCCAAAGCCAGCTCCACCAAATATTTCAACCAGGTCTTTTACCGCGTGGGCTTCCGCCAGGCAGAAACCCCCTACGTCATCAACAGGACCCGTATCATGGACCGCAGTTTCAGCTTCGGGATGTCGCTGCCTATGGGCTTCCGTAATCCCAGCTACGTAGACCTTGGCCTTGCCGTAGGTCAGCGTGGTGTGAATGCCAACGGTTTGATCCAGGAAAACTATTTCAGAATCAGCGCCAGCTTCTCGCTGCTCAGCGCCTGGTTCATCAAGCCCGCCATTGATTAATGAAATACTGTTTCGTCATTTTTCTGCTTACTGTTCTGGCTTCTCCGACTTTTATGAGTTGTGAAGAAAAAAAGACAGGCGGGCCTACAGCAAAATATACAGGCCCGCTGATGGTAATTGACAACCTCAATATTTCCTACAGTGATTCAGGGAGAGTAACCGTCAAAATGTCAACCGCCAAGCAGTTGAAAATGCAGAATGAAGACGAGAAGTATCCTAAAGCGGTGTATGTAAATTTTATCGATCGCGCGGGTGTCGAATATTCCTCTCTGAGAGGAGACTCAGGCAGCTATTCAAGAATCAATAATCTCTATACCCTGAAAGGAAACGTGTTCTTCTTTAACAGACAGATGCAGCAAAGCCTGTCAACGGAAGAGTTGTACTGGAATCCTGTTTCAAGAAAGATTTACACCGACAAACTGGTCAGGATCAAAACACCCACCGACAACTGGCTGGGTGTTGGCATGGAAGCCAATCAGGACTTCTCCAAATACAGTATTAAAAAATTAAAAGGGACGTTCCTCGTCGATTCACTTCGTACCGAGCCCGATACCACTATTCACTGACCTGGCAGTTTTCCAGGATACCCCTGATGGTATCCGCGGGAATAATCGCATCCACATCTCCCCATCGTCCGTAGATATAAGTAACCAGTTCGGCAATGTCCGTTTCATACAACTGCTGATTAGCAGGCATCGCCTGATTATAGGTCTTCCCCTTAACGGTTACCGGCCCCGACATCCCATGCCGTATCACACATACCACCCTCTTCCTGTCTTTAAGAAAATCAGAGCCGGCAATGGGGGGATACAGATCTCTTAAGCCCTTACCGTCACGCTGATGGCAGTTAGCACAGTGAAGCAGGTAGTGCTGCTCCCCGTTTATCATAAATTGTTCGTATCTGATCTGATCTGTGGATCCGCAGGCAGAAAGTCCGCCGCAAAGCAGTGTCAGCAACCACTTATTTTTGATATGATGCCAGAAGTTTCTCAATATCTTTCATCAGTTTGTTCACTTCCTTTTCTTTCGTGCCGTCATAGAGCCCCCTGACATGCCGGTCCCTGTCAACCAGAATGAAAGCTCCACTGTGTATAAATCCTCCGTCGTCTTTGGCAGTAGAATCTTCAGTGGCAGACACCATATAATATTTCTGGGCAATCTCATAAACGTCCTCCTGGGGGCCGGTCACAAACTGCCAGCCCTTGCCTTCGATTCCAAGACGCTGACGATAGGCATGTAATACCTCTACGGAATCATGCCTTGGGTCAATAGTATGCGACAAAATGGCTACGCCCGGGTTGGTGCCGAATTTTTCGTAAACCCTCAGCATCTGACTCTTCATCACCGGACAGATCGTCGGACATGAGGTAAAGAAGAAATCCGCCACATACACTTTATCTTTAAAGTCGTCCTGGGTAAGGGTGTCGTTATCCTGGTTTACAAAACGGAAGTCACGGATACTGTGATAAAGAGTGTCCCCTTTTTCGTCCACTTTCTTCATGCCCAGGTATGGCAGGCTATCTCTGCCTGAACAGGACCAGATCATTACCAGCACCACCAAAGAAGAAACGTAGCGTATCATCATGGCTTGCCGTCTGATTCAATGATTTTCCTGGCTTTCTCAATGGACTCATCCGTTTCTTTACGGATCCTCTCAATATCTTCCTTCAGCGACTTGTATAGTTTCAGTTTCTCCTCTTTATCTTCAATATCGTTGAGCGCCTTTCCGTAATCCTCCATCCAGGTATACATGTCGTCTTCAGCTTTCTGCAATCTGTCTGAAAGAGCGGCTACTTCACTCTTCACCGAATCAGAGGCCGTCTCAGTGGTACCTATAAGGTCTTTCTTAAGATTGCCGATGGTCATAGATTTAGGCATAACCGTGTCATGACCTTCCATCAGTACTTTATTCAACTCTTCCAGTTCTTTATCTGTCTTGTTTTCACAAGAAGAAACCACCGTTACAAAAAGAACCAGCAATAAAAGATTTTTAAGTCTGTTCATTATGATTACCGTTTAGTTTAAAATTCCAAGCATTTCAATAGCACTCTGAATGGCACTTTCGCTGGGGCGCTCTCCTCCGATCATCTTGGCGATCTCCAGTATACGCTCATCATCTTCCAGTTTTCTCATTCTGCTTACCGTTCTGACCTCCGAGTTGTCCTTGTACACATAGAAGTGAGAATCCCCTCTGCCTGCGATCTGGTGCAGATGGGTGATAGCAATCACCTGCAGATTACGGGCCATATCTTTCATCATCCTGCCCACTTTAATAGAAACTTCTCCCGAGATACCGGTATCTATTTCATCCAGAATCAATGTTGGCAAAACCCTTCTCCCAGCCAGAATGTATTTGATTACCAGCATGAGACGTGAAAATTCCCCTCCCGAAGCCACCTCTTTCAACGACCTAGGAGCAACTCCCTTATTGGCACTGAATTCAAGTCTTACCTCGTCTATTCCTTCCGGGCCGGGCCGGGCAGTCTCCCAACTGATCCTTACCACAGCATCAGGCATACCCAACTCAGACAGCTGACCTGTGATTTCCCGGCTGAGTGTCTCAGAAACCGCCCTCCTCTTTTCTGAAATAGCGGTTGCCGCCTGCATGGTTTTCCCATAGGCTTCCTCTTTGGCTTTTTCCAGTTCTCCCAGTTTATCAGAGAGGTGCAAAACGTTTTCAACTTTTATCTTAAGTTCTTCCCTGATACTTGCCAACTCAGCTACTGTCCTGACACCGTGCTTCTGCTGAAGCCGGAAGAGGAGATTAAGCCGGTCTTTGAGGAAAGAGACCCGCTCTTCATTCACCTCCACTTTACTTTCCAGACGCTCTATTTCTCCGCTTACATCCTGCAGTTCAATGATGGTATTCTGAAGCCGCTCTTTCAGAAGGCGGTACGGATCAGCATAAGACACTATCGGGTTGAGGGCAACGGAGGCGTCTTTCAGCATACTGATCACGGCCTGTTCAGGATTACTGAGGTATTCGTAAGTAAGTTTCAGTTTTTGCTTGACTTCCTCGGCATTTTCAAGTACCACCAGCTCTTCTTCCATCTCTTCCTGCTCACCTGCCGCAAGCGATGCCTCCGTCAGTTCATTGTAAAGAAAACGGTTGTACTCAAATTCTTTCTCCAGTTTGGACGACTCCTCCACCAGCTTATCGAAAGCCTTTTCACTTTTTTTGTATGTTTCATACAACTCGCGATAAGCAGAGATTTCCTGCTGATTCTGAAGATACGAGTCTATGATACGAAGCTGATAAGCATTTGAACCCAGTTGCAGAGTGTCGTGCTGGGAGTGTATATCCATCAGCTGCGCTCCCAGGGCTTTCAGTATTTCCAGATTCACCGGGGTATCGTTCACAAAGGCCCGCGACTTCCCTGCCGGGGATATCTCCCGTCGTATCAGGGTTACAGGCTCAAAATCTAACTCTTCTGCTTCAAAAAACGCCTTGATATCTACTCCGGAAAGGTCAAAAGTACCTTCAATGACACATTTCTCCTCTTCGTCAAACAATGTCTTTACGTCTGCTCTGTTGCCCATCAGTAAGCCCAATGCACCCAGCATGATCGACTTACCCGCACCTGTCTCACCCGTGATGATGTTCAGGCCGGGATCAGGACTGATCTCCAGATGTCTGATAAGCGCATAGTTTTTAATCAGCAGATGTGACAGCATGCGGTCTAAGCAATGTTATGCAGCAAATTTAGAGATACTTTGTCTTAAACCCAATAACCTGCCCGGAAAATGAACCTTCCACTGTAATTTATTAAAATGAAATCCCCCCCATTCACTCGCCCACTCTATCATTCCATCATTCTATCATTCTATCATTAAAAAAAAGCACCGCCAAATGAGCGATGCAATTTTCACAATAAACCTTAACCCTAATAAATATGATTTCTAAATCTAAAGATGCATTTCAGTCTTTTCTGGAGATCACCTCCCGGGTGGTCAGCACTTTAAACTCTGTCCTCCTGTTCAGCTGGTGTTGTTTTTCTGTGCAGTTGCTGTCGTCTCCGCATTCATTGAGCAACTGGCTTTCGCCATAACCCCGCGCCTCCAGCCTTTCAGGTTCCACTCCTCTCATGATAAGATACGCGGCCACCATACTTGCCCTGTCATCTGACAACTGGAGATTAAACTCCGCGTCAGACCGGCTGTCGGTATGAGATCTGATCTCAATCCTCATTCCCGGATATTTTTTCAACAGGGGCACTACTCTGCCGTCCAGTTCCTTACGGGCCTCGGGCCTGAGATCATACTTACCGTAATCATAATAAATATTATCCAGTCTGAAAATATCTCCTTCAGCAATCATGCCAAAATTTTTCTCTACCGACTTCGCTTTTTCTGTTACTTTCAAGGGCTCATTGTTTGAAAGATAACTTTGCCCGCTGGCCTTTACCACATAATCTCCTTCCTTGGCAGGCTGGAAAATATATCGTCCGTCCAACCCGGTAATCACCGTTTCCCTGCTTTGGTCTGCACGGTTTTCCAATGTCACCTGCACGCCTGCCACCGGCTGCCGGTCTGTCTCTGTCATCACCACGCCACTGACCAGAGGCCGGGGAGAGGGTTTCAGAAATAAGCCGACTTTGGTCTGACTTTTAATGGACTTCGAAAAAGTAGCGAAGTTCGTCGACGCCGACTCATAGCCTTCCTTAAATGTTCTGAATTCAAAATCCGAGCCTGTTTCAAGACAAACCTTTACTTTTCCGTCCGAGTCAGAATAAAACACTTCCTGGTTCACTCCGTTCTTCACCATCCTCACCTCCACATCCTTCAGAGGCTGCCTGGTGTTCTCATCATATACCATCAGGTTAAACTCCTTGCATCCACGGGTAAAATAATAAATGTTGTCATCCGAATACCCTCTCTTACGGTTTGAGCTGAAATAGCCCGATTTCCGGCCTCCCCGGGTGATAAACGCAAAATCATCTCTGGACGAATTGATCGGCGCCCCCAGGTTTTCGGGTTCTCCGTAAGGGTGTGAGTCACGGATCTCAATGTAAAATACATCCAGTCCTCCGAGGCCCGGATGCCCGTCCGAGGCAAAATAAAGGTTGCCGTATTCATCTGCAAAAGGAAACATCTCATTCCCCTCAGTATTGACTTCCCTGCCCAGGTTAACGGGCTGGCTCCAGTGACCGTCACGGTATTCGCATACATAAATGTCTGTTCCGCCATAGCCCCCTTTCATGTCTGACACAAAATACATCTTCTTGTTGTCAGGAGTCAGTGCCGGATGGCCGCAGGAATATTCATCTGAATTGAAAGGCAGTTCCTTAATATTCGTCCACTTGCTATCCTTCTTCTCAGCAGAGTACAGCTTCAGCTTATTAACACCGTCCGAACTCCGGCCGGCTTTACCATTGAGATAGTTGTTCCTGGTGAAAACCACTTTCTTATAATCCTTAAAAAAGCTTACCGGGCCTTCGTGGTACTTGGAGTTGATGCCCCGGCTGAACTCATTGATGTAGTCTTCTTTTGAAGTCAGCGTATCTGTACTTTCTTCAATGGTTTTCTGAATCATCACGCCCTTACCGCTCCCGGACAGGGTCGCCATATTCTGCTTTATATTCAGCCTGGTTTCGAAGTTAAGCTTTGCGGTGTCACTGTAAAGGAAAAGGTCCAGAAACGGGGTCTGATTGTGCATGAACACCCGTTTGATCGCGCCTGTTTCTTCCCTTGCGGATACAAACACCAGCCCTTTTTCATAATACATGGGAGCAAAATCCGACTGCCTGGAGTTGACGGCATCGAGATAACTTACCTGATAAAGAGAGGAGTCACGATAAAAGACCGAATTATCCATATAGGCCACCGCAAACTTCCCTCCCCGAAGGTCTTTTTTCTGCAATTCACCGTATTTGCTGTAAAACTTCTGCGCTTCACGGTATTTCCCGTTAGAGGCCAGCGCCTGGGCATAGTAGAGTAAAAGTTCGCTGTCAAGCCTGGATTCATACCCTCTGATCAGTTCTCCGAGTATTCTCTCGGTCTGCCGGTAGTCCTGAAGTTTTCTGTAGCTAAGCGCCAGTTCAGTAAGCGCCAGGCGATGTTCTTCCGTTCCGGATTTCGCCGAAGCCAGGTACTTCTCGTAGCTTCTGACAGCCTCTACATAAGACATTTCACGGAAAGCCCGGTTACCGGCATTGTAAGCAGTAGTTTGTGCCTCAGCGACGGAAACCGTCAATAAGGCCAGCACTATAAGCACGGCTAGCTTATTTTTCATGGATTATACGTTTATCAGGAAAACAAGATTTATCTGTTAGCGAAACGCAAAAGCCGTGCCATAAATTACCTTCCGGAGCGAATTTTGTCTGTTAAAACCCTTATTCAAAAGATATTCTGAGAACACTGCCGGTTTGCTCTGTGATGCGGCAACGATGATCAATTCTAAGACCGGCCAGCCATACAATGCCTTTCTGATCAGAGATCACCACCTGGTTTTCTTTTTCAAAACGATCTTTTTTCAGGTCTGTCAGAAAATCAGACACTTTTCGCGTGCCTTTCATACCAAAAGGCTGAAATGAATCCCCCTGCTTCCAATACCTGATGGTCAGCGGGAATGCAAGTTTATCCATATCAAGAAAAGCCCTGTTGCTTTGCCTTAGTTCTTCAGAGGACAGCGGTACTTCCATTGTCCGGAAAGACAGCCGCTTCATCCCGAACCGGACCTCTTTGATCGTTTGATCCTCCACCAGCACCTCTTCCTGTTTCAAAGATTTCGCCGCCAGCATCCAGAAAGCCCGCCCTATGGTGAGTCTGTAAGAACCAGAATCGAAGTATTTCCCGGGGGTGGTAACAGCCAGAAGATCCTGTACTACAGCATAATTAAACCCAAAAGGCTTGAGCCACTCTTCCAGGATCAGTGGCAGGCCGGCTGTTTTTTTCATTTCTCCGGCAAGCATCCTCCATCCATCCTCTTCTTCTACAATGTACTGTGCCTCAAAATCCTTTAGCTTTTCCTCAAAAATATCGGCAAGATCATCAAAACGGGCCAGGTTCCGGCCTGCAGTTTCTTCCAGGGAAGGGTTAATCGTTTTGAGCAAAGGAATAACCTCAAGTCTGATCTTGTTTCTCTGGTAGTCAGTATGTGTGTTGGATTCGTCCTCTCTCCAGTCGATCCCGTGTTGAACCAGATAACCTGTAATGTCCTCAGAACGGGCAAAAAGCAACGGTCTGATAATATTCCCGGATTTCACAGGAATACTCCTCAACCCTTTAGGGCCTGTTCCCTTGACCACATTCAGCAGCAGGGTTTCCAGGCGGTCATTCAGATGGTGGGCGGTGGCTATGCAATCGAAACCCTCCGATGCCCTGACCTCCTCAAACCACGCATACCTCAGCTCCCTGGCGGCCATCTGTGTAGAGATGCCCCTGCTTTCGGCCACTTCCGCAGTATTGAAACGAATGGCATAAAAGCCCACAGCCCTTTTCTCACAATAATTTTTCACGAACTGTTCATCGCCATCGGACGCCTCTCCCCTGAGCCCGAAATTGCAATGCGCCACTTCAAAATTAAACCCTGCACGGGAAAAGAGGTCTAACATAAGCATAGAGTCACGTCCTCCGCTTACCGCCAGGAGGATTTTCTGCTCCGGAAAGAACAGTTTTTCATCGTTAATGAATGTTAAAAATGAACTCAGCATAGAGACGATGAACGTTGTGAAGCAAATTTACGCTAATTTTACGTCATGAATAAGCGCTTTTTGGGAAAATACCCATGGAAATCCGGGTTGGCAACTTTGTTTTGTCTGCTTTGCTGCTGCACATCCGTTTTTTCCCAGAAACCTCTCAATCCGCCCAAAGACCTTGGTCCCAAGTCAATGGTAGAGCTTGTATGGGCTGACAGCGTAGTAGCCATCAACGACCAGACCCAGACACGGACTTTTTACGGCAATGTCATTTTCAAGCACAAAGGGGTAAAACTGGGTTGTAATATGGCCGTTCAGAATGTTTCAACCAATATGATAGAAGCCTACGGGAAGGTAATCATCAATCAGGGGGACACGCTCATCATCACCGGAGACACACTTTTTTACGAAGGCAACACCCGCCTTTCCAGGATTCTCGGCAGAACGGTGGTTCTGAAAGACAGGAAAGTTAATCTGACTACCCGACGGATGAACTATGACCTGAACAGCTCCCAGGCGCATTATCCCGTACCAGGTGTTATCCTGCAGGACTCCAGCAGGCTGAGCAGCAATACGGGCTATTACAATACCCAAACCAAGCTTTTCAGGTATTTCGGCGATGTGGAGATCAAAGACAAGGATTTCCTGCTATGTACCGACTCTCTCGATTACAATTCCAACACACGGCAGGCCTATTTCCTGTCGCCCACCACCATTTTCAGTAAAGACGGCACACTGACCGCCTACAAAGGCTCATACAATACCCAGACCAAAAAATCTTTCTTTCAGGGGAGGGCTAAAGTAACCAATGAGACCTATTCACTGGAAGCAGACACCCTGGACTTCGACAATCGTACTGAATCAGGGCTGGCCCTTGGCAATGTCGTTTTCATCTCCTTTGAAGACAGTGTAAAGATTGTCGGAGACAAGGGAGAGCGTTTCGGAGAAAGCGGGCTTACCCGTGTGGACGGGTCGGCTGTCGTACAGCAGATATCCGGGAAGGATACCCTTTTTCTATCCGGTGACACGCTGTTTGCGTTTGAAGATCCAGAGCCCGAAATTCAGAAAGACAGCAGCCGGACAAAGAAGAAGATCAGCGAGCTTATCGCCCGGGGGCATGTGAAGGTTTTCAGGCATGACTTCCAGAGCATCAGTGATTCCCTGATCTATCGAATGAAAGACTCACTGATTGTCTTCACCCGCGACCCCGTCTTGTGGAACCGGGAAAATCAGCTGGAGGGTGATACTATCCGTATTTACCTGAAAAACAACAGGATAAGCTCCATGAGTCTGCATGTCAACAGTTTTGTTATTGCTGTGGATACCGTGCGTAATTTTAACCAGATCAAGGGTCGGGACATAGAAGCCATTTTTGACAAAGACGCTGCTATAGAACTTATCAAAGTAGATGGTAACGGAGAGAGTATTTACTACGCACTCGATGACAAGAACAAGATGATCGGACTGAACCGGGTGGAATGCAGTCGTATGCGACTGAGATTCAGGGAGAAAAAAGTCAGACAGATCAGTTTTATCGGCACGCCGGAGTCCAGGCTGATCCCGCCTGCCGAAATTGGAAGCGCAGAATCGAGGCTTGAAAATTTTGACTGGAAAATTGATCGCAAGCCGGACAGAAAAGCTGTTATGGGATCAAAAGATGCTTTTTTCAATTGAAATTCCTGCCATAAAGCGAAGACCGTTAAATAAAATATCATTTTTTTTCAGGTGCGCTTGCAACCTTTTGAAGAAAAAACGCGTATATAATGATAGAATATTGAAAATTATTGTATATTTTTGTTATTATTTTTACTCTTAATCATTGGAATGAAATAAACTGTACCCGGAAATGATCTCTGCACTCAGAAAAATAGCGATCTCCTTCCTTATCCTGACCCTGTCAGGAGGGTATATTTTTGCCCAGACCACAGCGGCCAAATCCAGGCTGAATATCGGTAAAGATCCTAAAAAGCCTACCCTCAATACCGGCCCGGTCAACTCGCTGATGCTTAAACCCAACAGTAAGGAAATCCGTCTGGATAAATCGGAGGCTGTAAAACAATTTTACCGCGATCTCCTGATCAGCAAAAATGATCATCCTGTACAAGAGAAAGCCGGTATTACTGCCAATATCGTGGCTGAGAGTACGACGGACAAGCTTTTCAGAAGTGATAAGCTGGTCGTCAATAACATTTATCCCAATCCCGCCAATGAACAGGCTTTCCTGGAATACAAAGTTTCCGGTAAATTCAAGACAGCCAACATTACCTTCTACAACCTTCTGGGAGTAGCTGTGGCGGATTTTGCGCTGGATAAAAATGACGAAAAACTAAGACTGAGCACCAGCGGCTGGGATCCCGGCATCTACATGTATCAGCTGGTGGTAGACGGCAAGAAACTCGCCACCAAAAAACTCCTTGTTACCCGTAACTGATTTTAACTTCCCGAGTATGTTTTTCTTCATCGGACTTCGTGGAAATAAATGCCTTCCCGGTAATTTAATTGTTCACTGTACGTTATGAATGAAATGCTTTTTATTAATTTTGCTGCATGAGTTTAAACCATTTCGCCAGGTATATTTTTGTTCTGATCGCCATAACCGGTATCAGTTGTTCCAAAAAGTTTAACAGGCTTCAGAAAAACGGCACGACAGACGAGAAGTACAAAGCCGCTATCGAGTATTACAACAAAGCCGATTATTACAAGGCAGGGATTCTCTTTGAAGAGATCACTCCCCTCCTGAAAGGTGACAGTACCGCCGAAAGAGCACAGTTTTACAATGCCTACTGCAACTATTATCAGGGGCAGTACCAGATGAGTTCCTATCTCTTCAAAAACTTCTATGCCACCTACAATAACAGTCCGCTGGCCGAGGAGGCTTTTTACATGTATGCCTATTCCATGTTTAAAGATTCTCCTTTGTACAATCTGGATCAATCCAGCACCCTGACGGCCATCGATGCGTTACAAACGTTCATTAATACCTATCCGTCCAGTAAATATGCGGAAAACTGTAATAATGACCTCAAAGACCTCAGGTTCAGGCTCGAAAAGAAAGCCTATGAAAAGGCTAAACTATATTATAAGACCCGTCAGCCGTCATTCGGTGGCCTGCCCAACTATAAAGCGGCCGTCGTAACGATCGATAACTTCAGAAGGGACTTCCCCGACTCCAGGTATAATGAAGAATTGGCTTATATACAGATAGTGGCGCAATATGAACTGGCCAATCTCAGTATTTATACCAAGCAGAGAGAAAGATATTCTCAGACGGTAAAATTCTATGAGAACTTCATAGAAAAACACACTAACAGCCAGTACAGCAAAGAGTTGGTGAAAATCTACGATCAAACCCAGAAATCACTTGACAACCTGGCAAAAATTGAAAAAGAGATTGAAGAGGCCAAATTAAAGGCCGCCAACATGCAGAAAGCGCAAAAATCTTCATAGATTCAGCAGCAAATTATTGAGATTCAATATTTTGTATTATTTTTGCATTCTATTTAAGAATTTACCAATTCAGGATAATAAGATATGGCAGTAAATGCATCCATCGTAACCAGAGACACAGACGTGATCGCGTCTAAAACAGGCAACCTGTATGAGTCTGTGTATGTTGTCTCTAAAAGAGCCCAGCAGCTGGCTGTAAAAACCAAGGAAGAACTGACTCAGAAACTGAGCGAGTTTGCCTCCAGCGTGGATAACCTCGAAGAAATTTTTGAAAACAGAGAACAGATCGAGATCTCCAAATTCTATGAGCGTCAGCCCAAACCTACCAGTGTTGCACTGGATGAGTTTCTGGACGACCAGCTGGTATTCAAAACCAGGGAAATTGAAGAATCCATCTGATCTGTATCAGAACGATATGAAAAAAGCCGGCAAAAGCCGGCTTTTTTGCTTTCAGAGAATCCGGTTTCCCCGGATATAAAAAATTACCCTTGGGCAATACGAAGATTTAATGATCATTTTTACATTATCTTTGCCCAACTTTATGCTTATTCGAAAAATGACAAAAAAAATCTCCCTTATCCTATTGCTCGGCTTCTTCGCCATGACCGGAAGCGCGCAAACCAAAAAGAATGTCATGGTCTTCTCTAAAACGGCCGGCTTCAGGCATACTTCCATCAAGGAAGGCCGGGAGTTTCTGACCGACCTCGGAAAAAAAGAAGGTTTTGATGTATACCTTACCGAAAACAGTGAAGACTTCACTGAAGAAAAACTTAAGAATTACCATCTGGTTATTTTCCTCAATACCACCGGAGATGTGCTGGATCCTGCAAGACAGGCCGACTTCGAGCGCTTTATTCAGGCGGGCGGCGGCTATATGGGTATCCATGCCGCTTCAGACACCGAATACAGCTGGCCCTGGTACAATGACCTGATGGGCGGCTACTTTGCCAGCCACCCGGGAAGAAATGTTTCCAATGTACAAAACGGCAAAATGATTGTACTGGACAAAAACCACCCTTCCACTGCTCACCTGCCCGCTGAATTTGAACGTAAAGATGAGTTTTACGACTTCAAGTCTCTGAAAAAAGACCTGCTCAAATTCCTGATCAGGGTAGATGAAGACTCTTATAAGGAAGGGAAGATGGGAGATTTTCATCCGATGTCCTGGTACCATGAATATGACGGCGGCAAAGCCTTCTATACCAATTATGGCCACACGCCTGAAACCTTTGTTGAGCCACTGATGGTACAACACCTGCTGGGCGGTATCAAATGGGCCATGGCCACCAAACTGGATTACAGCAAGGCCCGCAGCAAACGTGCCCCGGAAGAAAACAGATTTGTAAAAACCAACCTGGTCAAAAACCTGGATGAACCGACGGAGCTGGCCATTATGCCTAACGGCAAGGTGATTTTCACCGAAAGAAAAGGCGCCCTGAAAGTATGGAACCCGGCTACCGGACAAACCAAACTGGCCGCCAAATTGAATGTTTATCAGAAGTTTGAATACGGACTGATGGGAATAGGGCTGGACCCTGACTTTGAGAAAAACAACTGGGTCTACCTTTTCTATTCTCCGGAGACCGATGCTCATAAAGATCAGTTCCTCTCCAGATTTGTATATGATCAGAAAAAAGACACCCTGCTTTTTGATACAGAAAAAATTGTTCTGAGATTTCCTGCAAAGAGAGACGAATGTTGCCACACAGGCGGTTCGATTGACTGGGACAGTAAAGGCAATCTGTACCTTTCCTCAGGTGACGACACCAACCCCTTTGCTTCAGACGGATATTCTCCGCATGACTTCCGCGAAGGGCGTTCAGGATGGGACGCCTTGCGCTCATCAGGCAGCACCAACGACCTGCGTGGTAAGATCCTGAGAATTAAACCTACACCTGAAGGCGGCTATACCATTCCAGAAGGCAACCTGTTTGCTCCCGGTACAGCCGGCACAAGGCCAGAGATCTACATCATGGGTAACCGGAATCCTTACCGCATTGCAGTAGACAAAAAAACAGACTATCTGTATTGGGGTGACATCGGACCCGACGCCGGCAAACCCAATAAGGACCGTGGTCCTGAAGGATATGTGGAGTTTAATCAGGCCAAAAAAGCCGGTAACTTCGGCTGGCCTATGTTTGTCGGTAATAATTTTGCCTACAACAGCTATGATTTCGAAGCCAAAGAATCAGGCCCGAAGTTTGATCCGCTGAAGCCGATCAACAATTCCCCGAATAATACCGGTCTTAAAGAGCTCCCCCCTGCTCAGGCACCTCTTATATGGTACAGCTACGGTGAATCGAAGGAGTTCCCGCTGTTGGGTAAAGGGGGCTGTAATCCCATGGGAGGACCCGTGTACAATATTGATGAATACGGCAAAGCAGCTAATAAATTCCCGGATTATTTTGACGGAAAATTCTTTGCCTACGAATGGATGCGTGACTGGATCATGCTGGTGTCACTCGACAAAGACGGCAACTATGCCGGTATGGAACGCTTTATGCCTTCCACCCGTTTTTACCACCCCATGGACATGGCCTTCAGCAAAGACGGCACGCTGTACATGCTGGAATACGGCCTGAACTGGTTTGCCCAGAATGAGGAAGCCATGCTGTCGAAAATCGAATACAATCCCGGAAACAGGAAGCCGCTGGTGAAAATCAGTGCCGACAAAACAGTGGGTGCGGTTCCCCTGGCAGTGAAGTTCAGTTCAGCCGGCACCAAGGATTATGACGGAGACGCAATTACTTATTCGTGGAACTTTGGCAAAGGGCTCCCGGTCTCAGCACTGCCTAATCCGACGATGACCTTCGCAAAACCAGGTGAATATGAAGTGATCCTGTCTGTAAAAGACAAAGCCGGTAATATCAGCAAAGAAAGCATCATCATAAAGGCAGGTAATGCCATGCCTGTCATTGATATTGCGGTGAAAGGCAACAAGACCTTCTTCCTTGGAGACCAGATCGACTATGAAGTGAAAGTAAGTGACAAAGAAGACGGCAACCTTGTGAAAGGTATTTCTCCGGAAGATGTGGTGGTAGGCATCAGCTATCTGGAAGGTTTCGACAAAACGGTCATCGAACAGGGACACAAAGAGAATACCGGTTTTGTGGCCGGAAAACGGAAGATTGAGTTAAGCGACTGTATGGCCTGCCATTCCACTGATCAGCGCTCAATCGGGCCTTCTTACAAGGAAATTGCGGGCAAATACAGAAAGACTTCTCAGAATATTCAGGCCCTGGCCACCAAGATCATCAACGGCGGCGGCGGCGTGTGGGGCGAACAGGCCATGGCAGCCCACCCGCAGCACTCACTGGCGGATGCCAGAGAAATGGTCGATTATATCCTCTCGATCAATGACAAAAAGCCTTCCAAGCCTGTAAAGGCGGTCTATGAAGCTGCTGACCATAAAAACAAAAAAGATGGTGCCTACCTGATTCAGGCTACCTATACCGACAAGGGCGGCAAGGCGATCGGTCCGCTGACCAGCACCAAAACCCTGGCGCTTCGTAGCCCTGTCATCAGAGCCGTTGCTTATGACGAAGCAGATAAGACATCGAACTATACGGTGCCTAACATCGGAGAACTGCTTACCAGCTCTGACGGAGGCTTTGCCCGATACAAAGACATCGATCTTGCCGGCATCAAAAAAATCGCAATCGGTGCCTTCGGACAGAAAGGACAAACAGCCGGAGGAACCATTGAAGTGAGATACGGGTCCAAAACCGGGAAATTGCTCGGTTCGGTCACCGTTCCTGAGGCCTCCATGAAAGCCTTTGAGATTGACATCGCCGAAAATCCTGTCAAACCGGCAGACTTATACCTGATCTTCAAAAACCCGGCTTCGGAAGGCAAACCACTCTTCGGAATCGCCACGATCGAATTTAAGAAGTAATTTTTTTCTTCTATTGAAAGGCCTTTCGTACATTTACGGAAGGCCTTTTTATTGATCCATACAAACACACACTTATGAACCGCATCACTCAATTTCTGAGAGAGTCGCTTGATCTCAGCATTGCTGAAGCCCGCTCAGCGGCTGTGCTTTTCTCTCTGATTATCACCATTATCATTACCTGCATCGTCGCAGACCGGTTGATTGTCAACAAAACCGGAGAAATCGTTATCAGGGAATTCGGACACCGGCAACTTCCTCCCGCTAATACCGGTCCGGAAAACTACAGCCCGCAAAAAACTTCCCGACCGGTCAAAAGATTTAAGTTTGATCCCAACACCGCCACTGAAGCCGAGCTGCTGAGTCTGGGCATCCCTCCACGGCAAGTTGCCACTATTCTTCGCTACAGAAGCAAAAACGGACGCTTCAGGTATCGGGAAGACCTCTTGAAGATCTATAACTTCCCTGAAGACAGGTATGCCTCTCTGGCTCCTTACATTCTTCTCCCCTCTGCCGCTGAACGTTCTGAGAAGTCAGTTCAACCCACCTCTGCTGTCGCTTCAAAATATACTCCGAAACCCATCACCCGGTTTGACCTTAACACCGCAGACACCAGCCAGCTGATCGCTCTGCGCGGCATCGGCCCGGTCCTCGCGGCAAGAATTGTACGTTTCAGGGATATGCTGGGCGGCTTTGTCAGCACCGGCCAGGTAGCTGAAACCTACGGTGTAAGTCCTGAAGCGGCAGACGAAGTAAAAAAGTACACTTTTATAGGCACGCCTCACCGCAAAATACTTATCAATCAGGTAGAAGCCGAAAATTTCAGACACCCCTATCTCAAAGCCCGCGAAGCAAAAACCATTATGCGCTACAGAGCACAGCACGGCAGGTTCAACGGACGGGAAGACCTGGAAAAAGTAGGCGTCATCACCCCTGAAACAACAGAAAAGCTCATGCCTTACCTTGACTTTCAATGACATCGTCTAAAAAACAGGTTTTCTTAGCCTTTATTCCGGATTTTGGTTATAAATTTAGGACTCCGCACCCGGGCTGCGCCCCGAAAAGAATTCCCTGTCAAATCAAGACTTATTCAACTGATGAAAAAATTTATCGCATTCCTTCTGATGTCGGGTCTCGCCGGCAACGCCTTCGGACAATCCTTCAATAATTTCCCGGTGACGACCCAGAAGCCGCCGCTGCATGGCAAAAACTGGATGGCCATTACCGGAAAGCCGCTGGCTGCCACAGCCGGCGCCATGATCTTCAGCAAAGGCGGCAACGCCATTGATGCTTCCTGTGCCATGCTGGCCGCCACCTGCACCATGTGGGATGTGCTGAGCTGGGGAGGAGAAACCCAGGCCCTCATTTATAACCCTAAAACCAAAAAAGTAATAGCCATCAACGCCATGGGTGTAGCACCCACCGGCGCTACCGTGGATTTCTTCAAGAATAAAGGCATGAAGTATCCTCCCGAATACGGCCCCCTGGCCGCCACCACACCCGGTACACCGGGAGGTCTGCTGACCATGCTGGCAGAATACGGCACCATGAGCCTGAAAGAAGTACTGACACCCGCCATGCAGCTTGCCGAAGGCTACCCCATTGAGGCCCAGACAGCCAACGCCATGGAAAACGGCAAAGCCATGATCAGACAGTGGCCCTATTCGAAAAAGGTTTTTCTGCCCCATGCCGGAGAAAAAAGAGAAGCGCCCTCGGCAGGGGAAATATTCGTACAAAAAGACCTGCTGGCCACCCTTCAGAAAATGGTGGATGCCGAGCAGGAGGCCCTGAAAAAAGGAAAAAGCCGTAAAGATGCCATCTATGCCGCCTATGACCGTTTCTACAAAGGAGACATTGCGAAGGAGATCGCCCGCAGCTGCCAGGAACAGGGAGGACTGATCACCGAAAAAGATATGGCAGACTGGAAAGTCAAGATCGAAGAACCCCTCATGACCACCTATAAGGGCATTGAAGTGTATAAAATGCAGCAGTGGACCCAGGGACCGGTTATGCTGCAGGCCCTCAATATGTTGGAGAACTTTGACCTGAAGGGCATGGGCTACAATTCATCCCGGTATGTGCATACACTGTATCAGGTCATGAACCTGGCCTTTGCCGACCGTGATTTCTATTACGGTGACCCGGCATTTGCCCCGGAAGAGCCTATGAAAGGACTGCTTTCGAAAGACTATGCCAAAGAAAGGATCAAAAAAATAAACTGGGAAACCAACGACACCAAAGCGGCCCCGGGAGACCCCTATCCTTTTGAAGGTAAACTGAACCCTTATCTTGACTTGCTGAATAACTGGGGAGAAGCCCAGTCCTCACGGCACCGTCCGGTTAACGACCTGGATGAAAAATACATGGAGTCTTTTACCGCAGGTACCACTTCTGTGGAAGCGGCCGACAAAGAAGGCTGGGTGGTGTCCATTACTCCAAGCGGAGGGTGGCTGCCGGCCTGTATCGCGGGCAACACCGGTGTAGGTCTCAGCCAAAGGATGCAGTCGTTTGTACTGGACCCTAAAGAAAACCCATTCAACGTACTTGAACCCGGCAAACGTCCAAGGGTAACCTTAACCCCCAGCCTGGCACTTAAGGATGGTAAACCCTTTCTTTCCTTTGCCAAACAGGCCGGCGACGAGCAGGACCAGCTTTTACTGCAGTTTTTTCTGAATATGGTGGAGTTTGACATGACCGTACAGGAAGCCACCGAGGCGCCCGGCTTTAAGACCCTTCAGATGTATGGCAGCTTCGGCGCGCATGAGAAAACCCCGGGTGGCCTGATTCTGAACAATGCCATGCCGGCGTGGTCGCGAAAAGAGCTGGGCAGAATGGGTTACAAAATCTCTTACCAGGAAAGAACCAGCGGCCCGGTCAATGCCATTTATTTCGACTGGAAGAACGGCAGCTTCTGGGGAGGCTCCAGCAATCACGGAGAAGATTACGGCATCGGCTGGTGACATTGCTTTTTACCCTATAATTACCCTGTATTTTAATCATCCTGTTTTTAATGAAGACCTTTTGTTTCTTTTTATGCCTGGTGCTTTCTGCGGAGTTGTATGCACAGTCTTATCCGGTCATTCTTTCTGAACAAAAAAGGGCGGCCGTCGTTGACGACATCCTTGAAGACCGGCTGACCAACCTCCTGCCTGCCCTGATGCGGCGAGAGGGAATAGACATGTGGATCATTATCTCAAGAGAATATAATGAAGATCCTGTGATGAAAACCATGCTTCCATCTGTCTGGCTATCCGCCCGGCGAAGGACCATTTTTGTGTTTTTTGACAATGGCACCGCTGTTGAACGCCTGGCCATTGCCCGGTATGATGTAGGCAACCTCCTCAAAGGCGAATGGGACCTCAACACTTACCCCGACCAGTGGGACGCTCTGACCAAAACCATCCGGGAAAAGCGACCCCGGAAAATCGGACTCAATTTCTCTGTCAACTATGGCCATGCCGACGGGCTTACCCACACAGAACACCAGGCGTTTACCGCCAAACTCACGAAAGAAGAAAAGGAAAAGATCATTTCGGCTGAAAACCTGGCAGTAAGCTGGCTGGAAACGCGTACAGAGAAAGAAATGGTCATTTATGAGCTACTGGGTAAAATCTCACACCAGATCATCCGGGAGGCCTTCTCTACTAAAGTCATACAGCCCGGCGTAACCACCACGGAAGAGGTGGTCTGGTGGATGCGTCAGAAAGTGACCGACCTGGGACTTGAAACCTGGTTCCATCCTACAGTAGACATTCAGCGTGCTGATCCTGAGAATTTCGATCACCTGAGAACCTTCTCCAAAAAACCGGAGAAACAGGTAATACAACCCGGAGATCTTCTGCACTGCGACTTCGGCATTTCTTATCTGCGTCTGAACACCGATCACCAGCAACTGGCCTATGTGCCGGCCCCGGGCGAATCAGACATGCCGTCCTACCTTAAAGAAGCGATGAAAGCAGGCAACCGCCTCCAGGATATCCTGACAGAGAACTTCAGGGCGGGCCTCAGTGGCAACGAGATCCTGGCCAATGCCCTGGCTCAAAGTCGTAAAGAGCAGATCAACGGCACCATTTATACCCATCCGATAGGGCTTCACGGACATGCTGCAGGCCCTACCATCGGTATGTGGGACAACCAGGGCAAAACACCCGGAGCGGGCGATTACCCCCTACTGCCCAACACCTGCTATTCTATTGAACTGAATGCCGCCGTACGGATACCGGAATGGAAAAAGACGATCCGCATCATGCTGGAAGAAAACGGCTACTTTAACGGAAAAACCTTCAGATACATCGACGGACGCCAGAAAGAAATATGGGTAGTGGAGTGATGGAATGAGTGAGTGAGTGAGTGAATGAATGATAGAATGAGTGAATGATAGAATGAGTGAATGAATGAATGAATGAGTGAATGAATGAATGAATGAATGAATGATAGAATGAGTGAGTGAATGGATGAATAAGTGAATGAGGCTTGGGTGATAGGTTCAGGGCATTTCTCCTTCCTTCTCTGTCAGATAACGCCAGTATCGCTTCGGAACGTGCCTGATGTGCAGTTTCATGTTTTTACGTTCGACGATATTGGTGCTTTTAAAGTAATCTTTCCATAAGGTGGTATAGAGTTGTTCTTTTTCGTCCATCTGCACCGGGGAATGGGCCAGGCCGGAACTGATACCGGAACTGAGTTCGAGGGTGATCTCATGTACTTCCTGCAAATCATAGTGAATGCCGTATTTCCTTTTTTCATCATAAATGATCCAGGGCTGATCGGCATACCGGTTTTTAAAATGTCTCAGGATCAGCGGCAATACATTGAAATCGGGATTGACTACCGAAAAATACATCCCGTCCCCGCTTTTCTGAAAACGAACGAAGGCTTCCATGCGGTGCTTTTCGCGATGTACCTGCTGATGCATCCGTGAAACGGCCAGCACATGTTCGTTTCCGAAATTACCGGCATGTCCGGCAGTAAAAATATAGCGGGCATAATCAAACAAATGCTGATAAGTAGCGGCATCTTCCGATAAAAAAGCGCCGTAAAACTGCCTCTGTGCCTCTTTACCGGCTTTGGTTTCCAACCCCTTCCATACCCGCCCGGCTTTTTGATGATCACTTATAATCTCAAGGAACTCACGGAATAAATCAGGTTCGGCAAAATCATCTTTGGTTATCAGCTTTACCCGACTCTGCTTACGGTCAAAACTCTCAAAAATGGCGGTTAACAAGCCGCACAACGTGCCATCAAACGTATAAATCATCATCAGAACAGACTCAGCTGATTACTCTGCAGTTTTGAGAATTTCCCTTTACTTCCCTGCAAAATGATCCGGCGGATGTCCTGAGGATCTTTTTCGCGAAGCTGAAAAGGGCTGTCGGCACAACGGATAAAATACTGGGCGCGGTTATAGGCAATGCCGAGGCTTTTTAACTGATAGATGTGGATCTTCCCGTACCGCCTCGCCGACACCAGTTTTTGCGCTGCTCTGATACCAATACCGGGTACGCGCATGATCATCCTGTAGTCTGCCGTATTGATGTCTACCGGAAATACATGAGGATTCCTGAGCGCCCAGCTTAGCTTGGGGTCAATCTCCATATCCAGGTGAGGATGAGCATCATTCAGCAACTCCTTCACATTAAATCCATAAAACCGCATCAGCCAATCCGTCTGATACAGCCTGTTTTCCCGGACAAGCGAAGGCTGTGTACCGATGACCGGCATTCTGTTGTCATGGCTGATGGGGATGTAGGCACTATAATATACGCGTTTCAAAGAAAAAGCCTTGTAATAGTCATCGGCTGTAAACATAATGTCTTTATCCGATTCGGGGGTAGCACCTACGACCATCTGGGTGCTTTGTCCTGCGGGCACAAATTTGGGGGTGCTTTTGATGAGTTTCATTTCATCTGCATATTGAAGGGTCTTTTTCCGGATCACCCCCAACTCCTTCCGGACTTCGGCATGTGACTTGTCCGGTGCCAGCAGTTTAAGTCCTTTTTCAGTAGGCATTTCCAGGTTTATGCTCATCCGGTCGGCGTAGAGCCCTGCTTCGGTGACCATTTCTTCGCTGGCTCCGGGAATGGTTTTGAGGTGTATATAACCATTGTAATGCTCCTCCAGCCTCAGCTTCTTTACGATTCTGAGCATCCGTTCCATGGTATAATCGGCGTTTTTGAAGATGCCCGAACTCAGAAAAAGGCCTTCGATGTAGTTTCTGCGATAGAAGTTCATGGTCAGTTCAACCACCTCTTCTACCGTAAAAGCGGCCCTCCTGATGTCATTACTGCTTCTTGACACACAAAATGCGCAGTCAAATATACAATGGTTGGTCAGCAGGATTTTGAGAAGGGAAACACACCGCCCGTCCTCTGTATAACTGTGACAGATACCTGAGCCGGTATCGCCTATGCCATGACCCGTATTTTTACGGTCGCTTCCGCTCGAAGAACACGACACATCGTATTTGGCAGCATCTGCCAGTATCCGCAGTTTCTCTCTTATTCTCTCCGACATCTTTTCCTCAATAAAGCTTTTCAATAAACCGTTTCATGGATTTTCAACCTTTCAGAAAAGTTGAAAATGTGAAACAAAAATCGCTGGTTTTGAGGTACAAGCGTCGATCAGATGATGAATTATATATTTTTTAGCAATCCGGATTTTTTTTAAACTTTTGTCAGGAATATCCGTTACAAGTCCTCTATCAATCCGGATTGAAAGACCCGATGCCGGTTTATTCAGGGGCAAGTTCTATTTCAACAGCGCCCTGATTGCCCTTATCACCGTATTTTTTCCGTGCGGTACCGGATGAAAGTTGTCTGATGACATATTTCTTCTCTTTCAGTCGTATTGAACTATTGATCTCCACCGGGCTCCCCTCAAATACCAGGTAATGGACTTTTTCCATGAAAGTAAAAGTACCGTTTCCAATAAAGCTGTTTTCTCCGAAATTGACAATCGTTTTTCCTTTGAGATACAGTTTATTGCCGGCACCAGACCAGGTAAAAGACGAGGCAAAAAACGTCCCCGATTTATTCTGATCTGCCGGTGAGTCGTTCAGTACTGGCATTTCAGCTCCGCCTGAAAGTGCGATGAACTGGTCCTTAGAGAAATAAATCCCTGGTTTCTCAGCAGTCTGGGCCATTGAATCCGGGAAAATGCCTGCGCCAGTCAGCAACAAGGCTCCGATCATGTTTAACTTTTTCATGTTTTCTGTTTTTTGATTGTTCTCCCTAATGATGCTCCCATCTGAAAAGGTGGCACCTGAAGAGTCAGAAAACATCGTATTTCTCGTACCCATGCTATCAGGTATATCCAAATCTGTACCTGAATCACTGCTCCTGAAATCATTTTCAGCAGACGTATTATATTGTTCGGGAAAAGTTGCCGGAACCATCGTGTGATCAGCATTCGATTCTGCCGGATTTTGCTTCATAGTAAACACAAAACCTGCGATAAGCAACCCGGCAGCCAGACCTGTACTCAGGAAAACACCATTGAAAACAGAAGCCCTGAATAAAGGGACCGGTTTCCCTGAAAAATCAAAAGACCCACTCCATTTCAAATGGAAAGGCTGGATCTCAAGATGATAAAATTGCCTGAAGAACAACCTGTCAACCGACCATCGCGGCCAACCGAACACTATAAAAAAAGCGTACTTTTTCCGTTCTTTCTTTTTTTCTTGCGCCAGTTTATTCTCCAGCAGTATCCGGATCTTTTTTCTTGCCCTGGCCAGATGAGACTTCGATGTACCTTCACTGATCCCTAACTCTCTACTGATGTGGGCATGAGTGCATTTGTCAATGACAAACAGATTAAAAACAAGCCTGTGGTGTTCCGGCAGGCTATTAATAACATTCAGGAGTTCCTCTTCAGAGAAACTGTTTCTTTCACGGGAAACACCTTCCTGGTCAGTCTGCCGGATTGCCATGTGATCAATCTGCTCATAGTGGTATTGTTTTCTTTTTTGCTCCCGTAAATACTGCAGAGCCACATTCACGGTGATTTTCCTTAACCAGGCCTCGAAAGGCCCGCGTCCTTCGAAACCTGCTGATTTATCGATAGCCACAAGAAATGCATCATGGGCCAGGTCTTCGGATACCTGCAGATTCCCGGTGTACCTGTAACAGATACCGGCCATTCTTCCAATATGCTGCAGGTAGGCCGTTTCCCAAAATTTCGTTGACAGATCTATCACATTTGACTCTTTTTTTATGGATGCAGAAAAACCTGATGGTGGCAGTGAATTTAACATTTTTTTATTGGCTTCCGACTAAATTAAAAATCACGAAAAAGTGATTTTTGCAGCGTATGGGGCATTGGGGTCAAAAGTACTCCTGTTCAAAACAAAACCATTTATGCATTGGCAATGAACCCGTTGAACTAGAAAGATTAGTTTTCTCCGGACTTCAGTGATCTAAAATTCCTTCTTCTTTTTTGAAAAAGTAACGCCCCCTTTGGCAGCCCCCCGCAAAAAAAGTTTACGGTGCGACGACTCGCAAATTCTAACTCACAAATCTGGAAAATTACCGCCTCAAATTGTGTCGTAATGCAATTTTCCAGCTTTGCTCAGACAGAGAATTTGTTCGATCCGCGTAGGACGGCCCGCGTAGGGTGCGGCCCGCGCAGGGATGTACACTCATGCGAAGTAAACGGTTTCTTAGAAGCATAAGCCACTTTATAAAAATGAAATCATCCTTATTCCTTTCTTACCTGGCCTGTCTGGCTTAGAAATGTCGCTTTTAATGCAAAACCTGACAGGACATGATTGTAAGAAAGTGCCTTTTTTTGCTTACTTTTTTGGGCAAGCAAAAAAGTAAGAGCCTTGATGTG